>ENA-OPZD01000407-OPZD01000407.1-human-gut-metagenome-genome-assembly--contig:-NODE-407-length-10879-cov-5.319847_pt1 | contig 10879 bp, 14 predicted proteins | sample MGYA00242479_ERZ504495 | MGnify/ENA primary metagenome ERZ504495 (study PRJEB26092, sample SAMD00036286) | human gut metagenome | host: Homo sapiens | study: EMG produced TPA metagenomics assembly of... | reverse complement strand
ATTTATTATCATTATATATATTTACATATTTATTGTATAACAAAATATAATTATATAGTATTAAATTTATATTAAAAAAAATTATACTTGACGATTTCAATTGAACACAATAGAATATTTAGATATACAATATTATTACACAATTGTATTTTTTAGTTCTACTTTTATCAAGGAGAGAGAAATATATGAAAATATTAGTAGCAGATGGTGTTTCCCCTAAGGGCATCGAAATTTTGCAAAAAGCTGGCTTTGAAACAGTAATCAAAGACAAATTACCAGCTGAAGAACTTTTAGAAATTATTCCTGATTTTGATGGTCTAATCGTACGCAGTGCTTCTAAAGTAACAAAAGAAGTTATCGAACGTGCTAAAAAATTAAAAATCGTTGGTCGTGCAGGTGTTGGTACTGATAATATTGACATTAACGCCGCTACTGCACATGGTATTATGGTAATAAATTCTCCTGGTGGAAACACAATTGCTGCCACAGAACACACAATGGGCATGATGATGGCTATGGCAAGAAATATTGCTGTCGCTAATGAAACAATGCAACACGGCGAATGGAACCGTAAAAAATATACAGGTGTAGAACTTCGCGGTAAAACACTTGGCGTAATCGGTCTTGGTCGTATTGGTAGTGGTGTAGCTACTCGCGCATTAGCTTTCGATATGAATGTTATTGGCTATGATCCATATGTCAATGAAGAACGTGCTCACTCTTTAGGCATTAAAGTTGTTTCTCTTGATGAATTAATTAAACAATCCGATTTTATCACAGTACATATGCCACTCACTCCAAAAACAAAAGGCATGCTCAACAAAGATAATATCGCTAAAATGAAAAATGGCGTTCGCTTAATAAACTGCGCTCGTGGTGGTATCATCAACGAACAAGATTTAGCTGATGCTGTTAAATCTGGTCATGTTGCTGGCGCTGCAATCGACGTATTTGAAAGTGAACCTATCGATCCAAATCATCCATTAATTGGTCTTCCTGGCGTAACTTTAACACCTCATTTAGGTGCTTCTACAGTAGAAGCTCAGGTAGGTGTTTCTGTAGATGTAGCACAAGGAATTGTAGCTGCATTAAATGGTGAACCTGTATCTACAGCTGTTAATATGGCTCCAGTTTCTCCTCAAACTATGAAATTTATCAAACCTTATCTAGATTTAGCAGAACGTCTTGGTTGTACAGCTTGCTCTTTAGCTGATGGTCCTATCAGCGAAGTAACTATTAAATATAATGGTGAAATTGCTGATGTTGATACAAAAATGATTACTATTGCTGCTATTAAAGGTATGTTAAATCCTATCTTAGAAAGCAATGTAAACTATGTAAACGCTCCAAGCCTTGCTAAAGAACGCAATATCAAAATCACAGAAATAAAAGATAAAGCTGTAGAAACTTCGCTAACTTAATCACAATTTCTATCACATCTTCTGGTAAAACAGAAACTATCCAGGGTACATTATTTGGTGAAGAAGGTCGTATTGTCAGCATTAATTCTTATCGTGTTGACGTTGATCCTCATGCTCGTATTCTCATTTGTCCACATATCAACCGTCCTGGTGTTATCGGTACTATCGGTTCACTTTTAGGATATGCTAACATTAATATTTCTGGTATGCAAGTTGGTAAAACAAAAATTGCTGGTACTAGTATGATGGTTTTAACTATTGATAACGAAATTCCTGATACAGTTATGCAACAAATCATAAATTTAGATGGTATTTTTGATGCTAAACTTGTAAATTACTATACAGTTTAATAAATTTTAAGGTAAAGGCTCTAGGTTTTTTACTTAGAGCCTTTACTCTATAACTTCTAAATAAACTATATATTACTATAAATAATAAGTAGTATAAATAGTAATAATTTATTGTAGAATTGCAAATATTTATCCTATTTTTATTGACATTTTAACTTTATCTAGTTAAACTAAAGATGAATAGATTTTCACATTATAGGGAGATGTTCATATTATGAAAATTTCAGTTATCGGAGCAGGTAACGTAGGTGCTACTTGCGCTAACGTACTCGCACTCAAAAATTTTGCAACAGAAGTTGTACTTCTCGATGTTAAACCTGGCGTATCCGAAGGTAAAGCTATGGATATGATGCAGACTGCACAGATGATGCACATCGACACTAAAATCATCGGTGTAACTGCACCTATGGATGATGCTGCTAAAGCTGACGAAGCTTACAAAGCAACAGAAAACTCCGACGTTGTAGTTATTACTTCCGGTATTCCTCGTAAACCTGGTATGAGCCGTACAGACCTTATCGGTGTTAACTCCAAAATCGTTAAAGGTGTTATGGACCAGGCTTTAAAACATTCTCCAGAAGCAGTATTCATCATCGTTTCCAACCCTGTAGATACTCTTACTTACCTTGCACTTAAAGACAGTGGTCTTCCACGTAACCGTGTAATCGGTATGAGCGGTCTCTTAGATGGTAGCCGTTTTGAATACTATTTAGCTCAAGCTATTGGTTGCCCAGTTCGTGATATCAACGCTATGGTAATCGGTGCTCATGGTGACCTTATGGTTCCTCTTACTCGTTTTGCATCTTATAAAGGCAGACCTGTTACTGAACTCCTTTCTGAAGAAAAACTTGCTGAAATCGAACATGCTACTCAAGTAGGTGGCGGTACTTTAACAAGCTTACTCGGTACTTCCGCTTGGTACGCTCCTGGTACAACTGCTGCTACTATGGCAGAAGCAATCGCTAAAGACAGCGGTCTTACAATCTCCAGCATTTGCTACCTCGATGGCGAATATGGCGAACATGACGTTTGCGCTGGTGTTCCTGCTGTTCTTGGTAAAGGCGGTATCAAAGAAATTACTGTTCTTGACCTCAACGAAAAAGAACAAGCTATGTTCGACGCAAGTGTTGGCTCCGCACGTGAAACAAATGCTAAATTAGCTGAAGCTTTAAAATAAGTTTCAATAGTTAATTTACAACGGAACAAAATATTTATTTAGAAATGCTCCCTTATAGCAAAGCAAATATTTTGCTTTCTATTTAGGGAGCATTTTCTCTAAATAATCAAATTGATAAATCAAAAGCAGGTGATAGTCATGACCCACTTTAATATTTATGGAAAATATGAACCAACTCTCAATATAATTTTAGATAATATAATTTCACAGATAAAAACTTATAATGATATGGAAGTGCAAAAAAGTGGCGAAAAGGCCTATGAACACTTGATTTATCGTGTAAAAGATAAAGATAGCATGCTTGAAAAATGCACTCGCAAAAATCTACCGCAGACAACTTATTCTGCTCTACATGATATTCAAGATGCCATCGGTATTCGTATCATCTGTCGCTTTATTGATGATATCTACAAAACATTGATTATTTAAAATCTCTTCCTAATTTAAAAATAATCAAAGAAAAAGATTATATAAAAAATGTAAAACCAAATGGTTATAGAAGTTATCATTTAATAGTTGAAATCACTGCTCCCTATGAAGATATTCTAGGCAATAATCCTGGTAAATTTTTTGCTGAAATTCAAGTTCGCACCATTGCTATGGATAGCTGGGCTAGTCTAGAACATCAAATGAAATATAAACATGACATCAAAAATCCAGAATTAATCGTAAAAGAATTAAAACGTTGCGCTGATGAATTAGCAGCTTGTGATGTTTCCATGCAAACTATTAGAAATTTAATCAACGCTGAAAATTAACTACATTATAAAAAATAAGGAGTATCTTTATGAAAATACTATTAGCTGAAGACGAAAAAGATATGTCTAGTGCTTTGACTGCAATTTTACAACATTCAGGCTATGATGTAGATAGCGTTTATGATGGTCAAGCCGCTATGGAAAAAGCCTTAGAAAATGTATATGACTGCCTAATCTTCGATATTATGATGCCTAAAATGAGCGGAATTGAAGCATTAAAAATAATTCGCCAAAAAGGAAATCTTTCACCCGTGATTATGCTGACAGCTAAATCAGAAATAGATGACCGCATCACAGGACTTGATGCTGGCGCTGATGATTATCTAATGAAGCCTTTTTCTGTTGGCGAATTATTAGCTCGTATACGCTCTTTAACTCGCAGAAATACGCAATTTTCACCACTGACTCTATCTGCTGGCTCTGTTCATTTAAATATTGAAGAACAAAATTTGTCTTGCAAAAACTCCATAAGTTTAAATCACAAAGAAACTAAATTAATGAAGCTTTTCATGACTAATATGGATAAATCATTATCCACTAATCATATATTTTCTGCAATATGGGCTGATGAAATAGATGCTGATGAAAATATAGTATGGATATATATCTCTTATTTACGCGAAAAATTGGAAGCTATTAATGCCGATATTCAAATTCTCGGGCAAAAAGGACAAGATTTTTTACTTACCCAAAAATAAATAATTAAAGAGTGTATCTATCATGAATGTAATAAAAAAACTTCGCCGAAAATTCATCTTAATCTCTACTGCTACAGTAACAATTATTGTTATTGGTGCCTTAAGTCTTGTCACAAGTGTAGCTTATATCAGAATAAATGCTCAGATTGATTCATTTCTTATCTATATTTCCCAAAATAATGGAAGAATTTCTGAACATAAATTGCCACCAAATACTACATGGTTTAGTGAAACGGATTGGACAGGAGATACACCTGATTTTCCCTACCAGCTCCGCTATTTTAGTGTTCTTGTAGATGACCAAAATTATATAAAAGAAATAAATATAAAAAATATCGCTGCTTTTACAGAAACAGAAGCCATTCAATATGCACAAATGGCTGTACAAAAAGATAAAAGTAATGGTATTTTCAAAAAAGACCGTGCTAGCTATGCTTATCAAATTACAAAATTGCCAAATAATGATACCTTAATTGTCATTATGGACTGTACTCGTGATATGGCTATAATCCAAGACTTTATCCAAGATTCTATTGAATTAGGTCTAGTATGTATTATTCTCTATATCATCATCTTAGCAATTTTAAGTAAACTCGCGATAAAACCATTCATTCGCAATATGGAAAATCAAAAAAGATTTATCACTAATGCTGGTCATGAATTGAAAACGCCTATAGCGATAATTTCAGCCAATACTGAAGCCATTGAGTTAATTAACGGCAAAAATCAATGGACAGAAAATATTTTAAAACAGATACAACGCTTATCTAAATTGATTAATGAATTAATTACCTTATCCAAAATGAGCGAATACTCTACAGAAAATCTTTGTTTTACTTCTACTAATTTTTCTGAAATAACCATTGAAGTGGCTAAATCTTTTCAACAAATGGCTACAGACCAAGAAAAATCTTTAAAATATCAAGTTAAACCTGATGTCTCTATTTTATCTGAATATAAATATCTATATGAATTAGTAAATATTCTTATCGATAATGCAGTAAAATACTGCGATGATAAAGGTCTTGTCGAAGTAAAATTATCTCAATCTAAAAAACAGTAACTTTATCTGTAACCAATGATTATATCGATGGCAAAAATATTGATTACTCGCGTTTTTTTGAAAGATTTTACCGTGAAGATACTTCTCATAGCAGTGAAAAAGCAGGTTATGGTATCGGACTTTCCATTGCAGAAGAACTTGTAAAATTATTAAAAGGCACCATAAAAGTCAGTTATAATAAAGGTAAAATTACTTTTATTGTAAAATTTACTAACTAAAAATAACTCTATATAAATAAAAGGATAAATAGAAAAATCTTCTATCTATCCTTTTTTATATTTATTTTAAAAGATATAGTAAATCATATCGTCTATCCGCTCCCCCAGCGGTCTTCATTTTTCAAAAACTTCAGCCTGTCTAATTTCTTTTTATATTAATTCCATACACAACAAGATTTACTGTAAAAAATTGCAATGGTTATCACCAAAATCACACTTACAAAAGAACTTCTAAAAGAACGCTTTTTCATTTGTTACTACCTTTCTATCAATTTTTTATCTTTGTAAAACAAAAACAGGAAGGGTGTCAGTAATTTCTGACATCCCTCCCTAAATATTAAGACTTTACAGCTCCTTGTGTCAAGCCTGAAACAATATGCTTCTGTGCACAAGCATATGCTATCAACACTGGAATCATAGCAATAAGGTAAGAAGCAAATGCTAAGTTATAATCAAACGAATATTGTGATTTAAAATTATATTGAAATAATGGCAATGTCCACATATCCTGTGACTGATTTAATATTAATAAAGGCATTTGAAAATCATTCCATACCCATAGTGCATTTAACACAAAAATAGTTGCTAGAATGGGTCTAATCATAGGAAGCACTATTTTCACATAAGCCTTTACCGTACCACATCCATCAATATAAGCGGCTTCTTCCAAATCTCTAGGTACAGATCTGATATAATTCACAAGTAAAAATACCCCTTGAGAAGATGCCAATGTAACACACATAATGATTAAGCCAGGTATATTACATAAATTTAATTTTGAAAGATATTTTACTAATGGTACCATAATAACTTGAAATGGTACAAAAATACCAGCCAAAAGATAAAAATACATAGTCTTATAATACCTTTTTTCCATATTTCGTGCTATTGCATAAGAACACATTGGAATCAAAACCATAATAAGAAATACAGATACCAAGGTCACCACTGCTGAATTCCTAAAAAACACAAAATAATTTGCTTTTTGAAGAACATTTACAAAATTTCCTAAATAAAAACTCTGACGGAAAGGAAAAAAAGCTTTGAGAAGATTCCTGTGGTGTCTTTAAAGCGGTAATGATAGTAAGATAAAAAGGATAGAGAATAACTATCATTCCTGTAATCAATAAAAACATAGGACAATATCTTTAATATTCTGCTACTTTTACTTCTTTCATCTTACTCACCTACTGTTTATTACTTGTCAATCTCAGTGAAAATGCCGCTACAACCCCCACGATTACAAATAAAATCATAGCTTCCGCCACTGAAATGCTAAATTTTCCTTCATTGATCGCATGGCGATATATCAATAACCCTACTGCCTCTGTTGACTGTGCAGGCCCTCCATTAGTCATAGCTTTAATATAGTCAAATACTGTCAAGCCGGCTTTGCTTGTGTGATAATTACCATATTTAATACTGGAATTAAGTACGGTATAATCACATTCCAAAATCTTGCCCAATTTCCAGCTCCATCAATCGTTGCTGCTTCCAAAAGTTCCTTCGGTACACTCTGCAATCCTGCTATAAAAAGCACTGTAGGAATCGCACAACCCTGCCAAATATTTACCATCAAAATAGCAATAGCCGCCAGTTTAGGATTTCCAAGAGGGCTTGTAGACAACGCCTTTATATTCAACATTTCGCCTATAACTGGAACTGCTCTATAAAATAACTCATTCCAAATCAATCCAACAGTGACCATGCTTATGACTGCTGGAATAAAATAAATAGAGCGAAAAAGAGTAGATAATCTCTTAATTCTGTTTAACGCCAATGCTATCATAAGAGGAATAACTATAAGAAGTACCACTAATGCTATCGTATACCCAATATTAAACCATATGGCTTCCCTAAATCTTTCGTCAGTCAATACTTTTACATAATTCTCCAGGCCAACAAACGTATAATCTTTAGAAATACCATTCCAATCTGTAAAGCTATAATACACTCCAATTAACATTGTTACTAAAAAGAATATTGTATATAAAATTACAGTTGGCAATGTAAAAGCAAACATAATACGATTCTTCTTTGATTGTGAGCGCCTTTCTTTTATTTCAGTTTTACTTATCCTCTTCATTCACATCACCTTCTTAACAATCACTTAGAATCTTCTACCGCTTGGTTCCAGTCATTTGTCATTTCTGTTAAGAATGCATCTACATTCTTATCCAATAATACATTCTGGATTTTTCCTCTTTTTGTATCTTCAAATCCTGTTGGAGGATATGCTCCATCTGCTTCAAATCCATTTGCTTCTACATAGTCAAAAATGGCTGGAACTGAGGAACTTCCGCTTTTACCCCTGTTACACAAGATGGGCTCTTGTCATTATCTGTATAAATCTGAGCCCCTTCTACAGAAAGTGCAAAAGATAAAAATTTATCAATGGCTTCCATTTTTTCCAGTTCATCTGCTATCTTTGCATTTACACAAAAACCTGTATCTACAGTCTGTGTTGCAATCGGTTTTCCATTATCATTCGGAAGAACAGCAAATTCTACAATTAAAGTTCTGGATTTGCACTCAAAAATGATGGTAATGTCCAACTTCCTTGAATAAACATCCAGCCTTCTCCGTTTGCAAAGTCATTAACCGCCTGGTCATAACCAAGCGCAAGTGAATCTTCATTAGCATAATCCAACAATTGAATCATTTTTTCTACACTGCTTTTATATTCTGGAATTGTCTCAAAAGACTCTTCTCCTGCTTTCATCTTTTCATATTCGTCTTCATGGCTTCCTAAATCTCTTGCTTCAATAATTAGTCCACAAATTAGAAACCACCCAAGAGTCCTTATTTGGTAAAACGAATGGTATTTCTCCTTTCGCCTTAATTTCTTCAGCAAGAGCAATTAATTCATCCCATTTGGTAGGCATAGTATATCCAGCCTCTTCAAACTTATCTTTATTGTAATAAACTCCCATAAAATTGACATTGTATGGAGCCATGTAATTTTTCCCGTCTTTTGCTTTTACAGCATCCAGATACTTGCTATCTATATTTTTCATATAATCCTTTTCCGATAAATCCAACAGCAATCCTTCATCCTCAAACTGCACAAATTGCGCATCTGTTGGCCAATGATTCATCAGATCTGGAAGATTATCACTGCTAGCTCTTGTCATCAAAACTTCCTGAGCATCTGGAACCACATTCTGTTTAATGACAATATCTGGGTTTTTTTTCTGAAATGCTTCAATTACTTTGGTATAGCTTTCTGCTGCTTCACGTTTTACTTGCACAAATTCAATTTCTACCTTACCTGAAGATTTTTCTTCACTCTTTCCTGAATCTGTCTCTTTTTTCTGTCCGCATCCAACTACAAACGTTTGAAGCCATTGCCAAACACAATGTCACTGCCATAATTTTTTTTCTTCATACTTATAATCCGCCTTTCTGCGAAAGGCACCAATGCGTCATGAAACGTTCGATTGCCTTTCACTATCTATTATAGTTTCCTTCTGATATTATTTTCTAATAAGACTGACACACTACAGAGCACGTGGAGTTGAGTGGCGGGGCTGTATAGCGGCAACCTCGTATATTTATATGTTGTCGGTCATCCGTTAAGGCATCAGTGAGTGGCGCATAACAGTAGCCCGTAAACTTATCTCTTCCAGAGTCGACTCGATCTCGCCGGATGACCAGTCACTGTCAGTTTTATAACTATAAATTTCAGGAGGTTATTTTATTGTCTTTTAAAATCTTAAAATTTAACTGCTGTGGACTTGACGTTCACAAAACATGGATCTATGCCTGCATCGGTATCACAGACTCCAATAATCATACTGAATATAAGCAAGCTCGCTTTTCTTCCTTTACTAAAGGATTGAATGAGCTGTGTGATTGGCTTGCCAAATATAACTGTACAGATGTTTGTATGGAATCTACCGGTAAGTATTGGATCCCTGTTTTTAACATTTTAGAGCAACACAATCTATGGGTTACTCTTTCTCATCCCAAATACACAAAACCAATGAAAGGGAACAAGACTGACCGCAAGGATGCGAAATGGATTTGTGACCTTTATATGTGTGGAATGGTTAAGCCTTCCTTTATTCCACCTGCTGACATCCGGGAGCTTCGCGATCTTGTAAGATACCGTTTAAACTCACTTGTATGATTACCGGTGAAAAGAATCGTGCCCAAAATTGTCTACAGTATCTAATTTAAAACTTGACGATGTCTTTTCCGATGTATTTGGTAAATCTTCTCGTTCCATTACAGAACAGATTTTGCAACACCCTGGGGAAACATTTGATGTAGCACCTTTTGTTCACGGGCGCTGTAAGACTCCTATTGAAGAAATACAAGCCGCTGTTGATGGTGCCATTTCAAGGGAACAAGCTGTTAAACTTAGACAGTGCCTTGATCACATCGATGAACTGAACAAGCACATTTCAGAAGTAGAACGGGAAATCCTTTGTCTCAGTGATAAATACGAGGCTGCTTTAAATCTAATAAGGACTGTTCCCGGATTCAATAAGAATCCTATGACTGCTATTCAAGTGCTTTCACAGATTGGCTGTGATATGTCTGTCTTCCCCACAGATAAACACCTAGTGTGGATTATCCGAAGATCTGGGCAGTAAGGGAAGATCCGGGATATTAAAAACCAGGAAAGCCGCGCAGAATTTCTGCATCATAAAGACCATAGGATACGGATCGTATATACACCAAAACATTGCTCATGGATGAATCAGATTGAAATCTGGTTTGGCATTATAAACCGACGTCTTCTTAAAAGAAAAAGCTATCGATCTATAGAGGAACTAAAAGCGAGTATCCTACGCTTTGTAGAGCAATATAACGTTATGGCAAAGCCTTTTAAGTGGACTTATAAAGGTGTGCCTTTGACAGTTTGATATTACTTAATTATTATTAATGCAACCATGTACTAGAGCGTGTCTGAAAATAAAAATTGCACAAAACGCATGTTTTATTTCCCTTTTTCATGATAAAATAAAGAAAAGGGGTGTTCACTATGTTGAGACGATATGAGTTGACTGATGAAGAATGGCTTCGCATTGAACCTTTATTACCTCCTGAAAATACTGGAAACAAGGACGTCCAAGGAAAGACAATCGTATCATTATGAATGGAATTGTATGGCTTGCACGTAGTGGGTCACCTTGGCGCGATCTTCCTGAACGTTATGGTTCATGGAAAACTGTCTATAGCCGAT
>ENA-OPZD01000405-OPZD01000405.1-human-gut-metagenome-genome-assembly--contig:-NODE-405-length-10920-cov-2.703419_pt1 | contig 10920 bp, 13 predicted proteins | sample MGYA00242479_ERZ504495 | MGnify/ENA primary metagenome ERZ504495 (study PRJEB26092, sample SAMD00036286) | human gut metagenome | host: Homo sapiens | study: EMG produced TPA metagenomics assembly of... | reverse complement strand
TTTTTATCAGCTAAGAAGTTCTAAGACTCCTGCAAATGCACACGAAATGAAATATGTTTCTGCGCTGTGTATTGGTATGAACTGGAGTAATTCGTATCTTTTATAAGAAAGACTTCAGAATTTGCAGAACTCCGTTTTCCCAGTAGGGCGGGCAGGTATTTTTGGCGGCAGCCCGGACTTCGGGGCGGGAGTTGGAGACCGCGTAGCTGAGACCGGCATTCTGAAGCATTTCAATATCGTTGAGGTTATCTCCGAAAGTGCAGGTTTCGTCAGGTGAAATTCCCAGATATTCCTGAAGGAAAGCAACGGAAGGACCTTTGCCGGAACCTGGGGCAGTACAGTCCATCCATTCCTTGCCGGCGGCAGCCATAACTGTTTTGTCTTTCCAGGTGGGAGTGAATAAAGGGGCGCACATTTCCTCACAGGCGTTGGGGTGGTAGACAGCAAATTTGTTTACCTGCTGCCCCTCGAGTTTTAACATTTCCGGAACTTCATGGATATCATATCCGTAAGAATCTCTCAGCCAGTGAAACATCTGGCTGCCTCCGTCTTCTGCGAAACAGCGTTCAGGTGTGGAAATAAATAATCACAGGAAGGCATATTCTCTCTTACCATAGAACACATTCCTTTCCAGATTTCGTCCGGCAGAGTATCCACTTTCAGAATCTCCTTCGGAGTCCGTACAACAGTTCCTCCGTCAGAGATATAAAGCAGTCTGTCTGCGACAGGGGTAAACAGTTTTCTCTCACTTCTGTACTGCCGTCCAGAGCATGCCACAAACACAATCCCCCTTATCAATTCAGCCTTCCGATAACCTCCATATACTCCCTGTCAATAGCCAGAGTCCCATCCTTTACCAGAGTCCCATCTATATCTGAAGCAATCAATTTAATCATATGAATAAGAAATCCTTTCTATAATAAATACAATAGGCATTTGCGAAACTCTGAACCTATTGAAAATACTGGTTTTTCGTTTTACAATTACCTAATAAATACAATCCCCATTTTATCACGCCAAAATATAACTTGCCATAAAAAATTTAGAAAAATTAGCAACTATTCACCAGTCCCGGTTCATGCGTTACCATCCTGCAAAATGTTCTGTGAGGAAATCTCATCTGCATAGCCTGTCGTTGCAAGGCGCATTACTGTGAACGAAGTGAGCAGTAACAGCTCGGCAGTCCCGCAGCCAGCCAACAGGCAGGAAATATTTTTGGTTTCAGGTGCATTTGCAGTGGGCGTAGTAACTCTTGGTGCGTGGGAATTCTGCATTATTCAAAATTGCTCACTGTCTGAGCGAAGCGAGTTTGAGCAATTTTTGAATGTTTTTAGCAGATTTCCACACACCTAGAGTTATTAGCCCGCGAAACCGCACCTGAAACCAAAATATTTCCTGTCGTCCCCAATTTTTTGCCCGCCAAACCCCACTTGACTTTTCCACCCTTTTTCTTATATTATATAAATAGAATCTGCGTACTCTGAAACTACGCATTTAAACCCTGAAAAAAGGAGAGTTGCTCGAAATGAACAAAAAAATGCTCTTTGTTTTCTAATCCCAAGGCAGGCAAAGGCAAGATTAAAACAAACCTGCTTGATATAGTAGATATTTTCAACAAAGGCGGTTATGAAGTCATTATCTATTCCACACAGAAACCAAAAGATGCCTATGAGAAAGCCAAAGAATACGAATCCAAAGTGGACCTTATCGTATGCAGCGGCGGAGACGGGACTCTTGATGAGGTGGTTACCGGAGTAATGGAAAAGAAGAGTTCCATTCCCATCGGATACATTCCGGCAGGAAGCACCAACGACTTTGCAAACAGTCTCTTTATGCCGAAAAGCATGACAGATGCCGCTTCCATGATTATGGAAGAGAAACTTTATCACTGTGACATCGGCAGATTCAATAACCAGAGCTTTACATATATAGCAGCTTTCGGTCTTTTCACAGATGTAGCCTATCAGACAGATCAGGATCTCAAGAATATCCTTGGCCATGTAGCCTATCTTCTTGAGGGAGTGAAACGCCTTTTTGATATCAAATCATACCATATGAGAATTGAATCCGAAGAATTAACTGTGGAGGATGACTTCATCTTTGGGATGATCACCAATTCCCGTTCAGTGGAGGGTTTAAGAACCTTACAGGCAAGAACGTGGATATGAATGACGGACTTTTTGAAGTTACCATGATTACAAGACCAAAGAATCCGCTGGAATTGCAGGAGATCATGACTGCAATGCTGACAGCAGAGGACAATACAGATCTGATTCATTCTTTTAAATCAGCCAGGGTGACCATTACCTCAGAAGAACCGGTACCATGGACTCTGGACGGTGAATACGGCGGCAGTCATACACAGATAGAGATTGAAAACTGCCACGAAGCACTGAATCTGTATCTGAAAAGTACAAAAATGAGGAAACCAGATCAATTGGAATTTCCCCGTTAATAAATAAAAAGGAGAAATAAAATGGGTGAGTATATCAATGTAGTAGAGACTTTTGGATGTGACGTGTTTAATGATTCCGTCATGCAGGCACGACTTCCGAAGAAGATCTACAAAGAATTGAAAAAACCATAGAAGAGGGCAAAGAACTGTCTATGGAAATTGCGGATGTAGTAGCACACGAGATGAAAGAATGGGCCATCGAGAAAGGTGCCACACATTACAGCCACTGGTTCCAGCCCCTTACAGGTGTGACAGCAGAGAAACACGATGCTTTTATCACAGCTCCGATGGATAACGGCAAGGTCCTGATGTCTTTCTCCGGAAAAGAACTGATTAAAGGTGAACCGGATGCATCTTCTTTCCCGTCCGGTGGATTAAGAGCAACTTTTGAGGCAAGAGGATATACAGCATGGGACTGTACATCACCGGCTTTTGTCCGTCATGATGCAGCAGGCGGAACACTCTGTATTCCTACTGCATTCTGTTCCTATACAGGAGAAGCACTTGACCAGAAGACACCACTTCTTCGTTCTATGGAAGCAATCAACACCCAGGCACTCCGTCTGCTGAGACTTTTCGGAAATACAACTTCTAAGAAAGTAACTCCGTCAGTAGGAGCAGAGCAGGAATATTTCCTGATCGATAAAGAGAAATGGCTTCAGAGAAAAGACCTGATCTATACAGGCAGAACTCTTTTTGGAGCTATGCCTCCGAAGGGACAGGAAATGGATGACCATTACTTTGGAAGTATCCGTCAGAGAATTTCCGCATACATGAAAGAGGTAAATGAAGAATGCTGGAAGCTTGGAATTCCTGCAAAGACACAGCATAATGAGGTTGCTCCTGCACAGCATGAGCTTGCACCGATTTATGCACCGGTCAATATCGCAGCAGACCAGAACCAGATGATGATGCGTATCCTTAAAAAGGTTGCCAGCCGTCATGGAATGCGCTGTGTCCTTCATGAGAAACCATTTGCAGGTGTGAACGGTTCCGGTAAGCATAACAACTGGTCTCTTACCACAGATGACGGAATCAATCTTCTGGATCCGGGCAAAACACCTCATGAAAATATTCAGTTCCTTCTGGTCCTCACCTGTATCCTGAAAGCAGTAGATGAACATGCAGATCTTCTGCGTGAATCTGCGGCAGATGTGGGAAATGACCAGAGACTTGGCGGCCATGAGGCACCGCCGGCAGTGATTTCCGTATTTCTTGGAGAGCAGCTGGAGGATGTTCTGGAACAGCTGGTCAGCACAGGAACAGCAACTCACAGTAAAAAGGGAAGTAAGCTGGAAACAGGTGTTAAGACTCTGCCTGATTTCATGAAGGATGCCACAGACCGTAACCGTACTTCACCTTTTGCTTTCACAGGAAATAAATTTGAATTCCGTATGGTGGGCTCAAGAGATTCTATTTCTGCATGTAACGTAGTCCTGAATACGATCACAGCAGAAGTATTTAAGGAAGTATGTGACCGCCTGGAAAAAGCTCCTGATTTCGAACTGGCGGTACATGATCTGATCAAAGAATATGCCACAGATCATCAGAAGATCGTATTTAACGGAAACGGCTATGCGCCGGAATGGGAGAAAGAAGCTAAAACGCCGCGGACTTCCGATCCTTCCGAGCATGGTAGATGCAATCCCTGCACTTACTACAGAGAAGGCAGTGAAACTCTTTGAATCTTTTGATGTATTCTCAAGAGCTGAGCTTGAATCACGCGCAGAGATTAAATATGAGATTTACTCTAAAGCAATCAATATTGAAGCAAAGACCATGATCGACATGGCAACCAAGCAGATTATTCCGGCAGTTATCAGATATACCACTGTTCTTGGCGAATCTATCAATACAGTGAAAACAGCGGGCGAAGGACTGATCGATGTAAGTGTACAGCTTGATCTGCTCAAGAAAGCATCAAAACTCTTAAAGGCTGCAAACAGTGCCATGAGTAAGCTAAGCAAACTGGTTGAGAAGATCCCGGAATATGCAGAGGGACGGGACAGAGCCGTATTCTGCAGAGAAAAGATGGTTCCTGCAATGGAAGCTTTACGTGAGCCGGTAGATGAACTGGAAATGATCGTAGATAAGGAAATGTGGCCGATGCCATCTTATGGAGATCTTGTATTTGAAGTATAATGTTGTAAAAATATAAAGAAGAATGCTATAATAAAAAGGGTCGTGAATCTGTAAAAAGATAAGCGGCCTTTTTCTATAACACAAACTGGACTATAATAGTTATATAAAGGAGAACTAAATGGAAGAACTGAAAATTTCTGGAGGAGCAGCAGGTAGCCTCTGAACTGATAAAGAGAGTAGAAGAATTCCGCAGCCAGTATGAGGTGGTACCGGAGACTGCAGGCAGGATTGTGAAACCATCCATTCCATTTTACGGAAAAGACATTCTGGAAATGGCCATTGCCGGATTGCTCAAAGGGGAGAACCTGTTACTCACCGGCCCAAAGGCAACAGGAAAAAATATCCTTGCAGAGAACCTGGCATATATTTTCAACCGTCCCGCGTACAATGTTTCTTTCATGTAAATACTAACAGCGGAGATCTGATCGGCACAGACACTTTCGTGGACAACGAAGTTAAGCTTCGCAAAGGAACTATCTATCAGTGTGCAGAATACGGTGGTTTCGGAATCCTCGACGAGATCAATATGGCAAAGAACGATGCAGTTTCCGTTCTCCATGCAACCCTGGATTATCGCCGTTCCATCGATGTCCCGGGCTATGACAAAATTGATCTTCATCCGGCTGCCCGTTTTATCGGAACTATGAATTACGGTTATGCAGGAACCAAAGAACTCAATGAAGCGCTGGTATCCAGATTTCTGGTCATAGATATGCCGGCTCAGACTGAAGAATCCCTGGAATTTATTTTCCGCCGGATGTTCCCGAATATAAAAGAAAACGCCAGAACACAGTTCATCGGAGTATTTCTGGATCTTCAGCTCAAAGCCACAAACAGTGAAATTTCCACCAAACCTCTGGATCTGCGAGGTCTCCTTGCAGCCATGAAGATTGTAGAAACCGGACTTTCTCCGAGAAAAGCAGTTACTATGGGAGTGGTGAACAAGACCTTTGACATTTTCGAGAAAGAAATCGTAGAGGATATTGTGAAAACCAGAATTCCGGCAGACTGGACAAGGGATGATGTATATGAAAGATGAGAAAATCGTAGAAATCGACGATTACCGTCTGGAACTGGAAAACAGGATCCGCAATCTCCTCTGGACTATCAGCGGGGATTACAACGTTAAATATGAAAGTAGACGTTTCCCTGTATCTGCGCTCAAAAAGCAATCGCTCTGTATGACGGCATCAAGCAGGGCGCTCTGGCAAAATATTATGACAGGAATCTGCTGGGTTTATATCTGTAGTAAAAAAAAGTTTTCTGCCAGGCAGGAGAGGGAGAACTGACTGCAGTAGCACAGCTATGTGTAGAAGAAGCAATCGGGGACAAAATCTGTCAGGAACGTCCGGGAGTCCGGGAGATGCAGAAGGAAGCATTCGAGGATATCCTGGATCAGGAGTTTGAACAGATGCCCGCATACGGAGATATTCTCGGTCGCCTGAAGATTGCCATCCTGCGTGACCGTTTACAGAATGGAAACCATTATGTAGAAGAGCGTCTTCGGAAAATCCGCGACATGGTTTACAAAGCCAGAACAGCTGCAGACACTATAGAACTGATCCGTATTATTGACAGTCTTTACAACACTATCATTGATCCGGATTTTGAGAAAGATCATGGAACACTGGAACAGGTTATGGCAGTCACCATGGAAGAACTGACAGAATACGACTGGGAAGATTTTCTCACAGAAGAACTTTATGAGGAAGCTCTGGAGAGTTACATCGAACAGATGACAAATAAGATTACGGACATGGAAGACACTGCTGTCACTGAAGAAATGGAAAAACAGCGCCAGACCAAACACAAAATTACAATTCTCACAGAGGAAGAACTTGAGAAAGCATACACCTATGTTGAGTTGAATTTCGGAAAAACTTATCTGACTCCTGCAGAAGAGAAGCGAATGAATTATCTGATGTGCAGGGAACTTCACAGGGACTGCAGCCTTTATTTTACAGAAGGAATTCTCAAGAATCCGGTCAAACGAAACTATCAGTACGAATATGCAGTACGATTAAAGAATAAGAATATCTGGCTCTACCATGACAAACACAGAATCGTAAAGCAGAACATCGCATCCCTCACAGACCTTTTACGAAAGACACTGGTGCTGAAGAGCGAGACGCAGGAAGTACTTTCAGACAGAGGAACGATCATTCCGTCCAGACTCTGGCGTGTAGGCAGAAGCAGTGAAGCAAATCTGTTTAAAAGAGAATTGAAATCTGATGCATCTGATTTCGTAGTAGATGTGCTGATCGATGCCAGCGGTTCCCAGATGTCCAGGCAGGGAGATGTGGCATTACAGGCTTATATCATCAGTGAAGCATTAAGTAATGTAAACCTGCCTCACCGTGTCATGAGCTTCTGCACATTCTGGGACTATACGATCCTTCACAGATTCCGTGAGTACGATGATCCACAGTCAGCTAATGAAAATATTTTTAATTATGTAACTTCTTCCAATAACAGGGATGGACTTGCTATCAAAACCGCAGGATACGGTCTGCTTCAGAGATCTGAGGAGAAAAAATCCTCATTGTATTAAGTGATGGAAACCATATGATGTCATCGTAAACAGACCTCACGCAAAGAACCCGGAACCTTATATGGGAAAATATGCGATCAATGATACTGCTACAGAAGTGCGGCACCTGCGAAACCTTGGAGTAAGTGTTCTGGGAGTCTTTGCAGGGGAAGAAAAAGACCTTTCCACAGAAAAAAGATATTTGGCAAAGATTTCGCATATATCCGGGATATTTCGAATTTTTCCAGAATTGTCGGGAGATACCTGATTAAACAGTTGGATTCAGATGAATAGACTGATAAAATAGGGCAAAAATATGCTGTTTGAGCGTGTTGATATGTTAAGAGATTATCGAGTTAGCACGTTAATATATTAAAGTGCATAAAAACCAGTTTTTTTCACCTTGCCTTTTTGTATAAATTTCGCTATAATGTTCTATGTTTATAAATCAATACAAAAGGGAGAGGAAATCATGAACGAAAACAAAGAGTTCAAACCGTATATTCCGGCTGACAAGATCACACCTGAATTTACGGTGACATCCATCATCATGGGTGTTATCCTTGCAGTTATCTTCGGTGCAGCCAATGCTTATCTTGGTCTGCGTGTAGGTATGACTGTATCTGCTTCCATTCCGGCAGCAGTTATTTCCATGGGCGTAATTCGCAAGATCATGAAAAAGAACTCCATTCTGGAGAGCAACATGGTCCAGACAATCGGTTCAGCCGGTGAATCACTGGCAGCCGGTGCAATTTTCACAATGCCTGCTCTGTTCCTTTGGGCAGAAGAAGGACTTTGTGAAATGCCGGGTATCGTGGAAATCACATTAATCGCACTTTGCGGTGGTGTTCTTGGTGTACTTTTTATGGTACCACTTCGTAACGCACTGATCGTAAAAGAGCATGCAACACTTCTTTATCCTGAAGGAACTGCCTGCGCAGATGTTCTTCTTGCAGGTGAAGAGGGTGGTGCAAACGCTGCGACAGTATTCTCAGGTATGGGAATCGCAGCGATCTTTAAATTTGTCGTTGACGGTTTAAAGGTAATCCCTGCAGACGTTGCAGTAGCATTTAAAGGATTCAAAGGTGAAATTGGTATGGAATGCTATCCTGCACTTCTCGGTGTTGGATATATCGTAGGACCAAGAATCGCATCCTTTATGTTTGTTGGTTCTCTTATTGGCTGGATGGTGCTGATTCCGGTAATCTGTCTGTTCGGAGCTGATACAGTTATGTATCCCGGAACAGAAACAATTTCTGCTCTTTATGCAGCAGGCGGAGCATCTAAAATCTGGAGTACTTATGTAAAATATATCGGAGCAGGAGCTATCGCAACAGGTGGTATTATTTCTCTGATCAAATCCCTGCCTCTGATCATTGCAACCTTCCGTGATTCCATGAAGAGCATGAAGGGCGGTAAGAATACAAGTACAGAAAGAACTGCACAGGATCTTCCGATGAACATTATTCTGATCGGTATTGTGGCAATGGTTGCAATCATCTGGCTTGTTCCGGCTATCCCGGTTAACCCGATCGGTGCGTTGATCATCGTAATCTTCGGCTTCTTCTTTGCAACTGTATCTTCCCGTATGGTTGGTCTTGTAGGAAGCTCCAACAACCCTGTATCAGGTATGGCTATCGCTACACTTCTGATCGCAACAATGATTATCAAAGCATCCGGCAATACCGGTATCGACGGAATGAAAGCAGCAATTGCTATTGGTTCCGTAATCTGTATTGTAGCAGCAATCGCAGGTGATACTTCACAGGATTTAAAGACAGGTTATCTTCTTGGTGCAACTCCTAAGAAACAGCAGATCGGTGAGCTTATCGGTGTTGTTGCTGCCGGTCTTGCTATCGGTGGTGTTCTTTATCTTCTGAATACTGCATGGGGATACGGAAGTGCAGAAGTACCTGCTCCTCAGGCAACTCTGATGAAGATGATCGTAGAAGGTATCATGGGCGGCAAGCTTCCATGGACACTGGTATTTATCGGTGTATTCCTTGCAATTGGTCTGGAAATCTTAAGAATTCCGGTTATGCCATTTGCTATCGGTCTTTACCTTCCAATCTACCTCAACGCTGCTATCATGATCGGTGGTGTTGTTCGTATGTTCGTTGACGGAAGAAAGAATGTTGATGATAAGAAAAAAGAAGAACAGGCAACAGACGGTACACTTTATTGTGCAGGTATGATCGCAGGTGAAGGTCTTGTAGGTATCCTTCTTGCAATCCTTGCAGTAGTAAACGTAAGCAGTGTATTTGATCTCTCCGGAAGCATTAACCTTGGTAATGCAGGCGGCGTGATCCTGATGTTACTTATGATCTTAAGCCTTCTGAAATTCAGTATCTGGAACAAGAAGAAAGCCTGATCAGGCGGAGATGATAATATTTAAATGAGTAAAAAGAAAAAGAATTACAGATCAATTATCTGGATCTCATTCCTGAGCGCAGTGCACAGCTTCGCTGGCATACTGATATCAGGGGGGAGAATGGTGCTGGAAAATAGAGAATAAGGGCGCGTTTTAACACGATTGCCCCAGAAGCTGTTTTGGAAAAACCCAGATATACGAAGATACATCTGGATGACAATGGCACATTTATCTGGCCACTCATAGATGGCAGGAAAACAGTGGAAGATATTGCTGCACTGGTAAAAGACGAATTTGGGGAGAAGGCAGAGCCTTTATATCCAGAGTCGTTAAATACTTCCAGATAATGGAGAGTTATCATTTTGTAAATTTTATCAATAAGCCTGAAAAATAAGGTAAGAATAAGAGCGGGAGCAGTCCTTCATGGATTGCTGCCGTTCTTGTAGTTTATGGAAGAATAATTACGGCACAGTGATAAAGCGGTATCTCTGGCTGATATTCATGAAAGCATAAAACAAATATTATTTTTACAGAATACAAGGAGGCGAATGAATGAAGTTAGTAAATGGAAAAAGATCACAGCTTCTGGAATATCTGATGATCATAGCAGGAACCGGATTAATGGCACTGGCGATCAATTCCGTATTTGATGCATCAGGTATGGTAACCGGAGGCTTTTCAGGTATCGCGATCATTATAAAAGCAGGGAGTCAGGGAATCATTGACGGTGGTATCCCTCTCTGGGTAACAAATATGGGTTTGAACATTCCACTGTTTCTGATCGGATGGAAGATTAATGGATTCTCCTTTGTAAAAAAAGCTTTGATAGGAGAAATTGCTCTGTCCACCTGGCTTGCCATAGAACCTGTATGGAATCTTGCTGGCAATGATCTTCTTCTTGCCGCACTTTACGGTGGTGTGATCCAGGGTGTGGGAATCGGTCTTGTCTTTCTGGGCGGTGGAACAACCGGAGGAACCGATATGATGGCAGCTATCATCCAGAAATATCTGCAGCAATATTCAATCGCACAGATCATGCAGGTTATAGATGCAGGCGTTGTACTGGTGGGTATGTATGTGTTTGGCATCCACAAGGCACTCTATGCGATTATTGCGGTATATCTGGTGACAAAAGTATCTGACGGTTTGATTGAAGGTCTGAAATTCTCAAAAGCTGCCTATATCATTACAGCAAAGCCAAAGAAATAGCAGATATGATCATGAAAGATCTGGACAGAGGTGTAACAGGCATCAGTGCCAGAGGAATGTACTCAGGACAGGATAAACTGATGCTTTTCTGCGTGGTAAATAAAAAGAGATCGTAATGCTTAAAGAAAAAGTAGATGAAATTGATCCGGAAGCTTTTGTGATAGTGACAGATGCCAGGGAAGTTCATGGAGAAGGTTTTATTGAAAAAAAGTA
>ENA-OPZD01000404-OPZD01000404.1-human-gut-metagenome-genome-assembly--contig:-NODE-404-length-10980-cov-1.651617_pt1 | contig 10980 bp, 12 predicted proteins | sample MGYA00242479_ERZ504495 | MGnify/ENA primary metagenome ERZ504495 (study PRJEB26092, sample SAMD00036286) | human gut metagenome | host: Homo sapiens | study: EMG produced TPA metagenomics assembly of... | reverse complement strand
CGCGTCAACTGCTCCGTTTTATCTTCTTCATCGTTCTTATCTCTTACCTGCCTAAAGTATTCCGTTTTACAAATAATCCACCAACGTTACATCTAACTTCCATAATTATCCAAAGACTCGAAAAGTTCCTTGCTAGCCCCATTATACAAAACCACATTGTAATTAACACTTTCCTTAAAGTATTTTAGGATAATTTCTACAAAGTTGCTGAATATTTTGATATGCTTTATCGTAACTGGCTTTTCCACTTCCATCAACTCGATATTTGTTCTGCTCCTTCTCCGGACCATCAAGGCTAAGGGTTATCTTTATATCATTTTCAACTAAGAAAGCTGCTACTTTATCATCCAGTAATGTAGCATTTGTTGTAATGTTATAAGTAGGCTGTCTAAACGGATAGCGTTCTTTCACATAGGCGATACATTCTTTTATTAAATCTAGCCGGAGTAATGGTTCTCCACCGTAAAATCCGATATTACATACATCACTTTCCTGAGAATTTTTCATAAGAAAATCTATTGCTTTAAAAGCAACGTCTTTCGGCATCTCTTTTAGATGATAGTCATGATCCAAATATTTCGGCATATATCCACAATATTTACATCTTAAATTGCACTGTTCTGTGAGCGCCAACGTAACACTCTTTACTTTTCTGTTAAACATTCCCTTTAATTCTTCCTCGGTGAATGGGTATTTCACCTCAAATTCACATGGTTTTTTTATATCTCTAAAATCATTATCCCTTAAAAAATTCTCATAACTTTCATTCTCTAACAAATCTTCTTCTGAATTAATCGTAGCCAATTTATTGTTTAATGCGTCATAAACATACATTCGGTTGTCCGACTTGATTACTTTTGCTAAGTACATACATTCTCCTTCTTTCATTATTGGGTTATTGATTATTTATATAGCCTGCTACAAGATAATTTTTATACAAAAAGTTTATATCTATTATCTGCTACAGCGAGAATTATAAGAACATTCCGATATATCCCTTGCTATAGGCAGAAACAGGCTTACCTGCACATCCACAATGACAATCCAACGTTTTTTACAGTCGAATTATTTGCCTTGTTAACCTTCTTTAAATTAACTCTTTTATTGGTCATGATTTCACCTCCTTTGCAAATTTCATTTAATCTCTATGAGATATTTTCCTGTACAATTTACAGTACTATTGAAGCATTTACTGTATTGATTTTTTCACTCCACCCTTCTGGGAGGCATACTACTTTCTTACTTCAAAGTATGTTTTTCATACATAGTCAATACTTATAGTCTGGATTAAATAAAACTTCCTACATAGCCTTTCATAAAAGCCTGGCCTGGTCTACCTTCACAGCCGCAATGACAATCCAATGTTCTTACGGTTGAATTATTGGTTTTATTAACCTTTTTTAAATTAACTTTCTTATTCTGCATATTTTACTTCCTTTCTTGTATTATCTATATAGCAGACCATATAAATAATCAATAACCCATTTTTATCTTTGTTTACTCAACAGACATAGAATAACTGTCTGATTGTATTTTATACATAGAATAGAATTCTTTTTTCATATTAATAAGCTCTTCAAAACTGCCTTCTTCTATAAGATTACCATTCTCTAATAGAATAATTTTGTCGGCTAATTTTGTAATATACATCCGATGTGAAATAATAAGTGTAGATTTCAATTCACTTATTTTTTTGAATGTATCAAACATTCTTACCTCCGATTTTGGATCTAACGCTGCCGTCGGTTCATCCAAAACTAACACTTGAGCATTGGAATAAACAGCTCTTGATATTGCAAGTTTCTGCCACTGTCCTCCAGATGGTTCAATTGCATCATTGAAAAACATTTTACTTAGGTTTGTTTCATATCCATCTTTATAATTTTCAATAAAGGCATTTGCTCCTGTTAGCCTTGCAGCCTCTGCTATTCCATCAGCATTTTGGATTTCCTCTATATTTCCAAAACCAATGCAATTATGTACACTATCTGAAAACTTTACATAATCTTGAAACAGTACTCCATAAAATTTCCGAATCTCATTAATATCATATTCCTTCAAATCAATTCCATCTAATAATATGCGGCCTTCCGTCGGATCATAAATTCTTAGTAATAATTTTACAAATGTAGATTTCCCACTTCCATTTTCTCCAACAAGACAAACTGTTTCACTTGTATCAAAATGAACATTTATATTTTCAATACATAATTTCTGAGCCGGTATATCTGAAACTTACATTTTCAAATCGAATATTATGTGTAGACTTTTCTTCAATTTTTAGATTTTACTTTCTATCACATTTGGCTCTTTCATATAATCAAATATGTAATTAATAAACATCATACTCTTACTATTAGATGCAATTTGATCCGATAATGCCAATAAATCAGTAGCAAGTGTTATAATTGCTGTAATCAGCAAATAAAACTCAGATACTGTTATAGTTCCGGCTATTGTTTTCTTAACAAGCCATATTCCAACTAAAATAGCACCCATCATAGAAAGTAAACTGGTAAATACTGATATAGTTATTTCTTTCCCCGCTATTTTAGTATTGCCTTTGATAAAATCACGAAACAGTTTTTTTCTCTCATTACTAAAATAACCATGCAGTCTATATCCTCTAACTTCATTCGCATATTCCGGCTCAGTGAGCAACTCTAAATAATACATAATCCTTCTTAATTGCATTGTTCTTTCGTTATAGAATCGAAATGTTAATCCCTGATATTTTCGTTTAAAGACAATTATCGGCAAAGTAAAAACAATAATAATCAGAAGGGCTATAAAATTATATCGAGCTATAATAACTACATATCCCATAAGGCTTATTACATTTGCAACTGTACAAAATAAACTTTCCATCAGATTTAATGGCTCAGATCCACATCTGTTTAATGTGTTTGAATGTATATCTAAAAACTCAGGTTATCAATCCTCTCCTGTTTTATCTTATAGAATTTATCTGCAACCATATTTTCAATATTGTGCGATAATTTTAATCCAGCCACAGCACATATTACCGTTTTACACTTTCAGTAGCATACGATATTACTACAAGAAGAAACATTATAACAAAAGCACCAATCACTTTTACATATACGTCCTTAGAATCATTTCCAATATTTTGTCCTAATCTTTCTATCAGTTCTGCTGTTAAATAGGTAATTAATACTGGACTAATACCTGCAATCACCATTGAACTTACAGAAAGGAAAAAACACTTGGACCCGCTTTAAAAATTTCTTTAAAAACAAATCCTAGTTTCATCATATAGTCTTTTACTATTTTCATTTCATCACCTGCTCTTTATTTTTATGAACTGAATTATAACACTACTTCTCATTAAATTTCTTTTGATGTAATAAAACCGTTACTTGATGTAATATTTCTTATAATCATGTATTTTTTGTCATTTTGTCCCCCCATAGTAATGCAAAAAAAGATGCAATCTTTTAAATTACGCATCTTTTTACATATCTTAAATATTATTCTATTTTTCTTCTGTCCGCCTATCTATTCTCAAATTAACATGTCAGATTTTTCTTTTTCTGTTATTGCGTATTTTATACGGATTTCAATTACAATTATTGATTGTATCTGTGATTGCCATATTTTTATACGTTTTGAAGGTCCATAAACTGCAATAATACATGAAAATGCAACCAGCAAAAATACAATTCCAATAGTACTAAATGGAATATTCCAGGCACCTCCAAAATGTGTGATAACAATCTTCTTATAGATTAAATAATGGATTATCAGTCCCAATACAATTCCAGCAATCGTTCCGCAAACAGCATATGTGACCGCTTCTGCTGTTATCATTTTTCTGACCTGACGGCTTTCCATTCCAGCAGCACGCATTGCCCCATATTGCTTCAATCTTGCAGACACTCCCATAGAAATGCTGTTCATAATATTCAACACAGTTATCAAGGAAATTATTGTCAAAAAACCGTATGCTGCAATTCTGAACACCCAATAGGAACCACTGGTTTCACTGTTCGCTTCCCTATTATCTGAAATCAAATATCCATTTGCCAAATCATAAATTTTCTGTACTGAAGCATCAGATACATCTTTTTTCAGTATAACTCCCATTGTTATAAAACCGTTATCTCCTGTTAGACGGGCAAATGTTTCCTCTGAGCACACCACAGTTGCTGCATCGCTAACATTTCCTATTCCTTCTGATGTGACACAGGCAATCTCAATTTCCTGATCCCCCATTTTTATTATATCACCTACATTCAGGCTGTTACTTTGATTATATACCGCCATTGCGTAGTTTGTGTTCCCGTATACTTTTTTATATCACCACTCACTACTGAATTTTGAACTGATCAATCAACATTGAATCATGAGAAAATAGGTCTATCGTACTTTCTCTTCCATTTAACTCAACCGGATATGCTGTATATAGTCCAAAACCAAATACCCAGTCTACACCTTCAATTTTGTTAATCTTCTTCAGAAGGTTCTCATTTATAGAATTCGTGTCATTTTCACTCGCAATCGTAATATCCGGTGTAAACTTACTCACTGCTGATGGAAGCAATTTATTTACTACATCAAGGCAAGCAGAAAATGTTAGAAATAACACAATTGTAAGAGCAAAGAACCTGTCATCAAATCAAATTTTTCTTTGTTTCTGTTGCATGATAAACACCAAGAGATGTTTCTACTTTAAAAAGTCTTGTATTAGCCGCATGAAGAATTTTTTCTTTTCTTCCGTATTTCCTGACACTGCTGCCACTGGAGAAACTTTGCTGCTTGTTTAGCAGGAGAATGAGCTGCAAGCAAAACAGTGACTACACCAACCACCGCTCCGCATAGAATACCACTTGGACTAATCGCAAAAAGCGGCATGTCTGCCCATTCACCTTTTACAAAGAACCGTAAAATTACACATAAAATCCAACAAACCACAGTACCAAGCACACAGCCAATAGGAATTGCTGTCTTACACCAGTTCAATGCTTCAAGCCTTACGAAATGTAAAATCTGCTTTTTGCTTGCACCTATACACCGCATCATACCAAAAAACTTTGTTCGTTGTGCGACATTGCTATTCATGCAACCTGAAACCATTAAAACTCCTGCTGCTAATATGATTATCAGACATACTGCTGCCAGTGGATAAAGCCCATTAAAAGTTTCACTATTGCTTGCTCCTAAAAGACCTAGAATGGCTGTATTCTCCTCTATATTTTCATCTGTAAGATTGTACTGTTGTTTTAAATTGGCAATCGTTTTCTTTAATCCACTTTCTTTCTGAAATCTAATATAAAACTGCAAAGTTGTCTCGCTTTTATTTCTAATGCAAATTTCATTAAAAGCATTTTTGTTCATGTATGCACAGCATCCCTGAATCATATCATTAAACTCTATATCATCAGCATAAAATCCAGAAATAGTATATTCAAAGTTCCCTCAGGTGTATTTAAAACAACCCGATCTCCAATCTCCACATCAAAAAGTTGTTTGGCATCTGCACTGAGTGCTACTTCACTTTCCGTCTGCGGATAGGTACCCTCGGCTGGATACTGCATAATGTCTGTAACATATTTTTCCTCAGCACCATATAAGACTACATTTTTCCCATTTATATAATATCCCTGGTCAGCATCTACATTGATTTCATCATACCAGGAAGAAAATGCAATATCAGAACTTTTTATAATCTGCTGTGCTTCTTTTTCTGACATATTTTGAAGAGCAATGTGCCAATCTCCATGCTTTCTGCGCATTGCTGTCAATTCGGACTCATTCCACATCTCCATCATGGAAAAAAATTGAAGTCACAAGAAACACTGCAAGAATAATACAAATTCTTGTCATGCGACTCTGATGTCTGTGTACCTTTGCTGAAATAGGTACAAGGCTTAAATAGCTTTTCATTCACTGCACCTCCCCATATCAGTCAGTACACCATCCGACACCTGCAATACTCTGTCTGCTGACTGTGCAATGCTCCTATTATGGGTAATCATAATAATCGTCTGCGCATACCGTTTCGACGCATTTTTTAATAAGGCAATCACTTCACTGCTATTCTGTGAATCCAAATTGCCTGTTGGCTCATCTGCTAGAATTAGTGAAGGGCGTGTAATCAACGCACGTCCGATTGCTACTCTTTGCTGCTGTCCACCGGACAACTGGCTTGGTAGATGATTACGACGTTCTTTCAAATTTAATATGTCGAGTAATTCTTCTAGATACTTTTGATTCGGCTTTTGATAATCCAATAATACTGGAAAAAATAATATTCTGTTCCACAGTCAACTCGGGAATTAAATTAAATGCTTGAAAAATAAATCCTATATTTCTCCTACGAAAAATAGTCAGTTTACTTTCTTTCATCGCAAAAATATCCTTTCCCTCAATCAGAACCTTCCCTGATGTAGGATTATCCAGTGCCCCTATCATATTAAGGAGTGTACTCTTGCCAGACCCGGATTCTCCGACAATTGCCACATATTCTCCCTTTGGTACAAGAAAACTAACATTCTTTAAAGCATGTACGGTTGCCTCACCGCTACCATAAGTTTTGGAAATAGACTGAACTTCTAATAAATCCATATACGTTACACCTCTTTCTTTAATTATGTAAAAGCATAACACTTAAATCCTACAGCAACATGACTCTCAGCCTACAATTTTGTAGGAATTAAAAAACTGATTATAAAAGTACTCCCTTTCCAAGTTCACTTTTTACTTCTATCATACCGTTATGTGCTTCAACGATCATCTTTGCAAGAGGAAGCCCTAAACCAATTCCCTGCTTATCCTTAGAAAAACGGCTTCTATAAAATCTTTTAAAAGTGTGATGAATATCTTCTGGGTGAATTCCACAACCATTGTCTTTAACCAGAATCTGAATCACTGATGCAGATTTCTGCCACTTTATTTCTACCGTATCTCCACGTTCTGTATGATCTAGTGCATTTTTTACAATATTATTTACCGTTTCCAGCATCCAATTGCGGTCACAAAATAGTAAAATATCTTCCTCCCCAGATAATAATAGTTCTTTCTGCTCCTTTTCTGCACGATACGCAAAATGTAGCTCTACTTCCTTCATCAATCTCCCCCACATTTTCTGGTTTTTTATCTAACACAATAGAGCCTGCATCCAGCTTTGCAATTTTCAAAAGATTCTGTACTAATGCATCTATTCGGTCAAGTTCTGTTTCTGACAACGAAGTAAATTCCTGAATCCTTGGTATATCCGCTGCCTCGTTTTGCAAAAGTCCATTGTAAATATTTAATGCAGCTAGTGGTGTCTTTAACTGATGAGAAATATCTGATATAGTATTTTTTAAAAATTGTTTCGATCTACGCTCCTCTTCTATATGTGCATTTAAAATTGCAGCCAAAGAATTTACTTCATGAAATAACCGATACAATTCCCCTTCCTCATCACAGTCAATACGAATCTTATGGTTTCCAGAAATATATTCTTCAATTTGTGCTACTGCTGTTTCCATAATCTTATTCTGCTCTTTAAAATAATTGTAGCAGAAAATAATAATGAAAACTCCCATTCCGCCCATACATAAAAGATAATCAACATTTCGGGTGCTATCTTAAAACCGAAAAGTAACACAGCCAACAAAATAAAAGTCATAATACACACTATCATTTTGCAAAATAGGCCCTTAATTTTACTATTTACCAATATCTTCACTTATGCTTCACCTCATTCTGTTGAATCCCACTTATACCCCATACGTCGTACCGTCACAATTCGTTTTGGTTTCCTGGATTTTCCTCTATTTTGGTACGCAACCTACGTATATAAACCGTCAGAGTATTACTATCCACATAGTCTTCATTACAATCCCAAAGTTTTCCCAGAATCTGCTCTGGAGAAAGTACCTGTCCTGGATTTTCCATCAGCAGACACAAAAGTTTATATTCATTTGCTGTTAAATCAATTTTCTCATTATTCTTATATACCTCTCTCTTTAAAAGCTGAATAGTAATACCACCTGAGCTCAATTCCATATCAGTCTGGTTGAAATTATCACTCCTACGAAGCAATGCATTAATCCTAGACATGAATATTGCCAGTTTAAACGGCTTTGTAATGTAATCGTCTCCACCAATGTCCAATCCCATGATAATATCAGTTTCTTCATCCATTGCAGTCAAGAACATAATAGGTACTTTCGATATACGCCGGATATTTTTACATATATCAAACCCAGAACCTCCGGCAGGGATACATCCAAAAATCACTAAAATCATATTTTCCTTCCTCCCATATTTCGTTCCGCTTCATTTTTTGTATGCGCAACATCCAATTCATATCCCTCTTTTTTCACTGCAAAAGACAATTCCATTTATTAAACTTAAATCATCTTCAACCAATAAAATATATTTCATAAGTACCCATCTCCTCATCTTTTTAAATTTATATTTACATTACTGTCAGAAACAAACTATATGATTTTTTATTTTCTCCTGCATACAGATACCATCTATTTTACCGCGAAAACAATATTATCTCAACGCTATCCTTTCACTAATACAAAAAGTATTTACTGTTAGTTCTTTTCATGTTGTAATTATAGCATCAAACTTTTCTTTTTCATATTCTTGTTAAAAATCAGTATTTTATTGTCAAAATTCCTATTATTTTATATATATTTGTTTCTAAACAGGTTAATGTATAGATTTTAAGTTTTAAAATAATGAAACGACGTTGTTTCAATTAAACAAAAAAGGTAAAAGGTGTGAAGCATATCCAATACACCTTTTACCTCATTTTTTAGTCAATCTTATTTCCGCTTGCCAACATTTTCTTTTTTTAAAATTTTAGAAGTTTTTACAAGTGCTTCTATTAAAGTTAAACCTGTCAGAATTACAGCAACCCCCATCATAAATAATGTCCATGCTTTGCCCTTATCAAAGGTTACCAAAATAGCTATCACAGCTACAGGCATGTTTATATATCCTAAACTTGTTGCCCATTGAATAAAAAAATTCGGCCAAAACTTTTTCTCTTCTTCCACTTCATTCACTGTTTTCACTTTTTTAGCGAAATAAAACATACAGACTATAGATACAGCTATCAGTATTATCTTCCATACGCAATTAGCTTTCGTTTCCTCTGGTGGAAAAAGGTATCTATCATGATAACTGCTATTCCAATGATAAACGCTATTTCACTATACAATCCTGAATAAGCGGAATCTTTCATGTCATTTACTTTTTTTTCTAAAGCAGTAATTACAGATTGGTGATACTGTTTTGCACTTTTTTATTTCCGTTCATGTAATAAATCCTCCATTAATAATAACATACTGTTTCATCTCAATTATATCTCCAAGGAACTATAACTTTTTCAGTCTATACCCCACATTGACCAATGTTTCGATAATATTGATTATTCCGGGGCTCTCTGAGCCACCGGCGGCTCTGCCGCACCGTAATATTCAAATATCGCGTCCCATCTTTTTTCTTATTTTCCATATCACATATTCTACTGTTCTATATGGTATCTGATCGTCATAATAATGAATCCCCCATACAGAATGATAAATATTTTCCTTTGGCATTACCCAATTCGGCTTTAATGCCAGTAAATATAAAACTTCAAATTCTCTGGGTGTCAGGTCTATCTCCTTTCCTTCGTAGATAACCTGATAGGACATTGGATTTAACTGTAATTTCCCATTACCCAACACTACATTCTCTTTATATTCTGGAAAAACATACTTCATGTGTATGCCTCCTCCTGATTTGTAAATTCTATTCTCATTCCAGAAAGAAATACTGGACGAAAATTGCCCGTCCAGCACCTTTTTGATCATTCCTCATTTTAATGTACTCTCTATATCCTCCGCTGCTTTCTCTATAATTTGAAGATACTCCCGGAGCTTTTCAGACTGGATATCTTCCTTTTCTACAAGCGAGTTGACCAGAAAACAACTTGTTTTCATGTAGCTTAACGGATTTCGAATATTGCTCTGCAGTTCTGCCCTCATAGTACGATAATCATTTTCTATATCCAGTGTCCTTGTTATTGCCCTCTCACAAATATCCAGCAGTTGCTTGATACACTCTGCTAATTACTGCACTGAATCATTCAAATACCGTCAGCCTGCAAAAGGCTGACGGCAAAAAGATATCATATCACTATAAACTATTCTTAAATAAATTTTAATCTGGCCAATCCAAATAAGAAGACTCAACCAAGCTACTACCACTGGCTTTAAAAGTATCTAAAAATGTACAATCTTTTGATATATTCAAACCTTCCCATAAATAATTAATAGTACCTTTCATGTGAATTTGTACAAATTGTTTATTGCTTGATATATCCGTCCAAGAATAATTAGGTTCCCAACTGCCGAGTGTAAAACCTGTATCATAGGAACTGCCTACTAGTGAAACGCTTGAAATCCGAGAAGAACTTACATTAGCTGTAAAATCTTGTTTAATATACCCCCAACCGATTGCAGGAATCATACTTTCTACGCTTGCAGTATAAGATCCTGTTGCCCTTGCCATATTAGAGCGGTCTATAAGTTTCACCTCCATATTCTGCATAGCATTCTTCATCATTTTAACATACGATTTTACTGATTTTTCTATTTCTTCCACGCTCATATCGCTCCTGCTCGGTGAGATATAAACATTTTCAAAAACAACCCCAACTCCATTTGCTTCTGCCCAAGTATTAAGTTCTTGCTCAATATATTTGTTTGGCTCAAACTGATTTCATCATTTGAAGCATATACTGGAATAGTCACTAAAAACATTGTACATAATATCATAATAATACCAATTACTTTTTTACATTCTTATTCTTCATTTTTATACCTCCTGTATATTTTGCGGTAGCATTTTAAAAACAATATATAAAACGTATATATAATTATAATATTTAAAAGAAAATTGCCTATTGAAAATGAATAGATATAATTTGTTGAGTATTTATATGGATAGAATAAAATTTATAAT
>ENA-OPZD01000403-OPZD01000403.1-human-gut-metagenome-genome-assembly--contig:-NODE-403-length-10980-cov-2.901963_pt1 | contig 10980 bp, 12 predicted proteins | sample MGYA00242479_ERZ504495 | MGnify/ENA primary metagenome ERZ504495 (study PRJEB26092, sample SAMD00036286) | human gut metagenome | host: Homo sapiens | study: EMG produced TPA metagenomics assembly of... | reverse complement strand
TGGCACATAGATATGCGCTCATGTAATAATTTCTACTATATGTTCGATAAATGTGCTAAATTACAGAATGTACGAATAAAAAATCCGCCAATCAATTTTGACGGTGCAGGCTTGCAATCTAATCAATACACAATAGTAAATTAATCGTTTTAAGTTTTTCTTTGAAAGGAGGATTTTACTATATAATGACAAACCAGCAAGGATATCACGGCTTCAACCGGACCTAAAAGTCATCCAGTAGGTTTAACTAATTGTTCAGCTTATAATAATGGATATCCAGCCGCATATGGAAATGTTTTAACTACTTATAATCGAGGAGTTTCTCAGCTTTTTATGGAATGGAAAGATGATGAAACAGCAGCCGCAGCTCCAGGTGGTATTTGGTATAGAGAATGTAGAGATAATCAAAGTGCTTGGTCTAATTGGGCACAAATAGCTTTTACAAGTAGTAATGTCGCCAGTGCTGCTAAGGCAACCAATGACAGTAGTAACAGAAATATAGTGAATACGTATGCTACAAAAGTAAGCCCGGCATTTAGCGGTACTCCGACAGCACCAACACCAGGAACATCAGATAACGGTACAAGAATTGCTACGACCGGATTTGTACATAATATATTAAATAGAGCAGTAGGAAAAACAGAACCAACATTAACATCACTGATAAATTGGGATAGTATGAAAAGTGCAAATGGCGGTACAGATGTTAGAAACATAAAAAATACAACTTATGGAACTACGGCATATGGTGGAGATATGCATGATTTCAATTTAATTCCAAAATGGCTGTTTTCAATTAAAAAAAATACAATACTAAAGGATTTTTTGATTTACTTAATGTAGAAGGACAATATTTGGAGAATAAGAGGTAGTAGCTGTCCAACAAGACCATCAACAACAACTCGATTTAATAGCTGGGGACAAAATTGCGGAATTATTGAAATTTATGGAGTTACATATTAAGAATACTTAATTCTATTTTTTAATGTGAGGTAATAATAATGATAACAACATTAAAAGGAACAACAAAAATCAAAAATCTTAATATAGAAGGAAATTTTACTACTAATGGCATAATATCAGAAATAAATTCAGATGATCTTAAAATTAAAGATAATATACTTACATTAAACAGTAAAGAAACTTCAAATAAAGTAAGTAAAGGTAAAGCTGGTCTAGAATTTTCTCGTGGCAGCTCACCTTCATATCAGATTATATATGATGAATCGGATCAACAACTTAAAGCGGGATTATCTAACAATCTTAAACCTATAGCAAGTAAAGAATATGTTAATACAACTATATCTGATACTAAAACTGAAATCATTAAACAGATGAATGAATCGGATTTTCTTAACTTAGCTCCTAAAATTAACTATGGAGAAGATACTGTTAAGGTAACAACTAGTGGTTTAACAGCTACTATTCCAACTATGAGTATACTTTTAGGTGGTTATTTTAGCAAAATAACTACTGCTATAAAAGTTACTTTAAAAGCTAATACTACAAATTATATATATTTAGAAAGAGATTCTAGCGATAGAACTAGAATAAATGTTTCTGTTTCTAGTACATTAACTATAGCTGAAGGTTCTAGACAATTTAATCGTATCTGTATTGCTGCTATAACTACTAATAGTACTAGTGCTACTAATACTAAAATATATAGAATTAATACTGGTTATAATGATTACACTTTTAGAAAAACAGTTAAAGTTACCCAACCCGAACATGGCAAAATTTACGTTAATGATAAAATAGGTACAGAATTTAAATTTGAACTCGGTACAGATGTTACTATTAAAGCTGTAGCAGATAATGGTTATGTTGTTAATTATCTTGACGTATCAAACGGAAATACGGGGGGGTAATACTTAATCCTTATCACTTTATCATAGATAAAGATATTAGTGTATCAGCTTTTATATCTGTAGGAAGTGGTAGTGCTGGTACAGGTAAGCCTGGATTTATTTATTTACACATTCCTAATGGAATTCATGTAATAAAAATAACGGCTACTGCAAATCATGCAGCTACAAACGATTCTGTTATTAATTACGACAACAAAAAAGAATATCTTCATTTTAATAGTGCTCAATCTCCACCTGGTACTGTTATAACTAAGTATATAGGAGTAACTGAAGACAGTGATTATACTTTATATTTTAGTTGTACAGTGCAGCCTTATGGAGAAGTTAGAGTAGAATGGTCTGAAGAAATAAATAAACACGCAATAGATATAGAAGACTACAAATAATTAACAATAAAGTAAAAGAGAGTTGATATTTTATTATATGGCGCACGTTTTTAATCCATATTTTACTCAAATCAAAAATGATTTAATGGTATCTGCCAATATGATAGTTGGAACAGGCGGTACAAATGACTACAATCAAAAAACTACTATACAATTAACAATACCCGCTGGCATAACTGTTGTAGAAGCAGGTATAAGAGTGGCAGTTACAGGTCATACTGGCTGTCTGATAAAGAATACTGTTAATAATAAACAATGGGCAATAGTTTCTAATAGAAATGTACAAGCTGGAGATATAGAACGATTCTATATTGGAGTTACGCCGCTTAAAACTTATACGTTGTTCTTTGATTGCAACCAAGGTTCTATGGCAATGTTTAACTGGTCTGACGAAATTAACAGAATAACTCCTAGCGTTAAAGATTATTGATAAAGAGAAAGCCGCCAAAGATAATAAAAAAATTGGCGGCTAATTTTATATTTAATTATATGTTATCATGATTCTAAACCTAATACTTCCATAGCAATATTATCTGCCTTCATTATAGCAGGCGCTCTCAATATACTAGTCCAACTACCTTTATTAATGTCATCAAACTTAAATCCTTTATTAGCATCATAACCACGTACATAACATGTACTAATAGAAGTTTCGCCTGAACTATATACACTAATCAGATTAAAAGCAATAGTCATAGCATGTTCATCTTCATCAACGATACAGCAAGATGTTTTATCTATATATACGTCAGGGTTATGTTGAACAGCAGGAAATCTACTGTCACCATTCCAATAATCGGCTGCTTCTGTTGTAGATACAATCTGATTAGAAAATAGAGTAGGATTAATAATAGCTGTTCCTGTTAAAAGCGTACAAGAAATAACTGCTGAACTTAATAAAATTTTTAATTGTCTTTTCATATTAGATTGCCTCCCTCATGATATATATAGATATAATTATACTCTATTTTCTTTAAAATAGATATATAATCGGTATTTTTTCTTTAGTATATGTATAAAAATTTTTTGTTTTATTTATTAAAATGTATAATAAAACAAAATGTACAAAAAAAGTTAGTTTAAAATATTTTTATTCATTAATAAAATAGATATTAGAAAATGTATGATTATAAAAAATAATACATGGATTGAAACTGGCACAATAGATAACAATTTACCATATCGTTCATTCTTATATAATAAAGAACTAGGTATTATATTTTTATTATGGTCCAAACGATATGTTCAAATTATATGTAATAATACTACATCCATAGCTACTCAATCTGTAAATACTTTAAGTTATAAATCTTTAGATATGTATCCTATAGGCTCTGTGTATACTTCAACTATTAATATTGATCCGAAAGAACTATTCGGTGGAGAATGGAAAACCATTGATAATAACAATAATACTGTTATTTATATGTGGGAATGTATTTCTTAGAAACTTTATTTTTTTAAAACTAAATATATCCAATGCTATTGGTAATATAAGATTGATGATGGTCAACATGATTTATTGTATTCTATAATTTAAATTTTAAAGGAGACATGTAAATATGGCTTTTAAACCTATGCTTTCGCAAATTCAAGGTGGCGTTGAACTTCGTGCTGATGTGGATACTTTAAAAACATCTTATGATGCTGCTAAAGTAATTACTACTACGTCTAAAGGTGAAGGCGGCGGCACTTATAACGCTGATGAAACTCTTAACTAAAATTCAGACGGATATTACGTCTTTAGATAGTAAAACTCAGCAAGCTATTAAAGATGCAGTAGACGCTATTAAGAATAAAGTCGTAAAAGATGTTGTTCGTATTCAAGTAGAAGCTACATATTCTGCTGGTGATGGAGAAGGCTCTTACAATGTACAACTTCCGGAAGATTTCGATACAAAAGTTCCTTCTGCTAATAAGGAAACACCTGTACCTGTTTATGAACTTGACAATAATGCTGTCATTGATGAAACGGGTGCGCAGATTACGATTAATTTAACAGACGGTACATTATCCGGCTATCCGTGTGAAGTAGATGAAGCTGCATCTGCTGGCGGCACAACTGTTTATAAGAAACGTACTGAATCTTTTGATATTAAGTTCTTCCCTGTTGGTATATTTACTTTAGATACATTATCTGAAGATTATATGCTTGATAATCAAGAACTTCAGTTATTATCTTATGATCAGGCTATTAATAAAATTATTACCAACTTAGCACAAGATCAATCTTTAATAGATAAAATTTCTGCACTTGTTGGTGAAGAAGCTGTAGCTGAACAGATTAAGAAAAAACGGATGCACTGCAAAGTCAGATTGATACATTTAAATGGTACAGTTTCTGGACATACTACTTCTTTAGCAGATATTGCTACGTATGTTAATAAAGATAGCGGCTTAAATGCTAACACAAAAAAGTAGTTAATGTTTTAGACGGTGGCGTATCTGATTCAAGCACGGATGCTGTTAATGGTAAACAATTATTTGCTACTAAAACAGAACTTACTTCTTCTATCGAAGCTAAAGATAGCGCAATGAATACTCGTATGGTTGCTGTTGAAGGATACGTAAAAGCTGAAGGATTAGACGCTAATAATAAGAAAGTAATTAACGTAGCAGATGGTGAAATCGCTGCTAATAACAAAGAAGCGATAAATGGCGGACAACTCTACACAGTTAAAACCACTTTAGAAGCTGCCGATACTGCTATTCAGGAAAGCGTTACTACTTTAGAAGAAAATGTTACAACTAATCATGAAGCTTTAGCGGGTAGAGTAACGGCTGTAGAAGCTTATGTAAAAGAAAACAGGTATTAACGCTAATAGTAAAAAAGTAGTAAATGTAGCAGATGCTACTCTTGAAGCTGACAACAAAGACGCTGTTAATGGTGGTCAGTTATTTACTGTAGATGCTGCATACAAAGCTGCTGATATTTCTTTACAGGGTAATATTGATACTTTAAGCGAAACTGTTGAAAGCTATCATACTGAATTAGATGATAAAATTGACGGCGTAGATGCTAAAGTAGATACTAATATTACTGATATTGCTAAACTTAAAGCAGCTACTGTTACTATAAAAGTACCTAAAGTTCATGTTGATTCTTTTAATATGACAGGTGAAGCACAAACAGTATTCACTTTAACAGCAGTTCCTAACGAAGTTAAAGTTATGGCTAATATCAATGGCATCGTATACGAAGAAGATACTGGCGCATTTACTGTAGATCGTGAACAGAAAACTGTAACCTGGGCATTTGGTGCAGGAGCAGGCGGATTTGACCTTAAAAACGACATAGCTGAAAAAGTTGTTATTCGTTATATGGTTGATGAAGATGTAGTTGCTACATTAACCATTGCTTAAACTAAATATAATACATATTATATAGAAAAATTCCCACCATTTTTTAGTGGGAATTTTTATTTTATATCTACATAAGATATAGTTTTCTGGTAATAACTAACTAGAAGAAAATATAATACTGTGAGGTGAAATAAATGGCACGAGCACCTAGAGGAGTACGTAAAGTAAACGAACTTATTGTTCAAAACGGTCGTGCTTTAATTATCACTGAAGAAGACGCTAATAATCTAACATGGGATGAAATTCCTGATGGAACACTTAAAATAAATCCTGGTACTGGTATGCTTTCTGTTAAAGTAAAAGGAGAATCTGATTGGATACCAGCCGGTATTAAAAATGATGGTACAATATCTATTGCTAAAGATAGTATGGTAGTAGAAGAAGTTTTTACTATTAAAACATTAGATGATGGTGATGGTAATTTTTCTTATACTAATACTAATAAAGAAGTAAAACACATGCCAATACTTGAAAATGGTGAATTTACTTTTGAACTTGAAAAAGGTTCATATCAAACACAAAGAAACCATATAGAAGTTTTAATTGATGATATATTACGTAGAAGTTCTTCTACAGGTGGAATAATTGAACTTTCTAATACACGTTTTGCTATTAATGAAAAATTAGAAGTTGGACAAGAAATAACAGCTCGTTATATTAATATTATTAGAATCGGTAATCCTTATCCACGTTTCTTTTTGAATGTAGATGAACCTAAAGCTTCTGAAATAGGTGATTTTTGGCTAGATTATGATGCTTCTTTAGAAGATGATGATTTAATAGGAGAACGAATAGAAGCAGATAGTACAATTTCATGGAATAGAATAACCGGAAAACCTACTACTATTAATGGTTATGGTATAACGGATAATTTATCCTATGCAGGACATACCCATAAAATGTCAGATATTGTAAATTTAGTTATTCCTAAAACAGCTATAGCAGACGGTGGTAATGCCGACACTGTAAATTATTATACAGCTAACAACAATAAGCCTAATACGCTCGCTATACTAAATTCTAACGGGCAGCTTCCTGTTGATAATATATCAAATCATCAACATAATACATCAGATATTATAGGTATTAATAATTTAAAAGCTAATGGTGGCAATGCTGATACAGTAGGACATTACAGCATAAACAATAATAACCCTAATACTATAGCTATATTAAATTCTCAAGGTAAATTACCTAAAACAACCTTACCAACTCATGAGCATAGTATATACGAAATAGCTGATTTAAGTAGTAAGCTAAAAGATTTAGAAGATAGAATTGTACGACTAGAAAACAAATAAATAGATTGGAGGTGTAAATATAGTTGAGTGAACCGAATATATACGAAAATGTAGACAAGTACAAAGGTAAAGTTAAATATAGAAATTTAGATCCAGAACTACAAAAACTAATTGGTAGTGGCGGAGGAGGTTCTGGTGGTAGTTATGATGATACTGAAATAAGAGAACAGATAACAGAAGTAAAAAGAAGAACTTAAAAGAGTATACTGACAAGTATGCTGAATTAAGTACAAAAGTAAATAATGCCGCCACATTAACCGATTTGGAAAATTATCGTAAAAAATCTGTAGATATTACATATTACGATTTAGATGCGGACTTAAAAAATCGTATAGATAATCCAGACATAGCACCTGGTATTGATGCTGATAAGTTAAATCAGATAAGTGAAGACATAGACGATTTAAAAGCTAAAAATGTTATTAACGAGTCTAACATACAAAACAATACAACGAATATCAGTCTTTAACAGAAAACTTTAATGAATTTAAGCAACAAACCGAAGCTGGTGAAGCCGAACATTTAAAAACTATTGCTAGTAATACTAACAGGATAGAACAATTAGAAGACACTATTGCTAATGGCATTGATATAGACATAAATCAGTTTTCTCCAGAAATTCAAGCAAAATTTGAACTTATAGATGAAATAACGACAGATTTATCTTCTTTACAACAACAAGTAACTAATAATAAAAATGATATAACTGTTAATAAAACAAACATAGCTACTAACGCAAACAACATAGCGTTGTTTCAAACTAATTTAGATAATTTAAAGACATCTATTAATAGTTCTATTGGTACTATTAATAATACGCTCAATACTCATAGTACGACAATACAATCACTGGAAAATAATTTAAATACATTATCTATAGATAAAATTGTTAATCAAAATTATAGCGAGACAAATCCTGATAACGGAAAAATCAAAGAAGAACATTTAAGTTTAGAACTACAGAATAAACTTGATGAATTAGAAAAAGTTTCTAACGATGTAGAAAATATAATCAATAACAATAATAATCCAGGAAGTACAGTGCAAGGTACTAACGGAGAATTTATATATAAAACAGATACAGTGCTTAAAACTAAACATATGATGTGTTTTATTAGTATGGCAGATACTGACGAAGAATTTGCTAATATGCAGGCTCAACAGAAAGGATTAATTTTTAATAGAGCTACTAATATTTTGGTTGAATATGATGGAACAGAATATGATGAAGTAATAAATGGATTTAGTAATGACGCATATAACTATATTTTCTTATTTGACTCTGACAATAATATCTTGTATTATAATAATGCAGGTGTATTAGATGTTGTTTCTATTAATGATGATTTAGCTCAAGGTGTTATTATGGGTGACTGGAAATTATTAATAGACGAAGAAGACAATTTAAATATTATTCATGGCGATGATGTAATCGTTAGTTTTAGCTATGATGACGCCACTACTACATCATTAATGAGCACTTTAAACGAAACATATACATTAAATGAATCTGTTAAAGAAGAAACTATTACTATTGAAGCTAATTCTTCTGTAATTAAAGATATAGGTAAAACTCGTGCATATAGAACGAAAATATTATTTCTCGACAATAATACTAATAGTCCTACTTATGATTTATTTATCGAAGATGCTGCATCTTATACTATAGCTTATACAGACAATGGATTAAAAATTTTTTAATAATAAGAATATTCCTATTATTTTAAAATTAATATACTAGGAGGATTTTAAATGGCTGTTTTAAAATACAAAGATAACGAAGGATTCAAATCGCTATATTCAGAAGCTATTAAAAATAGATTACGAAAAGATCAAAATTTAGCTGATGTAACTAACGTTCAAGAAGCAAGAGAAAATCTTGAGCTTACAGGTGATAATAATCATACACACTATCACGATGATAGATACTTACCTAAAATTGAAGCAGAAGCTGAACAAAGAGAAAATGCTGATAATGAACTTAAAAATCTTATTAGCGATAAATCTGAAGAAATTATTAATATTACTAATAATACTATAAACAATTTAAAAGATAGTATTAATGATAAAATTGACAGTACTATTAGTCAAGAAGTAATAGATAGAAATAATGCTATTTCAGAAGAAGAAAGTGAAAGAAAAAAAGCTGATGCTGAACTTCAAAATGCTATTAATGGGCTTAATAGTTCTTTAAATCAGGAAATTACCGATAGAATAAATGCTGATAATGAGCTGCGTACCGATTTAGATCAGGAAATATCTGATAGAAAAAATGCTGATGATATTGCTACTACTGATAGAAACAGTATTCGAGATGCTTTAAATCAGGAAATCATAGATAGAACTAATGCGGACAATACGCTTCAATCTAATCTTGATAATCTTGAAGACACTTTAACAGATACTATAAATAAAGAAATTGCAGATAGGCAAAATGCTAACCAGAATTTACAAAATCAAATAACTCAAGTTCAAAATCAGGCTACTCAAGCAGTAAATGCTGTAAATTCTCAATATGTTAATGGTTCTAGTCATCCAACTGGTTCTATCACTATTACAACAGGAAGTTCATTTGGTAATTGTGGTACTGAAACGACTATGAATACAAGAAAAGGACTTGGGGCAGGTACTTATTCTTTAAATGATTTATTAAATAAATTAGTAAATATTAGCCATAATCATTCTTTTTCAAGTAGACAGCTTAATTGTAACTGTAACTGTAATACTCATAGTCATTGATAAGAGGTATTAAATTAATGAAAATATTTATGTATGATGATGAAAAAATATCTCAACATCCATCTCAGATATTAGAAATTAATGGTAATATTTTGACAACACATATAAACATAGAGACTAATCCCGTTTTAAAGATAAAACTATAGATACCACTACATTAGATAAAACACTATATATACTCTAAATTATATGATATATGGCTATTATCCTTTTATGGTTAGCGAATCTCACGATGCTGTATCTGATTATGCTGCTTTAAGAATATACGTATCTAATAGTGGAGATATTTGCCTATATGCACCTATTAAAACAATAATCAGTCCAACTTCTACAACTAAAGATATTGAAATAATTACTATAGATAAAGTAAATTTTTTACATTTTAGAGATGAGTTAGCTCAACTTTATCCTGAATATAAAGAAAAAAATAAACATATTGCTTATCATGATTCATTACATGATATATTAGATGCGAACTATTCTTTAGCTTGTCAAGACGCTCAGTTAGAAGTTCTTACTCGAATATTGTTAAATATAATACAGAAAAATCCAGATTTATTAGATGATAGTTCTAAAGACATTTTAAGTAAAGTAGAGCCTGCTTTAGAGAATACTTCTTTATTGAAAGTAAAATCTATAGATAAAATTAAAGAAGAAATTGAAAATAAACATTTCATAAGAGATTTGCAAGTTCAATATTACAACATGAAGCTAAAAGGGAGAGATTCTTTAAATGATTAAAGAAATACATGCTGATGTTAATGCTTTACACGAAGCTGTAATAAAAATATATAATTATGCTTTTGAAGATAAAATTACAGATTTTCTTATATGTTTGCCAGAAACTTCTGATTTAGATTTACGTAAGTTGTATATATTTACTGATTTACTAAAAGATTTATCTAAAGACCTAAACTTAAATATAGAGGTTAATATTAGCTAATGCAAGCACAAAAAAGATGGCTATTTATATTAATAACAAATGTAATCGTAACTGTTCTTTTTGTTATGTAGATAAAACTACGTCAACTGAAATGGATATGCAGGTTATGAATAAGATTATTAATTATATAAATAGCCAAGAAACTAATAAGTATCGTACTATTATATTTGTTGGTGGAGAACCATTGCTATCTTTGGAAAAAATAACCTATTTCATTAATAATATAAAGCATACCAGCATTAATTACGGTATTATGACTAATGGGACAATGAATATTAGTGAGCTTGTCAATAAAATAGATTGTCATAATTTAGCTTTCAATATTTCATTTATTAGTACAACATCTAAAAGATAATAAACTAAAAAATAACAAAAAT
>ENA-OPZD01000402-OPZD01000402.1-human-gut-metagenome-genome-assembly--contig:-NODE-402-length-11007-cov-3.176563_pt1 | contig 11007 bp, 17 predicted proteins | sample MGYA00242479_ERZ504495 | MGnify/ENA primary metagenome ERZ504495 (study PRJEB26092, sample SAMD00036286) | human gut metagenome | host: Homo sapiens | study: EMG produced TPA metagenomics assembly of... | reverse complement strand
ATTGGATGTTGAGGGCAACTTTTTTGAAAGAAAAATCTTTCAGAGAGTGCCTTTCTTATTCATTAACAATGTCCGTTGTGGTTGAGTAAAAGCTGAAAGGAGAAACAGATTTGAAAACAGAAAATATGTACTATAACCAACAGAAGCGTTCAGAGGTAAAAGAAGAAGCCCGTCGACTTAGAAGGAAATTTCTTCGTTATCAACAAGCAGAAATCGTATATAGCCTGTCACATAAAAAGTTGATGGAACTTGCAAATGATGCGGGTGCGATTTACAGAATGGATGGAATCGTTTTGATAAACAGAGAAATCTTTGATGAATATCTTGAACAATTTCATGAAAAATAAGATGACAAATCGGAGAAGGGAATTAACTTGAGATGTATGGAAAGGTATGGATGTTTTCTAATCTTATTGATGATGAAGATATAGAATTTATGCAACATGAATTTATAAGTTATAAACAAGCTATGGATTATTACGAGCTTGGATATAAGCCAATCGTAAGATTATCGCATAAGGCAGGAGCAGTTTATAAGATTGGGAAAAAAGTTCTAATTAAGCGAAGCACATTTGAAAAATATCTGCGAGAAAATATCAGAAGGGAGAAAGAAGAATGGGAAAGGTTATTTCAGTAGCAAACCAGAAAGGCGGAGTTGCAAAAAGTACAACGACTTTAAATCTTGGAGTAGGATTAGCAAGACAAGGAAAAAAAGTGTTATTGATCGATGCGGATCCACAGGGAAGTCTAACCGCAAGTCTTGGATATGTAGAACCGGATGATATTGGAATTACACTTGCAACCATTATGATGAACATTATCAATGACGAGGAAATTGCTGAGGAAGAAGGCATTTTACATCATGAGGAACAAGTGGATCTCCTACCGGCCAATATTGAGTTATCTGCTCTGGAAGTAACCATGAGTAATGTAATGAGCAGAGAACTGATCATGAAGGAATATATTGATACGATGCGATCACGATACGATTATATTTTGATTGATTGTATGCCGAGTTTAGGCATGATGACCATCAATGCTTTAGTAGCTTCTGATACGGTTCTGATACCTGTACAAGCTGCATACCTGCCGGTTAAAGGACTTCAACAGTTGATCAGGACTATTTCTATGGTAAAGAAGAGATTGAACCGGAAGCTAACGATACAGGGAATTCTTTTGACAATGGTGGATTTTCGTACTAATTACGCTAAAGATATTGCTTCCAGAGTGAGAGAAACTTATGGATCTAAGATTTCTATCTTTGAAAATGTCATTCCGCTGTCAGTTAAGGTAGCTGAAGCAAGTGCGGAGGGGAAAAGTATTTATTGTCATTGTCCAAATGGAAAAGTATCTATGGCTTATGAAAATCTGACGCAGGAGGTTTTGGGAAATGAAAAGTAGAACCGGAGAAAAAATCAAATTGACAAGCATTGATGAATTGCTGGGAGTAGTCAATGAAGAGTCTGCAATGGAAATAGAAATCAACAGAATACATGCGTTTAAAGATCATCCTTTCAAAGTATTGGATGATGAAAAGATGGCAGATTTAGTAGAGAGTGTAAAGACTTACGGGGTATTGACACCGGTTTTGTTACGGTCTGATGGCGAAAATGGATATGAGATGATCTCAGGTCATCGAAGGATGCACGCAGCAGCTATAGCTGGCTTGGCAACAATTCCTGCAATTGTAAGAGAATTATCCGATGATGATGCGGTCATTGCTATGGTAGATGCTAATATTCAACGCGAAGAGTTACTCCCGAGTGAAAAAGCATTTGCTTATAAGATGAAACTGGATGCGATGAAGAGACAAGCTGGAAGACCGTCTCAGAAGAATTCTGGTCAAAATGACCAGAATTTTGGAAAGGTATCACGTGATGTTTTGGCGGAAGAAGTTGGAGAAAGTTCAAAACAAATTCAGCGCTACATTCGCCTTACAGAATTGATTCCAGAATTATTGGATATGGTAGATGCAAAGAAGTTGAATTTTACCATTGCCGTTGATATTTCCTACATTGATAAGGAAATGCAGAAATGGATCTACGAGTATATCCGGGATACAGGATTTATCAAACCAAAGCAGATTACAGCTTTGAGAAAACAGTTGGAAGAAGGAACTGTGAATCAAGGATTTATGATCTCGATTTTCAATAGCTGCATAGCAGTAAAAGCACCGGAGAGAAAAGTGGTGTTATCAGGAAAGAAGCTCACAAAGTATTTTCCGGAAGATTATTCGGAAACGGATATGGAAAAGGTGATTGAGGCATTACTGGAACAATGGAAAAGAGAACAGGAATAAGGGGTGTCAAAATAAGATACCCCAAAGAAAAAAGAGATACAGAAGTTTAAAAAAAGGACTTCTATGAGAGAAAGGAAGGGAGGAAGATACATGGACAAAAAATGAATTTTAAATATTTTTATGGAACAGAAGCAGACCAGTTTAGTTTTTACAGAATACCCAAAGCGTTATTTACCAATGACTGTTTTAAAGATCTTTCCAGTGATGCGAAAATCTTATACGGTTTGATGTTGGACAGAATGTCTTTATCCATTAAGAATCAGTGGTTTGATGAAGAAAATCGGGCATATATCTATTTTTCCATTGAAGATATCATGGAATTATTGAATTGTGGCAGAAATAAAGCGGTGAAATCCCTTCAGGAGCTGGATGATGAAAAAGGGATAGGTTTGATTGAAAAGCGTAGGCAGGGCTTTGGAAAGGTTACGATTATCTATGTAAAATCATTTATTCAGGAGGGGTGTGAAGAACAGAAAAAAGAAAAATCAAAGATGGTGAAGTTTACAAATCAAACTTCTGTAGAGGAAGAAGAGACAGAAGAAGTTTACATTTCAAACTTCAAAAAGTCCCAAAAACAAACTTCAAGAAGTCCCGAAAATAAACTTCAAGAAGTTTACATTTCAAACTCTAATAATACTAATATTAACAATACTAATCTTAGTGAGAATAAATCTAATCATATCGTATCTGCAGATGGGATAGGATCCGAAGAGGATGAGATGGAAACATTACATGCGTATCAATCTCTGATCAAAAAGAACCTGGATTATGATTCTCTGTTAGTGAGTCATCCTCATGACAAAAATCAGATTGATGAAATTGTGGATCTGATCGTAGAGACTGTCATGTGTAAGAGTGATAAAGTATTGATTGCAAGCAACTGGTATTCAGGAGCCTTGGTAAGAGGAAAATTCATGAAGCTGGATTATTCCCATGTAGAGTATGTGCTGCATTGTCTGGAAGGAAATACGAGTAAAATCAAGAATATCAAGAAATATTTACTTGCGGCATTGTTCAATGCCCCTTCAACGATAAACGGATATTACAGGGCAGAGGTAAATCATGATATGCCGTGGCTGGTAAGATAGGAGGATGGATATGGTTATTTTAAATTGGCAGGAAGAGTGTTATTGGTTCCATTGTGGTTCATCATTTCAATCATAGGTGCCGGAGTGAAGCTGCTGGTAGATATGGTGGCAATCGCAAAAAAGATATTGGGATTGGGAATCCTGGCTTTGTTTATTGGAACAGTAATCTGTTATCATGACTGGATCCAGGCTGCTTTTCTGGCTTGTATGGGCGGTGTTCTGATCTTTATTTTATTTGCTGGAGAATTTATAGATACTGTAGTTGATCTAGTTAGAGAAAAATCGGTGAATTGATTTTGGGTTAATATTATGAGTAATACGAATTAAGAAAATAGTTTTTTGATGGTGAATAATTATCAGTAAAAGTCAGTAAAAGTAAGAATAGAGCCTGTTTAGTATCAGGCTCTGAAAAAAGAAGTGATTTTAAATGAATTTAAGATTTTTTGAATAATGAAATGCTGTTTGTATGGGTAAGTACATAAGCGGTACTTATCCCAAGAATAGCAATGGTACAAGGCCAACCCCGAAGATCAATGTTAATATTTAGATTTTTTTTAAAGTCAGATGTTTGAGGCATAATAGATTCTGTATTCATTCAAAGACCTCCTTTTACGCAATTGATTTAAATGTATTAACCAAATTTTTTCCATATTTAGAAATCACAAAGCCGAGAGATGCAGAAAAATTGACACTCCAGCATATCTACAAAAAGTAAGTAAAGTATCACTATTTTTGTCAGAAGATGGAGAACAAAGTTCTTCGACATTTAATAAGTCCTTAGCACTTGTAGCAGTTTTAGAATCTATTTTTCATTACATTCATATAATGATAAAGTACCTTGGGTTAAGTGATATACACTTACTTTTTTTCCATTACAAAACTGAAATTTATTGATATTTAAAGCATCTTTACTCAGTTTATTATCATTGGTTAAGAGTGCTTGGGAATAAGCAGCCTTATTCAATGTTAAATGTGAAAGAAATTCTGCATCAGCAAATGCCCGTAAAATTTGTTCAGTTGATACATTTGTTTCATCAATATTAAAGATGTTCCGATGAAGACTCAGAACAGTTATAGAATTTATTGCTTTTTTTGCTTGGTTTTATCATTTCCGTTTATATGTCGCAATAGTTCTGCCCATACGGCTTTTGAAACAAACATTTTTTTCTTAATAGTCATTAAGGGAAGCTCGATACTTTCTACAAAGACTTCAAAATCATTATCCATTATAAAGGAAGTATCGAGCATGATAATATCATTTTTTATTAAAAATTCAGGAATATCTATATTATTGTTCATGTGGTTTCGCCTCCCAAAGTTTTGGTTGATTTTGTTTTACGAGTACATTATAATACATAGAAAATGGAAAATAAATGCCAAAAATAACATGAAAATTATTATAAGTGATAAAAAAAATGGATTTTATAGAGGAAAAGGTGGTTGGCAATGAATTATGATAGTGAAGTTATAGGAAAAAGCTATTGACAGAAAGAAAAAAAGAGGGTGGACTCGTGCTAAATTATCCGAATTGACCAATATATCAGAAAAGCAAATTTATAAATATGAAAAGGAAAAGTGTTTCCATCGATAGAAAGTCTGCAGTTGCTTTGTAATGAAAAATCTTTAATTGTGAGTTGGGATATTTGCTTTGTGAAGAAGAGTATAAGGAAGGGACAAAGCTGGATACAAAAATTGTTGAGAAACTTGGTTTAACTAAAAAATCAATTGAATCAATTGGATATATTACTACTGATAAAAGGCTTCCAGTTTACGCCAATCGCAATGCAAAAAGAGAAGAGAAATTTTAAAATGCATTGGTGTCATCGGAAAATATACGAAATTTTAATTGAGTCAATGATTTTTTTAGATGAGAAACTACAGGAGAGGAAAAAAATACATTCTTATATGGAGGATACTTATGGTAAGAAAATAAGCGATCGAGTGAGCGAGATTGTAGCTGGATCTGTAGATTATGAAAATGAAGAATTTGTTTCAGATTTACCAGATGCTGATGTTTATTGTAAAGCAATTCGAGAATGCAAGCAGATTCCAGATAAACTCAAAGATAATTCATATGCTATTAAAGTGGCAAGATATGAGTTGAGGGAGGAATTTGAAAATCTTGTAGATGAATTATATCCAGAGCTGAGAAAATATTAAATAAAATAGAGCAGAGCTATTGATTCAACACATACAGGATGTGACAATAGCTCTTTTTTGATGACAAATAACATTATCTCTCAGGAAGATAAAATGCTCTCATTTCTACGGAAGTATCTTTAAAATCCATTTCTACATAATAGTCCCGAATAAAAGTCGCACGGTAGTAATCCTGTAAGGAATAAATATCAAGAGTTTTAAAATCAACCAAACACAGAGGAATCGGTTCTTTCTTTTCGTTTTCATATTTCCAATATTCTAAGGAAGCAGCAACTTTATCAAGGCAACTTTGGCAGAGATGATCCGTTAGATTTCTTTTGTTCAATTTATAGTTTTCCGGTAACGTGATATCTATCTCAGCCATTCCTCTGGAAACATCTCCATGAGAGGAATAGGTGATTTCGCCTGTGTTTCCAAAAAGTATATTTGAACCGGTTTTATTTGGTATTTCACTTCCGCTTTCATCATATGCTTTTAGTTGGAAATCTAAGACGTACCAGTCATTGAGGGAAATCAGTCCAACCGTATCAAATTTTCGATAATAGTCCATCATACTATAATCAGAACTTCCACATAAATAGCATGTAGAGATATCTTTCAGGCTTGATTGCAGATCGTCAAAGGTTATTTCTGTCCGTTCTTTTGGGGCATCTGCTTTCAGGGAATGTGTTAGAAAAATGCGGTGATGTATAGCATAACCGATGAGAAAGGATATAGCTAATAGGATGGTGCACCAGAATAAATCTTTTCTGATATGATAATATTTTTTTCTTTTTCATGCATGATCGAATTCCTCCGTGGAAAAATATAGTGTACTTAAAATAAGTCCATTTAAAACATTCTACCACTATTTGTACTTAAAATGAACTTGAAAAATGAACTTAATATGTACTTATAGAGATGGAGAGAATAATCATGGAGAAAGAGAAGCATTTAGGATTACGGATTGATGCTGAAACGCATAAAAACTGAAAAGCCTGGCAGAATTTGAAGGGCGTTCGATCAATGGAGAAGTGCTATATTTAATACGTCAGGCAATCATGGAATTTGAAAATAAGCATGGAGAACTGAAATAAAAGAATCTTCACATATGGTTACAAGAAAAGCCCGTTCGGTTGTATGGAACGGGCAAATTTTATTTGGCCAGGAAGTTGCTCTGTATTTCCAGCGGCATATTGTAGTTCTGACCACGCTTGATCAGACTGTATAACTTGAAGCTCATGAGTTCCGGACTGGAATTTAAGCAGCTACAGAGCCCGAAATAGTTCAGGTCTTCGTTCTTTGACAGGTCTGCGATTTCTTTATCATCCAGGATAAGATCTGCAGCGAAAAGGTTCGCTTCGTATTCCGTATTATCCCTCATGTTATATAAGACATCATCTTTCATCGGCGCCATTTTGAGCTGAGAACGATGCAGAATGATGTGACCGAGTTCGTGGGCGGCAACAATCTTTTTCTCTTCCTCAGAGAGAAAACTGCTTACCATAACATAAATGGTCTGGCAGCTCATGAAACAGTATCCTTTTAATTTTTCGTAGCGGTCTGTTTCACCAACGATCACATTCATTTCTTCCAATATTTCAAAAGGATCCCTGGTCTTGAACTTTTTTACAAGTTTTTCTACTTTGTTGTAAATATATGAATTCCCCAAATATATCACCTCGTGTATGAATCAAATAGAAGCGGGTAATGGTACTTCTGACAATAAAACTATATCCTATAGGCTGTCCAATAATCACCCCATCTATTTGGCATCTAAATATTTCTTTGGTGTAAATTTCTTTGCACGTCTCTTGGAATCCAGATATAAAGACTGGATCTCATCCATAAAGGCTGTTTTGTCTTCATCAGAAAGCTCCCCGCCAGCGAACATTGCAGCGGCCTGTTCTAAGATCTGCTGAGCCTGTTTTGCTCCACGGTTTCCAAATTGTTCAGATGCTTCTGTGATAAAAGCCTCTTCTTCTGTCATGAGATAGGAGATATCACAACTTAAAATGTCTGCAAGTTTCTGGTAAAGGTCATGTTTCTTTGGATAACGGCCTTCAATTTCCCATCCCCGAACAGTCCGAAGGGAGACACCGACAGCATCGGCTAATTGGGTTTGGTTGAGTCCTTTGTTCTTTCTTAAATTTTTCACTTTTTCACCGAATGTCATAAAAATACCTACTTTCTAATTGGCGTTTCAGGATCTTTATGTATGATGCTGAAACGGGATAGGAAATAAATTTCCCATAATCAACAAGTTGCCTCTTGACAAGAGGCGAATGATTGCCTATAATGTGAATCACAACAGAACGGCAACTACTTGCCTATAATATAAATGATATTTCCTTTCTTGTCAATGGATTTACTGAAAATTGCCTATTTTGGCACGATCTCTATCGTGTGAAAAAGAACTGGGATGAGATCTGATTGCTTAGGGGAAAGAGAAAGATAGGCAACTTATGGGAGGTGATTGATTTGAAACAGAAGGAAACATTCCTCTGTATTGATCTGAAATCTTTTTATGCTTCTGTTGAGTGTGTGGAAAGAGGACTGGATCCGTTTACTACCAATCTGGTTGTTGCAGATTCGGACCGATCGGTATCCACTATTTGCCTTGCTATCACGCCGGCTATGAAAAAGCTGGGGATCCGTAACCGTTGCAGGATCCATGAGATACCGGATCATATCGAATATATTGTGGCAAAACCGAGGATGCAGCTCTATATGGAGTATTCGGCAAGAATCTATGGGATTTATTTAAACTATGTGGCAAAAGAAGATATCCATGTTTACAGTGTGGATGAGTGCTTTATGGATGTCACAAGATACCTTTCCCTGTATCACCTTACTGCGAAAGAAATGGCACAAAAACTGATGGATGCGGTCATGGAAGAAACCGGAATTACAGCAACAGCAGGAATTGGAACTAACCTGTATCTTGCAAAGATCGCAATGGATATTGTGGCAAAACATATAGACGATCATATCGGAATGCTGGATGAGATCTCTTACCGGGAACAGTTATGGGGACATAAACCATTGAGTGATTTCTGGCGCATTGGTTCCAGAACAGAGAGAAAATTAGCCGGATATGGAATCCAAACGATGGGAGATATCGCACTTGCTTCTATCCAGTCGGAAGACTGGCTGTATAAAATGTTTGGGATCGATGCTGAACTATTGATCGATCATGCATGGGGCTGTGAGTCCTGTAAAATGAGTGATATCAAAAATTATCATACAGAAGAGCATAGTCTTTCCAATGGACAGGTATTGATGAGAAATTACACATTTGAAGAAGCTGCTGTTGTTGTAAGAGAAATGACAGATGTACTGGTTCTGGATCTAGTGGAAAAGGGACTGGTAACGAATTCTGTAACCTTGTGGATCGCTTACGATCATCGTTTTGAGAGGGAGTCATCGAAAGGAACCGTAAGGTTTCCGGATCGTACCAATCGTTCTAGGGAAATAATCGATACAGTAGAAGCGCTTTATCGAAAGATCACAGATCCACATACCGGGATCAGACGGATAGAGATTATTGCAAATAAGATAACGGCGGAAGGCTATCAGCAATATACTCTTTTCCAGGATTCCATAAAAGCAGAAAAGGAAAGACATCTGCAGGAAGCAGTATTACAGGTGAAAAAGCGTTATGGAAAAAATGCGATCATGCGGGGATCCAATCTGTTGGAATGTTCTACCTATCGGGAAAGAAATAATCAGGTTGGGGGACATCGTGCGTAGGAGGTGAAAGTATGCTGGCAAAGGCTTATCAGAAATATTTATATATTCCGAGACCGGTTTCCAAAAGATATCCTATGGATGTGCAGCACAGAGCGAAGCAATTTGCCCCTTTTGCAGCACTTCGGGGATTTGAAGAGATCGTACGGAAACAGGAAATATTTTATGAACAAAGGAAGATGTTATCCGAAGAACAAAAATGTGGATTGGATAGGAGGCTTCAGATGGTTTCTGTTGGAATGAAGATACAGGCAACCTATTTTAATGAAAGCCGGGAAATGAAACCGGCAGGCCAGTATCATACGATCTGCGGAACCGTTGAATTTTTTGATCCATCGATTCATTTACGGATTGATGATACGATCATTTTGATCCCGGATCTTTGTGAGTTATCCGGAGATATATTTGAAGAATTGGAATTACCTTGTTAAATACAATCGGAAGAAATTCTTAGTATCCTGGGTGAGTGGGAATCCGGAGAGAATAAGGATGGATGCGCCAGATCAACAAAGCGGGTCTGGGATTTGATGATCATGCTGTTCGTGCAGCTTTGGCACTTACGGAATGGACAACATGATGCTCATAAGGCGGATTTGATTTCCCTTTGATCCGTTGAGTAATAAAATGGAATTTTTTATTATTGCTTAAAGGAGGAAGCCTATGGGATCAGATGCTATCAGATGGCATGTACATTGCTCTGTATGCGGAGCATTTATTGAAAAAAGCGCACATTGCGATTCAGAAGTAGAGTGCAAGAAATGTAGAAGCACTTTGGAGATTTTAGTAAAAGATGATATTGTTTCAGTACGGCCTTTGCACATCAAAGACGAAAAACTGAAAGAAAGAATGCGGGTATATTCTCAAAAAGTGATGAATTCCCGAAAGGAAACTAAATAAATTGAGCTATTAGAATAAGCGGTGGATTTGGCTGGAACCATCAAGGCTGCACTTGATAGCAAGAGTTTGTCAAGGAGCTGAACCTGACTGGAATCATGAAGAGCCCGGCAAAACATTTGCAGATACAATGCAGGATGATATTTCATTCTGTGTCTGTGGAAGCATTTGTTTTGCCGGCTTTTTTTGTTTTCTCAAAAATTTTAAAAAAAGTTGAGTTTTTAACCTGTAAAACAGGGCTTTTTCCTTTCTATATATAGAGGGCAAAGTTTCGTGTGCAAAAATCAGAGATGATACGGGATTTTGTATGATATAGCCGAAGGAGGTAATTACATAGGAGCTACGGGCTCCCGTTCAAAAAAAACGGGTGAGTTCGTGGCTAATTGTGATGAGATTTTTATAGAGTTCATGGATCACCCGTAGCCGTAAGGCAGAAAGGTGGTCCATATGTTGACATTAAAAGAATTGAAGAAAGTAGTAAAAGTGGCAGGTATGACAAAGAGAGTCCCTTCTGAAAAGGCGTTAGAAAAAGAAGAGATTGTAGTAAAGGAAATTCTGAGTGGGGAATGTGATATTACCGTTACGCAAATGGGTATGTGTTATACAGGGAAACGGAAAGAAACCATCTTTCCACTCCATTCCTGTAAAATAATCTCTCGGAATCTCTAAGCCAGTAAATATAAGGCTTTCAGATTCCTTTTTATTAAATCCCCCACTTTTTTGCCAAAAACACTTGACAAATCCATCGAAAAATGCGGCGCTTCGCGCCTATTGATTAATAAGAACCGTCGCTCGCGGCGGCAGATATTTTTCGATTGGAGGCGATTTTTATGTTAC
>ENA-OPZD01000401-OPZD01000401.1-human-gut-metagenome-genome-assembly--contig:-NODE-401-length-11032-cov-3.228794_pt1 | contig 11032 bp, 12 predicted proteins | sample MGYA00242479_ERZ504495 | MGnify/ENA primary metagenome ERZ504495 (study PRJEB26092, sample SAMD00036286) | human gut metagenome | host: Homo sapiens | study: EMG produced TPA metagenomics assembly of... | reverse complement strand
TGTCTTCTTAACCCTTCTTTTGCTTACTCGGGTAAGCGTCCTTCGTACATAATGCCCAGTTCTCCATAAACCTGAGCCCAATCACGGATGGTGGTAGTCCATTTTTTCGTAGCCTCAAAAGTAGCCACCATATAACCCGCCATGATTTTCTGCAATAGACATGTCATTGTCATTTACAATGATGATCAGATTCCCGTCTAATTCTACTGCGTAGTCCAGTCCTTCCAGTGCTTCGCCTCCGCTTAAGGAACCATCACCGATCACTGCAATTACATTGCCCTCTTCTCCTTTCAGGTCTCTTGCTTTTGCAAGCCCGCATGCAAGGCTGACCGATGTAGAAGTATGACCTACCGTGAAATGATCATGTTCACTTTCATTTGGATTGCTGTATCCGGATACATCATCGTAATGCTCTTCATAGAGATATGCATCCTTTCTTCCTGTCAGCATCTTATGCGGATAGGTCTGATGTGATACATCATATACGATCTTGTCTTTTGGTGACTCGAACACGTAATGCAGTGCGATCGTTGCTTCCACCATACCGAAGTTTGGTCCGAAGTGTCCGCCGTGGATGCTGGCTCTCTTTAATAATGCCTTTCTCATCTCACCTGCCATTACGGTCATCTCATCTACGGTTAATTTCTTTACGTCTTCTGGTCCGTTAATCTTTTCTATATACATGAACTATTCTCCTCCCAGTTTAATACTCCTGTCTTTACTGCTTCTTGGTATTTGGAAATTTTGTGATTCAGCCGGTTGACCGCTAGCTCTATCTGCGCTTTCTGCTTTTCTAACTTCTCTCTTTCTTCCGAAAGAAGCTGAAGTCTTGCTTCAAATGTCTCATCGCCCTGCTGATATAATTTTACATACTCGATTAGCGCCTCTACGGGAAGTCCTGCTTTTCTCATACAGATTACAAGCTCTACCCAGCCAAGGTCTGATTCCTGATAGTCTCTGATTCCGCCTGCCGTACGTGTTACTTCCGGTATCATGCCGATGCGTTCATAGTAACGCAGGGTATCAGCAGAAATACCATATACTTCACTTACTTCTTTATCGTCAATCCAGACACCACCTTTCCGTTCATTACTATAGCACTTGGAGTTCACTCCAAGTCAAGATTTTTTCAAAATGTACGTTAAATGTAAAAGTAACTTCCTGATTATAAGACTTTATTGACAAAAGCACCCCATGTCTGTAATGCCTGCTCAAAAACACAGGCCTGCGTAACGGAAGTATTCGATACTCTCTGTACCTGTCTTTGGATAGAAGTCTTTCGGGAAGTAATTTCAAAAGGAAAACTTGTAGAAATCCCACCGGATCAGGTAACACGGAAGCCGTCAGGGAATGTAATTCTAATTCATACATTAACATTCCCTGACGGCTTTTCTATTTCTATTATTTCTTTTAAATTCTCTTCAAATCAGCTTCCGTCAACCTTATTTCTGACTTCTCAGTCTCTCAACAAACCGACTGAGTCTTCCGATCGCTTCTTTCAGATCTTCCAGTGAGTACGCATACGATACACGCAGGAACCCTTCCCCACTCTCACCAAACGCACTTCCCGGTACGACCGCAACCTTTTCCTCTTCCAGGAAACGCATTGCAAATTCTTCGGAAGTCATACCGAATTCTTTGATACTTGGGAAAATATAGAATGCACCAAATGGCTCAAAGCATTCCAGCTTCATCTTCGCAAATTCATTTACCAGGTATCTTCTTCTCTGATTGTATGCATTTCTCATCTGCTGCACTTCATCTTCGCAGTGACGTAAGCCCTCGATGGCTGCATACTGGCTGTTGGTCGGCGCACACATGATCGCAAAACTGGTGGATCTTCAACATCTGTTCTATGATCACAGACGGTCCGCAGATATAACCAAGTCTCCATCCCGTCATGGCAAATCCTTTGGAAAATCCGTTGATCACCAGTGTTCTTTCCTGCATTCCCGGAAGAGATGCAATAGACACATGCTCTGTCTTGTATGTAAGTTCAGAATAAATCTCATCCGAAAGCACATACAGGTCATGTCTCTTCACAACTTCCGCAATTGGCTCCAGATCTTCTTTTGTCATGATCGATCCTGTCGGATTGTTCGGGAATGGCATCACCAGCATTTTCGTCTTTGGCGTGATCGCTTCCTCCAGCTCTTCTGCCGTCAGTTTGAATTCGTTCTTTTCCTGAAGGGGAATCACAACCGGATTACCGTCTGCCAAAATGGTGCACGGTACATACGATACATAGCTCGGCTGCGGGATCAGGACTTCATCTCCCGGATCCAGCATTGCGCGCAGTGCCACATCGATTCCTTCACTTCCTCCGACCGTCACCATGATCTCATGATCTGGGTCATATTCTACATGGATCTTACGTTCCAGATATTTGCTGATCTCGATCTTCAGATCTTTAAGACCTGCATTCGATGTATAGAAAGTCTTGCCCTGTTCCAGGGTATAGATACCTTCCTCTCTGATTCTCCACGGTGTGTCAAAATCAGGTTCTCCTACGCCAAGGGATATTGCGTCAGGCATCTCACTTACCAGATCAAAGAATTTCCGGATTCCAGATGGTTCGATGCCTGTAATTTTCTTAGATAGTGGATTTCTCATCATGGTGTTACAAGCATCCTTTCTGTTTTTTTCTGTCCGAACATGATTGTTCCGTGATCCTTATATTTCTTCAGTACGAACTGTGTACTGGTTCCTGTGACATCTTCAATCGGTGATAATTTACTTGATACGAACTTTGACACTTCCTGCAAAGTCTTGCCTTCGATCAGAACCATCATATCAAAATCGCCGGAGATCAGATATACGGCTGATACTTCCGGATAATTACAGATCCGTTCTGCTGTCTTATCAAATCCTGTGTCACGCTGTGGTGTTACTTTTACTTCGATCAGGGCATTCACATACTCTGTTCCTGTCTTATCCCAGTCGATCAGTGTATGATAGCCACAGATGATCTTTGCTCTTTCCATGGCAGAAATCTCATTTGCTACGGTTACTTCGTCGCTTCCAAGAAGAACTGCCAGTTCTCCGAGGTCCACCCTGCTATGCTTCTCCAGATACAGGAGTATCTGCTTTCTTAATTCTTCCATCATTCATACCTCCGCTATATAGCTTCAAGATCTCATCCGGAGCCGGACGGTCGATATAACGCATCTCTTCTCCATTTCTTAAGATCTTATCGTTGTTGTCTGTTGTATGTCCGATTACTGCTGCTGTAATCCCCTGATTGTTCAGCGCATCTGCCAGTACTTCCCCATTGTCAGTCACAGCCAGAAAACTTCCTGTAGATATCATCTGATATGGATTCAGTCGGAAATGTTCACATACCTCGATCGTTTCCTGTAAAATACTGATTTTCTTCATATCAAGATCCAGTCCCTGTTCTAATTCCAGTGCCAGATTCCACAGTGCTGCCAAGATCCCGCCATCTGCGACCTGACGTACGACAAATGCGCCCCCGGCTTTTGCGGCTTCGATTTCTCTCAAAGCAAAAATGTGCTGCTCATATGACAGTACTTGCTTTAAGAAAACCGGTGCAAAACGGGTCTTAAGCTCCTGTTCTTTTTCCTCTGTGATCCTGAGCATGCCATCCATTCCGGCATACCCCACAAAGACAATATCTTTACAGGCTCGTGCGGTTTCCCTGTTCCAGGTCTCTTCTTTCGGTGCTTTTGCGATTCCCGTAACTGTCACTGCAATTACCTGAACTGCAGGATTCACAGATGCCTGTATCCGGTCAGGATTTATATTGTATTTTTTACATGCCTTTTTCAGAAGCTTTTCAATCTTGTGAATCCTGGATCTGAATATGTATTCCGGACAGGCAATCTGAACAGTAACGCCTGCGGATGTTTCTGTGGTAGTTTCAGGGCAGACAGAAAATACTGCACCCTGTGCCGCCAGTGCGTTCACAGTCTGTGCAAGTGCATGAATACCGATCTGTGGTGATAATCCGTAGACGGTAACTGTTTCACTTATAATCTGTTCTGTCTGTGTCTCTAACTTCATCCCTATTACGTTCCCCTTTATCTCTTATCTTTTCTTGATACTTTATCTTATATCGTTTCTGCATTTCTGCCTTATACAAGATACGGAATAATCATCGTTGCCACCATGGCAATGATGACGATAAGCACAACAATTGATACAATTCTTCTTGTTTTTTTATTGTTGAAATTCATTTTTCTACCTTCTTTGATCATAGTTCTGTTACTCTCCGTAAATATTTTTACCGAACAGCAACGTATTTCTCTACATTTTATACTCTTTACAATATTTTTGCAAGAAACAATCCTCACATTTCGGACTTCTTGCACTGCAGATTGTTCGTCCAAATGTAATGATATGAATATTCCAGAGAATCCAGTGATCTACCGGCAGTTCCTTCATCAAATCCTGTTCAATCTTGTCCGGATCCTGGTTTTTCGTAAGTCCCAGCCGATTGGATATGCGCTTTACATGTGTATCCACGACCACACTCGGCACGTGATAGATATTTCCGCGAATCACATTGGCTGTCTTTCTGCCTACTCCCGCCAGACTTAAAAGGTCTTCAAGTTCTGATGGGACTTCTCCGTTATATTTATCCCGGATATCTTTCATACAGGCTATGATATTCTTCGCTTTATTATGATAGAATCCCGTTGGTTTGATATCCTGTTCTAATTCTTTCAGATCCGTGTCCGCAAATGCTTCGACAGACGGATACTTCTGGAACAGATCTTTTGTCACGATATTGACTCTTGCATCGGTACACTGCGCACTTAACATCGTAGCGATCAGAAGCTGCCACGGAGTTTCATAATTCAGATAGCAGATGAATTCGGTTCCGTACTTCGCATCCAGAAGGCTGAGAATTTCTCCTGTTCTTTTTTCATAATTCTATTCCTTTTTATATTTCATTCTTTACCGCTGCCCTGTCCCGGCCTTTACCTTGCAGACTCTGGCTTCCTGATTTAGTGGATTTCTGTTCTGATAATCAAACAGAATATAGGTATCTGCCAACTTAAAATATTCCAAATGCGTCATTTTACGCATCTGGTTTCTGTCATATTTTCCATAATCCGGAAGGTAGGTGTGTGTCTCTTCTTCTTTTTCATAAAATGTTCTCGCCACGTCTTTTTCCACCAGATATTCCCCGGCAAATTCCGGACGGCTCTTCGCATTTTCACGAAGATAGTAATCGTATGTGAGCACTTCCCGGAACAGATCTTCTTTTTCTTTATGATGCAGCCGTATATAATTCAGTAAAATCTCATATCTGGCACTCCGCTTGTGTTGAACGGCGTTATAACCATTGTCTTCATAATAAGATGCAAGCCGGTCATACATGGTAAATGCAGAATCGTATTCCTTTTCCAGTTCTTCCATCGTATTCGTAAACTGACGGCTGTTATAGTAGACCTCCACCATCTCCTCAATCCCTTTCAGGCGCAGTACATCTTCATAGGAAATCCACTTTGTATACAGTACTTCATACGGCGGATGTGCTTTATGGACAATGCCATACTCCTCCTGATGTTCCTGCATAAAGGATCCTTTCAACACTTTCAGGAATCCAAGCTGGAGCTGCTCCGGTTTTAATGCATACACATCGTCAAAGGAATGTGCGAAGCTTTCCACATCTTCGTACGGAAGTCCGGCGATCAGATCCAGATGTTCGTGCACATTTCCCTTATCTTGAATTCTCCTCACGATTTTAGATACTTTTTCAAAGTCCATAACTCTGTGGATCTCTTTGATCGTCTTCGGATTTGTTGACTGTACACCGATCTCAAGCTGTACCAGTCCCGGGCGCATCTGTTCCAGAAGTTCCATTTCTTCTTCATTCAGAATATCCGCGGCAATCTCAAAGTGGAAGTTCGTAATGCCATTATCATGCTCCATGATATATTTCCAGATAGCAATGCTGTGGTCGTGTTTGCAGTTGAATGTACGGTCAACAAATTTCACCTGCGGTACTTTGTGGTCAAGGAAAAACTGCAATTCCTTCTTCACCAGTTCTATATCTCGAAACGCAGACGCTTATCTACGGATGACAGACAATAGCTGCAGGAAAACGGGCATCCCCTGCTGGTCTCCGTAGTAAATGATCTTATGTTCAAAATCTTCCATATGATCGTAGACAAATGGGACTTCGCTCAGATCCATGATCGGACGCCACGGATTGTCGATAATTTTCTCTTTTTCTTCCCGGAAAGTGATTCCGTCCACACCCTTTAACTGGTTATCCACACTCTCCGATTTCTTCCAGGAATTATCCACATTTTTATCCTGATATCCACATACATTTTCTCTTTTTTCGAATTCATTTCGGTATATCCGGCAGATTTCTTTGAAAGTTTTCTCTCCTTCGCCTTTCATCACTCCTTTGACACATGGAAGTCGTCTTAATACTTCTTTTGCATCATAGGAAACCTCCGGTCCGCCAAGCCAGATTGGCATATCCGGACGCAACTTTCCGATTTCAAGCACAATTTCTTCTATATAGTCCAAATTCCAGATATAGCAGGAAAGGCAGAGAATATCCGGTTGTCTCTTATAGATGTCCATCAGGATATCGTCTTTTTGCTGGTTGATCGTATACTCTCCGATCTCCACCGCCGGATCCCCGGCATAGGCTTTCAGGCTGTAGACCGCCAGATTGGAATGTATATATTTTGCATTGACTGCTGCCAGTAATATCTTCATTATATTTTCCTCCAGATCAGAATCTCCCCTCCGGTCATATACCGGATAAGATAAATCCTCATATATCTAGGTATTATAAATTGGTATTGCCTTTTTTACAACATTTCCATTGACTTTTTGCCCGGAACACGTTAAAATGTTGAGCTGTGCAGCCGGGGTGTTAGCGGTACCTTGCACCTGCAATCCGCTATAGCAGGGGTGATATTGCGCAGAGGGCTTGTTTTTGCAGAGCTGCCCTTGGAAAGTGGCGTTGATGTTTGGGTCTTACGCGACGGAACTCCATGAACCATGTCAGGTCAGGAATGAAGCAGCATTAAGTGGAATCTTCCGGGTGCCGTAAGGGTGCCTGGGCTGAGTTAACTACTAAGGTAACGTCTGTGAAGGCTCGTTCGAAGCGCAATGCACATAATAAAATAAACTGATATTAAAAATATCCACTGCAGTTTCCCGCATGTGGATATTTTTTATATTATACCAAATATTACTGCCAGAAATATTACGATCGCATTCGTTACTGCCGGAATTCCAAATCCTGCCCCGATAGAGATAAACACCGGATACATTGCATTGAAGATCTGGAATGGAATAAAGTAAATAATATAGTCTGTACCACCTTAATCCATGTGGATCTTTCAAAAATTTTTCCACAATATCCATATTCTTCTCTGTCCAGAATGCCGGATATTCATATACATTCTTCTTACCGATCAGCATTCCTACCGTCTTTTCATTCATCTGGTCACCTGTCTCTTATATTTCCTCTGTCTGCTCTTTTTCCAGTTGCTTTTTCTTCTTCCTTGCCTCTCTTAATTCTTTAAAAATGATTTCATCATCTGGCTGCATTCTTCTTCCATGACTCCTGTCGTCAATTCCACCTGATGGTTAAATTCCGGCATATCCAGAAGGTTTAAGATAGAGCCTGCACAGCCTGCTTTGGATTCATGCAACCGACTACTACCCTTGCCATCCGGGACTGTACGATTGCACCGGAACACATCTGGCAAGGCTCCAGCGTCACATACATCGTACAATCCTCCAGTCTCCAGTCATTCATTTTCCTGCTTGCTTTCCTGATCGCAGCCAGTTCCGCATGTGCCAGGGTATTGTTGTCAATCGTTCTCCGGTTGTACCCTCTTCCTATGATCTTATCTTGATACACGATCACACAACCGATCGGTACTTCTCCGATCGCATAAGCTTTTTTCGCCTGTTTGATTGCTTCTTTCATATATTTTTCATCTGTACTTTGCATTTCCACACTCCATCTGATTATATTTTTCTCTGTATATCTGCGCAGTCTTCCGATCCGCGGACATCTCTGCACCAGTATCCGAATGTCTCTCTGTCATTCGTCTCTTCTTCCGTAAGTGCAAGTCCGGTCTCCTCGACCGGCAGAAATTCCGGAATCCAAAACTTTCTGCTGCTTTTGCTTCCTGTGGATGATATACTCCGGGTACTCCTAATTTTAACTGACCATCACAGACTGTCAATATCAGATGATGATAATTGTAATATCCATGAACCAGAAAACTATTGTTCGCATGCTTCCATTCACATCTCGGAAGACATACCATATCTTTCCGTTGGATTTTTCTGACTTTGTATCTTTTCCCACATTCCTTTACTTCCTGTTCCTCTGAAGCCTCTGCAATACTCTTTTCTTTTTCATGCGTCTCTTCCTCCGCCATCTCCCACTTTTCCATCTGACAGATATTTACCGCATCGTCATTCCACACTGCAGCATACCAATGCCCGCTTATGTCTTTTAAAATGATTCCGTTGACCAGATCATAATTTTCTTTCTCCCCCATATCTTCCGGTGTATAACACAATTGATAATTCAGTCCGGGAGACGGCGGCTCTGTCACTCCCATATTGATTCCGGTACATTTTTCATCCTGATTCCAGAACAAATATACTTCCAGTCCCTTTGCGTCTTCTTCCATCCGGAATCCTTTTCCGTGTACATGGATCACACACTGTTCCATATCCTGTTCTATTTTTACGAAGCCTACATTCCGCATCTTCTTCTCTTGTTCGTATTCATACAGATACCGAATAAACCGTCTCAAAAATATCCACTCCTGTTTACGGCTATTTATCACAATCTATTCTGAAATATTCTCTTTTATGCCATAATCGCATTCAATTCCTGATACAACCTCTTCGCATAGCTGTCGGTCATTCCGCAGATATAGTCCGTAACCAGTAATAATCTCAGATACAACCGGTAAATGTCTGGCTGTCCCTCCGCATGATAGCGGTATGCTTTTTTGTAATTATTGGAAATAAACGAAACCAGCCGTTCTTCTATAGAATTCAGTTTCTGTGCCGGATCATCATATTTAATTATCGCACCCATGAAGCGGTCCATCAGATTGTCAAGCATCACTGCTTCCTTCACTTCCATCCGGTAGATTGTTTCTGACTTAAACACACATTTGCATGCAATCTCTCCAAGTAATTTTACAAGTCCTTCCGCCGGTGTATCTGCGAATAAATCTGTTTTATATACTCCATTCATAATCTCATCGTAATGAGAAGTAAATCCAGATGTTGCATATCCGATCAGAACTCCCTGTGCCTTTACGATCCAGTTTTTCACTGCATAATCTCCGGGGTTATCTACTCCGTTTTTCTTTGCACGTTCATATAATTCCACCAGTTTATCTGCCGGCCGGAATCTATTCCATTCCGCCTGTTCCGGAACTGTCAGCTTCTTTTGCCTGTTTTGAAGCTTCCGCAATTCATCCCGCAGACTGTGATAAGTAATGAACCCTTTCACAAATGCATCTTCGATATCTGCCGTTTTATATGCAATATCATCTGCTGCCTCCAGAATAAATGTCAGAGGATGTCTGCAATTTCCCGCCCCTGTCTCCATCACGATATCTTCGAATAACTCCCGGTCCGCATAATAATATCCCATCTTTTTTTCACGGATATCCCCGGACTTTGGCCGGATCTGTGTAGATGCTACCGGATATTTTATAATTGTGTTTAAAAGCGCATAGGTAAGATTCATTCCATTTTCATCTACCAGGAAATGAAGCTTACTCACCAGCTGAGCGCCTGTGCATTTCCTTCAAAATGATAAAAATCTTCCCTCATCTGTTCTTCCAGCAATTCTTCTATCGGTGTTCCGTGATATTTTAACGCCGGAAGATTCCGTTCAAACCACTCTCTGATCGCAAACTCCCCATAATGTCCGAACGGAGGATTTCCAATGTCATGAATCAGTCCTGCACACTGAAGAATATTGCAAATATCTTCTTTCATCCCCGGAGTGAAACTTGTATCTTTCTTATGTGCCAGTATGCTTTCGCCGATATTCTGTCCCAGCGATTTTGCCAGCGATGATACCTCCATAGAATGGGTCAGCCTGGTCCGAATAAAATCACTTTTATCTAATGGAAATACCTGTGTCTTGTCCTGAAGTCTCCGAAATGATGCACTTCCGATGATCCTGTGGTAATCCTTTTCAAATTCGCTTCTCAGATCGGTATCGTCAGAACGTACATCCTGATGTCTGCCCGGCCTTTGTCTCTTTGTCGATAAAAGTCTTGTCCACTCCATTTTACATCCTCCTTTTTGTCAAAAAGTGTCCAGCCGGATCCCCGGCTGAACACCTTATTTACAGCATTACTTTCTTAAGTTCATTTTCCATTAATCCAGGTAGATCGGCGGCTCATAATCTTTGCCAAGTAACGCTTCTTACGCTCCTGATATCCGAGAAACGCCCACTCCGTCATATCTGTCCACTGATGAGTTCCACGGTCATATACCTGCACATAGCCGATCCGGTTCGGATGCATTCTTACACTGTTCGATTCATATTCATGTCCGGTGTAAGGGTTAAGTTCCCCTTTCTCAAGATCCTCTTCCGTTGATGTAAATAAATCCTCTTCATTCTCCTGTGCATACCTGTTCTGATGTCCTGCATCATAGTTCGTATTTAACTGTTCTGCATTTTCATATGCAGCCGTTTCTGTCTCTGCGGCATATGTCTCTGCTTCCTCAGGTTCATCTGGAAGAAACTCTTCTGCAAGTTCGCCTGATTCTCCATCTTCTGAATAATCAAATTCATGATATTGGATTTCCGGTTTTCTTCCTCTTTTCTTCTTTCACCGGTTCTCATGCTTTTATGGATTCCGAAAAATGCTCTCCATCCATGTGCCTTCTTCTCTGTCTCAGTCTTCTTTGGTTCCGGTTCTCTACTTCCGGCTCTTCCTCATACTCCGGCTCTGCTTCTTCATATGCCGGCTCTTCTGCATACTCCGGCTCTGCTTCTTCATATACCGGCTCTTCTGTATACTCCGGCTCTGCT
>ENA-OPZD01000400-OPZD01000400.1-human-gut-metagenome-genome-assembly--contig:-NODE-400-length-11051-cov-5.831472_pt1 | contig 11051 bp, 10 predicted proteins | sample MGYA00242479_ERZ504495 | MGnify/ENA primary metagenome ERZ504495 (study PRJEB26092, sample SAMD00036286) | human gut metagenome | host: Homo sapiens | study: EMG produced TPA metagenomics assembly of... | reverse complement strand
CGGCTGCGGGTCGGGCTGCGGCTGCGGGCCGGGTTCCGGCTCAGGCTCGGGGGAAGGCGCGGGGATCTTCTCGAAGACGGCCTCGACAACGGCATCGCCGCTCTCGGTGTCGACTTCGGTGACCTCGACGGACGCGTGGAGGTGGGGCCTGCAACATCGACCGGCGTCCCGTTCTTGGTGACGGATGCGATGCGGTAGCCCTCGTCGGGGGTCACGGTGAAGGTCGTCTTGCCGTCCTTGAGGGCGACAAATCCCTCGGGCGTCACGGTGCCGCCCACGCCAGCGCGGCCCACGGCGCCAAAGCTGGTGAGGCTGTCCGCGGCGAGGGTGATGTCAAGCTTGTCCAGGCGTGGGGACTTTTCCTTGGGCCCCTTGAACACGAGCTGAGAGGTGCCGGGCTTGTTCACCGTGAAGGTAAAGTCGACGGTCTGATATGCATCGGCATTGGTGTGCCCGGCCGCATGCTCACCCTTCGCGATGATGGGGTCATCGGCGTTGGCGTCGGTCCACACGACCTTGTTGTTGCTGGAGCCGCTCATGTAGCGCAGCTTGACGTTGTAGGTGCCTGCGCGCTCGACGGTGAACGGAATGGCGATCGTGTCGTTCTCGCCCACGGAGTCGACGAGCTTGCCCAGGCTCGCGCCGTCGCGATCCTTGATCGCCATGGGCCAGTTGTTGTCACCCGTGGTGTCGTTATACAGCACGCCGAGCTCGAACTCGATGGTCGAGGTGGTGCCAACGATGCTCGGGAACGCGAATGGCTCATCCTCGGAGTAGGCCTTGCGGATCTCGAGACCCGACTGTGCAGCCTGGAGGGCCTTCATGGCCTCGAAGATGGCATCGGCGGAAGGACTGTCCTTGGCTGCCACGGCGTGTGCGGTGACGAGCGCCTTGTCGAGGGCTCGGACGCTCTCGGCCGTGTACTGTCCGGCGTTGGCCGCCGCCTCGGCGTTCTGGATGGCCTCCTTGAGCTTCTCAAGGGTGTAGTTGGACTCGCGGTCGATGATGGTCACCGTCACGTCGTCGTTGGAGCCGATCACGAGGCCCTCGGGGGAGACCGGAGCCATGGTCACGTAGAACTGGCCGTTGCCGATGGTGCTGGAGCTCACGACGCGCTTGGTGCGGACCTGGACGGTCTTGTGTGTCTCGCCCTCGTTGAAGACTACGTGTTTGGAATCGGTGTCGAAGTCGCCCTGAACGGCGGAGCCGGGCTCAAAGTTCACGACCACCTCGGCGCGGCCGGTGGAGCCGCCGCTGCGCGTGACGCCGAGCTCGTAAACGGAATTCTCGTCCATGGTGATCTCGGTCACGTCGAAGTCGATCATGCCCGCGCCGTTGTTGTTCAGATAGGCGGCGGCGTCGATGCCAACGGCTCCCTTGTCACCGCCCACGACCTCGATTTTGACGGTGTGGGTGCCCGCCTCGAGGGTGTCGGAGGTGAAGAGCGGGACGCTCGTGGCGCGCTTGCTGGCACGGGTGTTGATCTCGATCGGCTCTTTGCCGTCGATCGTGATCTTGGCGTGGCCGTGGTTGGGGTCGACCGTGCCCATGAGCATGAACTTGGTGCCATCGAACTGGAAGGTCGCGGTTGCGCCGGCCTGGCCGGTCCACATGCTGGTGCCGTCGATGAAGCTGGCGTTTTTCTCCTGGTTCCACCCGCTGCTGGTCTGCATTTTGGCGTTGTCGAGGATTTCCATGCCCTCGGGGACGGGCATGGGCTTCTCGAAGGCTTTGGTGCTCTTGAAGACGCCGACCTCGGAGATCTGGGCGACCTTGCCGTCAAGGGTGCTGAGGTCGATCTTGATGGCGCTGGCGGTCACGTTCGAGCCACGCACGAGGCGCTTGGCGCCCACGGTGCCGCCCTTGCCGTACTCCACCCATTGGCCGCCGGCGTCGCGGTACGAGACGGCGAAGTTCTTGATGTGCTGGCCGTTCTGGATGGCCTCCTCAAAGGAGACCACGTTGAAGGTGCGCTCCTCGGGAAACTCGATGAGGAGCGACTGGGTGCCCGTGGCGTCCTTGGCGCTCCAGTAGGTCTCGTCCTTGCCGTCGAGCACCTTGCCGGGGCCGTACGCGGGGTCGTTCTCCCAGGCGCTGCTGGCCTTGGCGGTCGCCGCCGTACGTCCCTCGCCTCGCGCGTGAGGTCCTGGGTGAAGGTCTTCTCAACGTTGTCGCCAAAATCGAGCGTGCGCTGCTTGATCTCGGGGTCGACCGTGCCCGTATCGTTGGGCGGCACGTTGAGCAGCAACGGGGCGCCGTGACCGACCGAGTTGAAGTACATGTTGCTGAGCTCGGTGAGGGTCTTGGGAGTCTTCATGTTGTTGTGCCAGAACCAGCCGGCGGTGATGCGGGCGTCCGCCTCGGGCATGATCCACTTGCCTCCTGTTGGGGAGCCAACGCTGACCTCCGCGCCCACCGTGGGGTCGTTTTGGATGTTCTTGTTCCAGGGGACCTCGGCGGAGCTCGAATCCCAGTTGGGGTTCATCTCGACGCGGTTCCAGGCGGTGTCTCCGGCAAGGCCGTTCTCGTTGCCCACCCAACGGACCTCGGACTGCAGGCCGCACTGGAAGAGGGCACACTCGTCGCCCTCGAGCTCCTTGATGGTCGTGGCAAAGCGCTCGAAGTTGTAGTTCTGCGCATCGGCGCCGGTGCCCTTTGCGCCGTCCATCCACACCTCGACGAACTTGCCTTTGTTGCCGTACTTGGGATCGCCGAGGATCTCGCGCAACTGCCCGTCGTAGAAGTCGTTGTAGTTGTCGGGATTTCCGTCCTTGTTGCCGTAGCTCGGCTCATGGATGTCCCAGGGGGAGAGGTACAGGCCCATGTCGAGGTCATATGTGGAGCACGCCTTGGAAAGCTCCGCCAGGATGTCGATCTGGCTCGTGGTGCTGCCCATGTCGTAGTCGGTCGACTCGCTGTTCCAGATGCAGAAGCCGTCATGGTGCTTGGCGGTGACGACCAGGCGCTTGAAGCCGGCCTCCTTGATCATCTTGACGTAGCCCTCGGCATCGAAGGTCTCGAGGTTGTTCATATAGGTGATCGCCGAGGGCATCTTGGTGCCGTAGTCGGTGCCCCACTCGACGCCCGAGAAGGTGTTGGGCCCAAAGTGGCAGAACGCCGCGAGCTCCTCCTTGGCGTATTTGTATTGACCCTTGTTGGGGACGATGTCGTCCTTTTGGGGCTGTGCGGTGGCAACGCCGTTGAGGCTCTCATCGGTGATCCATTGATCCGCGAACACCGCCGTGGGCAGTGCGAGCGATGAGCACAAACCGGCCACGATGGCAAACCGCGCGAGGTTTTACGCTGCATATTCCTCCCATCACGTGCTGCCAGCCGGTGCTGGCAGGTACTGGTGGTGCATCCGGCTACGATCGATGCAGGATGCACTCAATCGGAACAAGTTTGCCTGGGTGCCCAACCCCCCCCTCGTGGAATCGGCAGGCGTATTAATTTGGAACATGAACGGTAGGTTTATGAGTTTCAGACGGCTAAAGGTGGAGCATTGGTATCTGTCCGGGAAGACCAGCGTGCGGGTTTCTACCAGACGAATAGTTGGTGCGATCGATCATCGCTAACCCAAAAGAGGAGCGGACAATCTATCGCTTGCGCGGGCTTAGGAAGGCCGATGCCCTCTGGCTCCTGATCATGAGCGTGCGGGACTGGACGCTCAAGATGCCGCCGACGAGGTGGCCAATGCGGCGGGGGAGGAGCGCGACGTCGCCCTGGATGAGCGCGATGACTCCGCTGAACATCGGCGTAGAGCGTTCATCGAGGGGAGGGGTTAATGGTGCAAAAAATCTAGCAATAGAACGCTTGCGAGGGTACCCTAAGGCCATGGGCAAGATATGAGCCGAGGCGCCAGGAGGCGCAAGGCGTGGGAAAGGAACGTGCCTCATGAAGAAATATGCGAACAGCGCTCTGTTCTATGCGATCCTGGCCATGATCGGCGGCGTGTTCTTCCGCGAGTTCACCAAGTTCTTTTCGTTTGACGGCGCGACCACCCTGGCGTTCGTGCACACGCATTACTTTGCCCTGGGCATGATCATGTTCTTGCTGCTCCTCGTGCTTGAGAAGACCCTGCACATCGCCGACCGCTCCGTGTCCCGTGCGGTGGTTGCCTACCACGTAGGTCTCAACGTTACCGCCCTCATGCTCGTGGCTCGCGGCGTGCCCCAGGTTCTGGGTATCGATCTTTCCCGCGGCATGGACGCGGCGATCTCCGGCATCGCCGGGTTGGGCCATATCGTTTTGGGTGTGAGCATTGTACTCATCCTGCTGGGCGTCAAACGCGCCGTGGCCCGCGCCGAGAAGAGATGATGGCAAGCCAAGGAAAAACCTCCGGCGACTTATGTCCGCCGAGCGGCATCGCGGCTGGTGGATGGTGGATGGTGGCGAAGATAGCAAAAAGGCGAACTGTCAACCGTGGTTGACAGTTCGCGTAATTCTCTTATGGTGGAGCCGCGGAGAATCGAACTCCGGTCCACGACAGCTCCCTGATCGGCATCTCCAGGCTCAGTCACTCATTTAGTCTCGGACGCCTCGCGCGGAGCGACACGCTCTCGGCGTCCCAACCGGTTCGGTCTTAGCCCGCGCCATACCGATTACGTGCGCGGGAGCATTCCCCTCAAATGACGTCGCGCCGGTGTCGGGGAAATCACCGGGTTGACGCGCCGCTATAAATTAAGCAGCGAGAGCCAGCTGGGGCTCAAAAGAAGAATTCTTGTCAATTCATTTTGACGGTACCCCTGTTTAACGTGGGCGAGGAGACCACGGCCTGCTTCCTCTCTCAGAACTATCGTGTCGAAACCAGTCGGCCCCTCATGTGAGGGTCGTGGTGCCGCATGAGCGGCGACGACCTGTCAAAGTACCCGAACTGCGAACGTGCCGCAATCCGTAAGCGAACAGTGTACCACGTTCGCGTCTCGAGCGTCTTCAGGGCACTCATGTGACGCACAGCGGGAGAAGAAGCCCCATGATTTGCGGACATCTGTTCATCTTCACGACTCATTGGGGTACAAGTCATACAGACGAGAGGAGCTCAGATGGAAGACAAGGCGAAAAACGCGGGTAAGGTTGCGATTGTTTTGGAGGGCGGCAGCTTTCGTGGCCAGTTCACCGCGGGCGTGCTCGACGTTCTCATGGAGCACCGCGTTGAGGTCGCGGCGTGTTACGGAACCTCTGCGGGTGCGCTCAACGGCCTGAATTACAAGAGCCGTCAGATCGGTCGTGCAAACCGCGTGAACCTGGCATTTTGCAATGATCCGCGCTACATGGGCGCTCAGTCGCTCATTACCACCGGCAGCATGGTCGGCTACGATTTCATGCTCAACGACGTACAGGATCGCCTTGACCCCTTCGATAATGACGCCTATTTGGCGAATCCCATGGAAATGTATGCATGCGCCACGGATGTGATGTTCGGAACTGCCGCGTACCTGCCGGTTCGCAATGCAACGCTCGACATCGACGCCGTGCGCGCCTCCACGTCCTTGCCGCTGGTTACGCAGCCTGTCGAGATCGATGGGCACCTGTATCTGGACGGTGGCACCGCCGATTCCGTACCGGTTGAGCATGCGCTCGAAGATGCGGGTTTTGACCGGGCGATTGTGGTGCTCACGCAGGATCGCGATTACGTCAAGGGCACTTATGGGCTCATGCCGGCTGCTCAGCGCGCATACGCCGCATATCCGTATTTGCTGGAGGCAATGGAGAATCGTCACGTGCGCTACAACGAGCAGCGCGAGCACATTTGGGAATATGAGCGTGAGGGCCGGGCATTTGTGCTGGCGCCGCCGCGCCCCGTTGAGGTGGGGCATGTCGAACACGATGCGGCGAAGTTGCTCGATCTGTATATTCAGGGCCGCCAAGAGGCGGTTGCCATATTGATGAGATACGGGAGTTCGTGGGCAAATAGGGGCTGGACGGAGGCGTGACGTCGATACCGCGCATTCCGTTGGCGGCTGAATATCGACCGCTTACCGGTTGGTCTCGATTTCTCATACCAGTAAGACTACCTGCTGGCACTTCGTGGTATAAGAAGAGCGAACAAAGGGTCCTCTCCACTGAGATACTCAGAGAAGCCCCATCAGAGGGCGGAGAGGTCGGGAACCCGGGCGGGCGTAAGGCCCCCGGGTTCCTTCTTGCCAAGCACCGGAGGAACATCCAGGGCCTCGTCATATGCCTATCCCCATACTTACCCGCCTGTGCAGAAGTTCTGCACGTATGGCGGAAATACGTTGACTTCGCAGCACAGGGCGGTATTATTGACAAGTTACTTTCCAGAGCCCCGTGAAACTCTGTTAAGACACACGTACTGTACATGGAGGAAAAGTGATTCTTAAGTCGACTCACTACGCCAAGCAGGGTGAGGTTGCCCGTAACTGGGTCCTCATCGACGCCGAGGGCGCCACGCTGGGCCGTCTTGCTGCCCAGGTTGCCAAGATCCTGCGCGGCAAGAACAAGCCCCAGTTCACGCCCAACTCCGACTGTGGTGACTTCGTGGTTGTCATCAACGCCGATAAGGTCCAGCTTACCGGCAACAAGGCCGACCACAAGACCTACTACCGTCACTCCGGCTACAATGGCGGCCTCAAGGCGGAGTCCTTCCGTCAGGCTATGGAGAAGCACCCGGAGAAGGTCATCGAGCGCGCTGTCCGCGGCATGCTCCCCAAGACCACTCTCGGCCGCAAGCAGCTGACCAAGCTCAAGGTCTACGCTGGCGCCGAGCATCCGCACGCTGCTCAGAACCCCGTCAAGATCGAGCTGGAGGGCTAAAAGATGGCTGAGAACACCGTTGTTTACTACGGCACCGGCCGTCGCAAGAACGCCGTTGCTCGTGTCCGTATCGTCCCTGGCACCGGTAAGGTGACCATCAACAAGCGCGATGCCGAGGAGTACTTCGGCCGTCACCAGCTCGTTGAGGACGCCCTCGCCCCCTTCAAGGTGACCGACACCCTCGGTTCCTTTGACGTCATCGCCCTGTGCGATGGCGGTGGCATCACCGGTCAGTCCGGCGCCCTGCGCCTGGGCATCGCCCGCGCCCTTCTCGAGGCGGGCGACTATCGTGCCGACCTCAAGCGCGCCGGCTTCCTCACCCGTGACGCCCGCGTCGTCGAGCGCAAGAAGTACGGCCTCAAGAAGGCCCGCCGCGCTCCCCAGTCTCCAAGCGCTAAGGCGTTTTGCGAAGACGTTTCCCGTATGGAAATGGGCCTACCGAGTTTTTCGGTGGGCCCTTTTTTGTACCATTACGACGGTGCGGAATTTTCGTTCTCAACAATGTCCGCCCCACATCAGACCGGCGTCGTATGGGCGCTGGGCGTATGGAAGGAATGCGAATGAAGTACTTCGGAACCGACGGCTTCCGCGGCGAGGCGGGCACGACCCTCACGGTCGAGCACGCGTATAAGATTGGTCGCTACGTAGGTTGGTACTACGGCGCGCGCCAGAACCGCAAGGCCCGCGTCATTGTGGGCAAGGATACGCGCCGCTCGAGCTACATGTTCGAGTCCGGTCTCGTTTCTGGATTGGTCGCTTCCGGTGCCGATGCGTACATGCTCCACGTCATCCCCACGCCGGGCGTTGCGTACGAAACCATCGACGGCTGCTTCGACTGCGGCATCATGATCTCGGCGAGCCACAACCCCTATACCGATAACGGCATCAAGCTCATGAACAGCGAAGGCTGCAAGATGGACGAGGAAGTCCTTGAGCTCATCGAGGACTACATCGACGGCAAGAGCGAGATCCCGTTCGCCTCGGGCGATGAGATTGGCTGCACGGTCGATTACATGCAGGGCCGCAACCGCTACATCGCGCATCTGATCGCCAGCGCGAATTTCTCTCTGCAGGGCGTGAAGGTCGGCCTGGACTGCGCGAATGGCTCCGCCTCCTCGGTGGCAAAACCCGTGTTCGACGCCCTTGGCGCCGATGTCCGTATCATCAACAATGCGCCCGACGGCTTCAACATCAACGTCGACTGCGGCTCCACGCATATTGAGCGTCTGCGCCGTCATGTGGTCGAGCAGGGCCTTGATGTGGCTTTGCCTATGATGGCGATGCCGACCGCTGCCTGGCGGTCGATGATCGCGGTAACGTGGTCGACGGTGACCTGATCCTGTATGTGTGCGGCACTTACCTGCACAAGCACGGCCGTCTCACCGCCGGCACCGTGTTCCCACGGTCATGAGCAATCTCGGTCTGTTCCGCGCGCTCGACCGTGCCAACCTCAAGTACGAGACTACGCCGGTGGGCGACAAGTACGTCACCGCCTGTATGCGCGAAAAGGGCTATAGCCTTGGCGGCGAGCAGTCGGGCCATGTCATCTTTGGCGATATCGAGACTACGGGAGACGGCATCATGACGTCCCTGCGCATCATGGAGGTCATCCGAGCCGAGCGCATGAAGCTCTCCGAGCTGTGCGCCCCGGTCAAGATCTTCCCGCAGGTGCTCGTCAACGTGCGCAGCGAGCGCAAGGCCGAGCTCGATGAGTGCAAGCCCGTGTGGGACGCCGTTCGCGCGGCAGAGGAGGAGCTGGGCGAGCGTGGTCGCATCCTCGTTCGCACCTCCGGTACCGAGCCGCTTGTGCGCGTGATGGCCGAGGCAGAGACGCAGGAGGCGGCACAGGCCGCCGTCGACTCGATCGTTGCCGTGGTCCAGCGCGAGCTCCCCTAAGCGAACCCTGGTTTCCGGGATTGGTTTTCGGTCTCACAGTTCGGTAGAATGGAGAGACATGGGGGACCTCAAAGGAGTTAGATGTTCGACAGATTTCTCAAGTCGCTTAACGTGAACGCTCGCACGAGCGTACTGACCTCGCCCCTGGCGGGCCATGTTATCCCGCTTTCGGAAGTCTCTGACCAGATGTTCGCCAAGGGCTTGCTTGGTCAGGGCGTGGCCATCCGGCCCACGGGCAATCGCGTGGTGGCCCCGTCCGATGGTAAGATCGAGGCGATCTTCCCCACGGGGCATGCGGTGGCGATCCATACCGCAGAAGGCCTCGACGTACTCATCCACGTTGGCCTGGAGACGGTTAGGCTCGATGGCAAGCATTTCAAGGTGAACGCGTCCGTGGGAGATGCAGTGCATCGCGGTGACGTGCTCATAGAGTTTGACGGAGAGGCCATCGCAGCCGAGGGCTATGACGTCACGGTGCCGATCCTTATCTGCAATTCTGCGGAATATGCCAGCATTAAGGGATCGGAAGGAGCGGATGTCGAGGAGCTCGACCAGCTCATCACCGTTCGTTCGCGGTAACGGGGCCCGATGGGGCAATTGGAATGACAAACCCGCCAGGAGTTTCTCTTGGCGGGTTTCCCTTAGCTTGAGGGCTTGCGAGGCCATACTTGCATTTCCTCGCGCAACCTTCACAATAGAAGTGCTGGGGCGAACGCGTCCGAGTCGCCGTGGACGGGCAGGGGCCTCGACACGGTGGGGATTTTGACATACGCGCCCTCGCCCTGGACGGTGCGCGTCTCACGTTGGTTGCGGCCGACGGGGCCGCATGTGCCGGGACTGGATGTCCCGGAGGAAAGGAGCGCGTCATGCGTATCGTTCACGCCGCCGACTATGAGGATATGAGCCGAAAGGCGGCAAATCTCATCGCCGCTCAGGTTGTCATGGATCCCTGCTGCGTCTTGGGTCTTGCCACCGGTTCCACGCCCATCGGCACCTATCAGAACCTCATCAAGGCCTATGAGGCGGGCGATCTGGACTTTTCCCAGGTGAGCACCTACAACCTGGACGAGTATCGCGGTTTGTCCCACGACGATCCCCAGAGCTACCATTATTTCATGAAGGAGAACCTGTTCGATCACATCAACATCGATCAGGCCAACACCCATGTGCCGGACGGCTCCAACCCCGATGCCGAGGCCACGTGCGCCGAGTACGACCGTATCGTCGAGGAGGCCGGCTATCCCGACCTGCAGCTCCTGGGCATTGGCAACAATGGCCACATTGGTTTCAATGAGCCCGACACCTGCTTCTCCAAGGGCACGCACTGCGTCGACCTCACCGAGAACACCATCGAGGCCAACAGCCGCCTGTTCGACAACATCGAGGACGTTCCTCGTCAGGCGTACACCATGGGCATCCACACCATCATGAACGCCTACATGGTGCTCGTAATCGCCAATGGCGAGAAGAAGGCCCAGGCCGTGCACGACATGTGCTTTGGCCCCATCCAGCCTTCCTGCCCGGCTTCTATCCTGCAGCTGCACCCCAACTGCGTGGTCATCGCCGACGACGCGGCCCTGTCGCTCTGCAAGTAATCTTCGCTGCATTGCCCTTGGGCCTCGGCTGCGCGCCGAGGCCCTTTTTTTGACTGTGCTGACGCCTGAACGCCTGCGGGCGAATGACGGGGCTACTTCATCCGGGCATTGAGCTCGCCGGCGAGTTCGTCGAGCGAGATGCCGTAGCGTTCGAGGGTCACGAGCAGGTGATATACCAGGTCACCCGCCTCATAGCGGATGTGATCGTGATCGCGATCCTTGCAGGCCATGATGATTTCGCTGGCCTCCTCGGCGAGCTTTTTGAGCAGCTCGTCCTCGACATCCGTGAGTAGACGCGCCGTATAGCTCTCCTGAGGAGAGGCGTCGCGGCGCGCGTGGATGGTGGCGGCCAACCCCTCGAGGGTCTCGCCGATGTTACCGGGTTGCACGTTGGCGGTTCTAACTCCCATGTTGGTCTCCTGTTCGATGATGTGCCGGTGCGAACGCGGGGCGCCGACGGCGCGGGGCGGCGACGGCGTTATTCCGCCCCGACCGTGTTGAAGAAACAGGTGCGGTTGCCGGTATGGCACGCGGGGCCGGGCGAGTCGACGAGCGCGAGCAGCGTATCGGCGTCGCAATCGGCTCGCAGCTCGATTACAAGCTGCATGTTGCCGCTGGTAGCGCCCTTGTTCCAGAGCTCCTGCCGGCTGCGGCTCCAAAACCAGGTGGTGCCCGTCTCGAGCGTGAGGCGCACCGACTCTCGGCTCATCCAAGCGACCATGAGCACCTCGCCCGTATCGTGCTGCTGCACCACGCAGGTGATGAGGCCACGGTCGTCAAATCGCA
>ENA-OPZD01000399-OPZD01000399.1-human-gut-metagenome-genome-assembly--contig:-NODE-399-length-11094-cov-2.004924_pt1 | contig 11094 bp, 11 predicted proteins | sample MGYA00242479_ERZ504495 | MGnify/ENA primary metagenome ERZ504495 (study PRJEB26092, sample SAMD00036286) | human gut metagenome | host: Homo sapiens | study: EMG produced TPA metagenomics assembly of... | reverse complement strand
GGATTTCGTTTGTTATTCTCATAGTTTTTTTTTTTCAGTATAAAATATTATAAGGCATAATACACCATGTAGCGGTAACATCAGCATCTTGCTTATCTACGTTACCAATACCAATTGCACAACCACCTTCTGTATTTGGAAGCAACGTATGATTATGTCCATATCCATTATATGAAAAATATTCTCGATTATCATAATCAATATAGATTGGATTTCCAGAACTATTAACTTCATATGGTGTCCATTTCATATTCTGATAAGGGATAGATCCTGTTTTAGTATCTATAACAAATTGACTTTGTACTAAACAATTGCTTTGTATTTGCATAGGCGCAGTAACAAGGAGAGTATCCCCCATGATTCGCAAAGTATTTCCCCCTCCAACATCTGTAGATATCATATATCCGCATTCATCACTTAGCCCGAATCTTAAATCACCGCTTGTAAGTCCCCAATTAGTAGCAGAGATGATTTCTCTTGAATCAGTAGGGTTACCGTTTACATCATTATAATAAATGCTGTAACTTCTTTTTGCAGTCATTGTTCTTGCGGTTACATTTCCGGCGAAAGTACCAGAAGAAGCATAAATAGTTCCAGAAATAATAGCATTACTTGCTTGTAACAAACCATTTTTTTGACACTTTAAATCCAGTTGCCCCAGAGGGTATTTCTTGATCTTCATTTTGAATAATACCAATTTTTCCATCAATTAGTAATATATCCACTAAGATCAGATGGAATATTAGTCTATCGTCAAGATCATTATAACTTAGTCCGTTAACAGTTGAACCTGGTCCAAGTGTAAGTGAATTAGCAATTATATCTCCTGTAAAGCTTCCTGAAGTAGCTGTAATATGACCTTTAAATGTAGCACCTTGACTATTAATGTTTAGGTAATCACCCCAATGAATACCATCTGGACTTATACTTATGCTTCCTTTATTAGCAGTTAAAGAATTACTTGAAATAATCCATCCACCAATAAATCCATCATTAGCTGCAATCTTACCTGTAAACTCACCTTGATTAGCATACATCTTACCGTTAGAATCAACCATAAAATTACCGTCACCAAGAGCAATGCCATTGATTCCTACATATACATTTTTATTCGTTGAAATAGAAGAGAGATATTGAGTAGGAAAATCTTTTAATCCAGAATACAATTTTCCAGCTTCAATAACGAAACCTTTTTCGCCACCAATATAACCAGAATTAGCAGAAATCTTTCCACCAAACTCTCCGTCACCTTTGAAATGAGCATTTCCTGAAGTATCTATACTAAAGTTCTTCGAAGTAATAGCGCCGTTCTCCATGTCAATCAATGTTCCTGCCTGGGAATAAAGAGGAGAAGTGTTTGAAGGATCTTTGTAATTATTAGATTTCAGTTTTCCTGTTTTGATCAAGAGAGCATTAACATTCTCTGTACTGATAGCTCCAGCATCAATCTGAGTCTTACCTGCAGTTGTGCCATTGGTATTGATTGCTGTAATCACACCATCAATATTGATTCTGATCTGCTTTAATACCTACAACTTTAGATGAAACAAGATTTATAAAATCTGGAGTCAGCTCTAATTTAGATTCTCCAGTCCCACCAGTAGCAATAAGATTCAACTTATCAGCAGTCTGTGTTATAGAAGTAGAAGCTGCATCAAGCTTTTTATCTGTATCAAGCTTATTATTTGAAACCGTCTGAGTAATTCCATCAACAGTTTGTTTATACTCTGTATATTTTGTATAGATAGACGATCCGTCTTCATTAAACAAACTGTTTTGTATACTCTGTACGATTTGACCCTTTTGAGGATCAGTAATGTTAGTAATCTGCTCAGTTGTCTGGTCTTTAAATGAAGTATATTGCTGACCGAACTTTTTACCATCAAGGTATACCTGACTGATATCAATTCCACCTTGTTCATTCGGTTCTACCATAGTAAAACTTAGTTTTTCTTTATTGATTGTTCCATCAGAGATCATATTATTGACAATAGTGTTATCAGGAATACCTGTTTGAGTGATACCATTTTCATCAAATAATGCTGTCTTATCACCGTTCTTGACAACAAAATTAAACTTTCCGGTACCATCCTGACCAATCTGTACCCTAACAGCTCCTGTTGAATCATAGAACTGCTGAGTGCTATTCTTAAAGGCAATACCAGCTTTTCCACTAGAGATGATCATAAACTCATCAGCAGTAGCAGTATGAGTATTTAAGTCAGCTACGGTCATCTTCTTAGCAATAAGATCCGTGATTACTGCTTGGTCAATAGTTACATTCTGAGCAGTAAGATGTACTGCCTGGAGATTACCTACACCAGCATTTCCTGCCAGGAGATTTTTCACATTAATCATATCAGCATTAATCTGGTTAGATTCTATAATCTTAGCTGACAGCTTTTCAATATTTGCCTGTTCCGCTTCGAGAATACGAGTTGTGATCTTATCTGCGGAAATAAGTTTTACATCGAGATATTTCATGAAAGCAGTATCAACAGTAAGCTTATCAAATACACCTTCTTTTGCTTTCACGAGTTCTGCAATAATTGTATCAGCAGTAATGGTTCCGCCAGACCCGGTTCCTCCAGTGACAGTTCCACCTAACATTGAATTGAATAGAGGATTTGAAAAGATTTGTTTGATAGCTTCTGATGTGATGACATAATCAGAAGTAGAAGATTTGTTGACTGAATTAACACGACCACCGGTTCTGTCAGAAGTCTGATTTAATGCATTTGTTAAAAATTCGTTATCATTTGTTAATTTTGATTTATATTGGACCATGTTGGAAAAAGTAACTTCCATCGTTTCATCCATATCACAAGGATTATATCTGATTTCTACAACACGAAGTTTTACATATCGTGTATCAGATAGTCCTAATCGAACAAAATCATTTACTGCAAGCTGATCATGATATTCTTTGAATTCTGGAAGAGCATAAATATTTCCAATTTCATCTGTATAAGTATATTGCGGATGAGATTCTACATACAATTCTTCTACAGCATCTTTATATAATGTAATCGCTTTATCAACTGCATCAACTGTACTATCAAGAGTCGTAATAATAATATTTTCATTTGAATAAGTTGCTTGATTATATAGGCTCTTAATAATATACGTTTCCTTATCTGTAAACGCTGGATATTTTTCCTGTACTTTACCAAAATTTTCCATTAAAACATCTTTTGCAATCTGGTTTCGTTTTTCTTGAATTTCAGGTTTCTTAGCCGCATCATATTCAGCTTGACGTTCCTTTAATGCAGTTTCAGCCTGATCTTTTAAATTCAAATAATCCAGATATTTCTGATGCATTTGAGTGAAATATGCCTCTTCGTATCCAGAAAGAGGATTATATCCATCTGCATACCCATTCTTTTTTAGTTCTTTGATACATGAATCATATGTGGCAATTTTAGTTTTTAATTCTGCAATGCCGTATAATTTCCAATCTGTTTCATACGCTTTCATGATTGCTTCAGACTGAGTAAAGTATCCAAATTGAGATGGGGCATCTCCCATTTCAAGCTGCATACCACAGACAGTAAAGTCAGAACTTCCTGTAAATGCCACATCAATAAGATGTGATGTTAGATTGAAAGAAGTATAAACTCTGGTCCAAGAAGATGTGATGTTATAAGAAATATTCTTTCTGTCCTCTCCGGTGTTATTATAACCAAGATAAAATGTACCGGATCCTTTTACAAAACAACTAAGAGTATATCTCTGAGATGGTTCGATGCTGATATTGTGTTGATAGATACCACCATCTGTACCGGTTACTTTAACTCCACGAGTAATTCCGTATGCAGGTGCGTCATTAATTTGTACTGTTTGGAACGAAGAAGTTCCGGAACCTACCATATACCAATCTTGACCTAATACAACTGGATTTACACATGAGATGATATTTCCTTTACCGAAACCCTCTATAGTTTCGTCTTGAGCTTGTAACGCAGCTACAATGGATGGAAGAGTATAGTTCATGATTGATTCGTACATAGGCCAATCGGATGAGTTTTTCAAATCTTCAAGATCAAAATTTCCTTCTTCATCAACATGAATAGACTCAAAACCTTTGATTATAGCCATGTTTGAATCATATGCATCTTTTAGATCTTCAACTTTTTGTCCGAACCAATTTGTCTGAGCAGTATCAATAGGGACTCTATTCATCAATTCAGCAAGAATTTCAAGATTTTATTATACTCCTTAGATAGATTACAGTATTCATCTCTTCTTGATTCTATGTATTTTTGCCAAGCTGTATATTTTTCTTGTAGGACAATGTTCATATATGGTTCACGACAAAAATGAGAACAATCTGTAATGACAGAGTTTCCAAAAATTTGCGAGATCGATATTGTAATCGTCAAGTCCATCAACATAAAAATTGTGTTACCAAACTGTCGTCTCTTGATATTGTTACGCTATCTTGAATATTACGAAAACCAAGTACTACATTTGTATCTTTACCTAAACTATCCGGCTTATATACATTAATTAATAAATTTTCGGTATCAAATTCAAAAACACATTTATATGCAGGAGCAGCAGTTTGGGTGAAAAATGCATATACATTTTGATCGTCCACATCGAAATTACAAATTTCATTCGGAAGTAATACCTTATCATCATCCAGAGTGATGTTATCTACATATCCGATCTTCCATCCAGGTACATCCGCATGTTTCAGCACAATATGTAGAAAACTTAGGTCTTCATTTTCTGGATTATAAAATTTAATTTGATAAAACTTATTAATATCATGATTTTTTGGTTACATCATTCATAAGAATCTTCTTCGCCCATGTTAATTTTAAAATTTTTAGTTTATATTGATGTAAGAGAGATTTCATATGATTCGGCGGTAATATCCTTTGTACATTGCATTCCGTCATTTGTCTCTGTTGGAGGATCCACAATTTTATACCAGATTCCGTCACAATACAATTCCATCATTTCATCGAGTTCTTCATATCCCTGAGATTCTACGCCATCTACATATTTATCAACTGTAAAAGTTAATTCTGCAGTATTATTAGTTCTTAACGTAACAGAAACAGTAGAAGTATCAATTCCACCTAATGCACAAAAGAATCGTTTTCCAGTTTAGCCAAATAAATGATTGCAGATTCTGTATTTCCATAAATATCATAATTATGAATCATTCTCATGCAAAGGCACCAACCTTTCGTGGTTCTCTATATGAGATTTCAAATGTCGCGTCACCTGTAAATTCAAATATATTTTCTCCATAAGCAAGACGAGGCCAATAAATGTCATCTATATCCTCAATCCCTAAATCTTCAAATGAAACAATTGACTTTGTGATGTCGTAGATTTTTAAATTTCTACAATCTATATAGAAATCATCGCTTTTTAATGCATTAATTTTCATTGTTCTACCATTATCGGTTTTATTCTTTATAGTAATTATCCCATGAGATTTTGGAGAAACTTTAATTGTGGGGTATACATAATCTTCCCAACAATCAGAATTGTTCTGAATAGAATATTCTCTAGGAAGAGTAGAAGAGGAAGTTGTTTTACATAAAATAAGAGGAGTATATCCCCATTGACTATCACAAGTTACTGTGTATGTTAGTTCATATGGAAGAGATGCATGTTCTGTAGATACCTCTGTAATTGTAGCAAAAAATTCGATTTCTTCTGAAAAATAATCGTCTCCAATAAATTTAAGAAGCCTTGGATATTGAGGGGATGTTAACCATGCATTAATGATTCTAATATTATTTGAAGTTAAATAATCAGAATCATTTGGAATAATAATTCCATTTTTTATATCAGCTGTATAATTCATAGAAAATTTTAAAATTCCATTATCTAAATATGGAGTATATGTTGGATCGTATTTTAAAATTCCATTTTTTAATTCTGGAACTACATTTTTGTTTCTGCATGGATTTCTCATTACGCCCATTTTGAATGAATAATTATCACCATATAATGTTCCGAACTGATTTTCTTTTGGTCGATATTTATTCTTTTCTCCTAACTGCAAAGAACGATTTACAAGAGTATCATTTTCTTCTATTCTAGTCACAATCAATCCATATTCGTCAGAAGTATGACCATTAAATTCAAATTGTAGCATTTTTCTCACCTCTTTCATATATTTTTTAATATTAAAAGAGCTGTCTTAAAGACAGCCCTTTTAAATTAGCGAACTTTTTTCCAGTCACGTTTATTACGTTCAGTGATAATATCACCAATTTTTGATAAGCAAGTTTCTTAATATCTTGCTCATTATTGATTTTATCAACATTGATTGTAATATTACACTCACTATTCACACTTGTATCATTTGAAGACGATGGTAGAATAGTGGTAATTGGTTTCGCCATTCTAGCATTAAATTCATTCAGAGTAGCAACTGTAGGTTTCAGTTGATCTGTGAATTCTTTTTGTCAGAACAGTTTCACCCGGATTTGCACCAATCAGCATAGAATCTCCACGCGGTATTAAAGCATCTCCGCCGATCATATCAAGTATGTTGGCAGGAATACCTTTCCGTACAACACCACCTTTAGAGAATCCGTAGGTTTATATGCCTTCAGGATTTTATTTTTCAGAGTAGATCCCCAAGAATCATATTTCTTAACACCCGGAGTATTGATCTGAAGAATATCTGCAAGCTGTTGCATTTCTTTCGGTCCGACTTTCTTACCTTTAGCATTAAATATCCTATCAAAGGACTCACTCCGGCAGGAACGTCTGTTGCACCATCTGGACGATCACTCAGAGAATTTGTCCAGTCCTTCAGATATGCTTTCTTAAATCCCTCAACTGCGGTATATGATTGATCGCTATGGTTTGCGCCGTTTTTATAAGCATATTCCATAGCATCTCTCAGATTATTGCCTGAAGTATCTTTAATGCCAGCTTTATCTGCGTAATCCTTGATCTTCTCATAATGAGAATCCGGCATTACATGAACGGTACAAGTAGCTTTAGCAAGACCACCACCGCCAATAGCAGTAATGATACATTTTCTTGTTTTAGACTCATCACGCGCCATTAAACCGTTCTTATCAAGACCTGAAGACACACCACGAACTGTACCATCAGAAGAAACTTTCGCAATAGATTCATCAGAACTTTTCCACTCAATATCAGAGTGTTCCGGTTTCTTTGGTGACCATGTTGCTTTAAGCTGTTTCTTGATATGACTGTATGTCAGATAAATATCTGTATCACTCAGCTTCAGAGTGTAATCAGTATTAGGTTTAATATTTGTACTTCCAGCAGTCTGAGAAGATCCTGCATTATTCATTGCATTATTAAAGGCATTGTTACCGGTAACTGAACCGCCATAAGGCTTACTGGTGTCAATTTTTGTAACACCTTCCCATGCTTTTGTTGCATTTACAGCAGCAGTATTAAAGTCAGCTGCCTTTGTGATCATTTGACTATAAGTTTGAGAAACTTCATGCCATACTGATCCATTACGTCACCCAGATGTTTATAGGTGCTGTCGTAATTTGCTTTTACATTAGAAAGCATGCTGCCAATAATAGCTTCTTGGAAAGCTGCATTTTTCTTAACAGCATCAAGAGTATTGTCTAACGCCTTATTTGCCTCATCTGAAAAATTCTCATAGCCGGTATTTTTCATATCGACTTCATGCTGATGCATTGTATCGGCCATATCGTCTTCTGCATCTGCAAGTTCCGCACGTAATTTCTCAAGACGAGCTTTTGAGGCTGCATTTGATGTTCCTTCAAGTGCAGCAATCTGTGCTTTTAATGCATTGATATCTTTTAGTTTTCTTTCTTTAGAGTTTTGTCATAATCGTAATATTTCTCTTTAGCAGAAAGAGCATCTTTACGTTTTTCAATATTCTCCTGTAACAGATCATTCTCTTTAGTAACTTGAGTGGTATACATATCAAGAAGGTTCTGTTTAAGATCAGCAAGAGTAGCAGACTCTTGTTGCAAACTCTTAAGCATTTCATCGGTTTTAGTCTTATAATATTCTGGACCAATTGCACCATTTTTATACATTTTATCCAGCTTATTTAATCCCTCACGATAATTTGCTATTTTATCCTTAGTGGCGTCAATCTGTTCTTGAACTAATAAAATATTGGTCAAACCGTTTGTAGAGAAGGCTCCATCATCATTATAGAAACTCTCGGTATCACCAAGTAACTTCTGAGCAGTCTGAAGCTCAGATACAAGATTTGAAAGCTTATTCTGCGCTTCATCAAGAGGTTTAAATCGAAAATCAATTTCTTCTTGAGCTAATTGTCGCATCGCTTCTTTGGATTTAATAATAGAAGCAGTGAGGTTATCATATTCCTCAATCTTTTTCTGCGTCTCTTCATTACTCCAAGTTTTTGTTGCAATTTCCTCTGCAAGAAGCTGACGTTTTTCTTCATCAGCGCGAATAATTTTATCATAAGTTTTCAAACGTTCTTCATAATCATTGGCTGAAAGCTGATAATTAATATCATCAGCATTCTTTTTTATAACTAAGAGAAGCGTCCTGCTTATCACCAGCTCTTTCCCAACGATCAATTTGCCATTGCTTTAAGTTCTCTCTGGTTTCTTCAAGAGCAGCTTTAGTTTTCTTGGATGTGTGTATCAGCCTCAACAATAGACGTGTTCAAATCAGTTAGATTTTCTTCATTCCTGATAAGCTTATCTTTTTGTTATGACCATTCACATTAAGATAATCTGTCATGCTTTGCTGAACTTTATCTCTTTCTTTTAACATCCAGTCTTTCTGATATTGAGCATAACTTACTTGTTTTTTAAGATCTTTCCAATATACCGAACCGACTTTTTGAGATTTTCCGCTCTTTATACGATTTTCAGCTTTAGCTGCATAATATTCCTCTTTGGCTTTACGCTTACTGATGATCAGATCATAGGAATCGTAAACATTATCAACTTTAGATTTAGCTAAATCAAGTTCCTGAGTTTTCTTATCTCTATATTTTTGAACGGCATCAAGATACTTGTCGTACCACTGTTTATATGCTTCTACAGCTGCTTTCTGATTTGCATCCAATGTTTCTATATTAATAGTGCCATTTTGAACTTTTTTCTTCAGAGCAGGAGTAAGATATTTGCTTACTTCGCCATTGTTTGCAACTTCTTCGGACTTCCTTTTATAAACAGAGATGCTTTCTTTAGCAGCCTTGATTTCTTTATCTGTATTTTCAAGAGCTTTATTATAATACTTTTGAGCTTTTGTATAATGACTATAATCACTTTCGGCAAGATCTGTATACCTAGAAGTTATACGATCAAGACGATCCATAGCAACTTCAACCCAATCCATAGCATTATCATTCAGCTTCTTGATTACATTTTTGAAGAGCTTCGCTTACTTCATCAGCTGCGTCACTTGTATCATCACTATTGTTTGATACCGCATCTGTATTATCTTCGATTGCATGTTGAAGACCAGAATTACCGGAGTTACCAGAATTTCCAGATCCGGCAGGTTTAACAGTTGCAGCTCCGCCTTGAAAATGGAATCCCGGAGTATTACCAGCAGCAGCATAGGCTTTCATAACGCCTGGAGAAGTAACAGTGCCACTTGCATAAGCTCTGGCATGTCCTTGAATAGCTCCGTGTTTAAGAAGAGCATCAGTTTGAGTAGCAGAGAATATAATGTCGCCCTTTTTCAGGTTCTCTATATGAGCACCGCCAGGAATTAAACTCCAAACACCATCACGAACAATTGATTCAGCGTGACCGTTGATACCCACTTCATTTACAAGAGCTTGCTGATCTTGTTTAATAGCAACATTCGTACCACTTGCATGAGCCGGTGTAATATTTAAAACATTGTAAGCACTTCCAGTAGATTCAGCTTTGAACGTACCAGTTGAACATGCAACTGTTTTACTCAAACCACCACTTGGTCCACCTGAATTTATCCAATTAACAGTTCCGGTAGCAGTGAATGAAGTTTGAACGGCAGAAATATCATTTCCCCAATGAACAGTACCATGAGAATAATGTTCGGTAGCAGCATAAACATCTACTAAACCTGTCTCATTAGACCATTTTACTTTTCCTTCGCTTTTTTTCTCTTCAGCAAGGTAGGCATCTACTTCGCTATGTTCTGGTTTGAAAGTTAACAGTTCCTTGGCCTTGTTGTTCTTTTGTCAATGCTTGGAATTGAGTTTCGTCAATTTTAACCGATATAGCAGGTGTATCGCCTGATAAAGATTCCAGACTTGAACGTAGTTCATCGATTTTAGCTTTACCATCTTCTGTATTGACATCTACGTCCAATTCAGCTTTTTGAGCCAACTCTTCGTCGCTAAGAGATAATAACTTATCAATATCACCGGTTTTATCTACTGCAATCTGAACATGCATTTGCATTTCACGTTGATCAATCATAGATTGAATTGCTTTATATTCAGATGAATCTACGTCAAAATTTACTTTAATATGCTCTAATTCACCAATTTGTGATTGTAGTTTATCTACAGATAATCCTTCTATACTACTATCCACATCAAATGAGAGTTTAATATCCCCATCTGCTTGCATCTGACGCAATGAAGCCATTCCGTCCTGAGTAGCTTGATCCAATTCATCCAGCCCGGTCATATCAACATTAGGATCAATATTAACAACACCTAAAGCTTCAAGAGCCGGTAGAAGAGCAGTTGCCTGTTCTTTTGTTAGTCCAAATTGATCTGAAAGTCCCTGAAGAGCATCTTCAACATTACGAATACCCTGATCTTCAGATTCATAAGCTCCATTGCCTAATTCAATCTGGTTTGCTTCATTCCATTGATCTTTATCCAATGAATTAACAGCATCAATAACGTTCTGTAATGCTTCACTTTTCTGTTCCTGAGCATCTTTAATCTTATTAACCAATTCAACATCAGAATCAGAGTAATCTCCAGTGTTACCACTTTCAATTCCTTCGTTGACATCCTGGAAGTGTTGATTTGTGAGCCTTAGCTTTCGCTTCATAGCCCGCAATCAACTGATTGTATGCATCTTCGTCGACTTCGAATTAGTTAATTTCAAACCCAACTTATCGGCCTGCTCCTGAATGGCCTCTATATATTCTTACCTGCATCAG
>ENA-OPZD01000398-OPZD01000398.1-human-gut-metagenome-genome-assembly--contig:-NODE-398-length-11120-cov-1.972619_pt1 | contig 11120 bp, 9 predicted proteins | sample MGYA00242479_ERZ504495 | MGnify/ENA primary metagenome ERZ504495 (study PRJEB26092, sample SAMD00036286) | human gut metagenome | host: Homo sapiens | study: EMG produced TPA metagenomics assembly of... | reverse complement strand
AGCGGCATGATCCACGATGCTCTGCATCAGTGGCGTCACCTGTTCCATCGTAGTTTCCTCCTCCGCTTTTTTGGTACTCTTCATAAGTCATGTTATCGAACCGGTAGAGGTTATAATTGTCCCATGTGCTGCACACATCTTTCCACATAAGAACTATCCGTTGCCCAGCCCGCCGCACCGGATTCCATTCATAAATCCTCTGGCATTCTTCTTTTGAATATTTTTTATCGTTTTTATTCCGATACGCAGACACCTTACTTGCATAAGGTTCCCGGCTCAACATCCATCCTCTCTGCCGGATACAGGCTCCATAATCCGGATACACGGAAAACGCAGCCGTGATGGTGGTATTTCCATTTCCGGTTTCCTCCCCTGTGGATAGATCTACACCACCAATGGCATACTGGTCTCCGGAAAAATACTTGATTCCAAACAGATTTTTATACTCGTATGCCAGCTGGGAGAGTCCCTGTCCATTGTCTCCACCTGGCCCATATAACCCAAATCCGGATTCCGCAATCACCTGTGCTACCCCAGTAGAGACCGGAATCCCGCTCTCTTCCTGCACGGCAAAAAATGCTTCCATCATATCCTCGGTAATAAAGGGCGGCAGTCCATGTCCGGTGGCCGGCTGTTGGTCTAAAAACCCACCGATCAGGGACATGATCACACTGACAATCAGGGAGATTGCCAATACCGCCACCAAAAGAAAAGCCAGCATGGTCACAAGTACGGTCAAAAGTGCCGCTGCAAGCTGCATCACCATTGCCGCACCGGCCAGTACCACACTTCCAATCGTTGCCCCCACATATTTTACAAAGGATGGCAGATCTCCAACCTGTGCATTCTGTTGTTTGCTATCTTCCAGTTTTGCCCGTTCTTCCCCGATTGCTTGCTGGGCTGCCTGATTCACTTCCTGGACATAGTTTTTAAAGGTTTGTGCTGTTTTCTTTGCAGTTCTGGCGGCCAGTGTAGCTGGAGTAACCGTGGATGCGCTACCCGCAACAGAAGATGCCGCACTCTGCACTCCTGCAGCCGCTTGTTTTCCGGTTTTGAATGTGTCTGTCTGGCACCCGGGGAACTGTGTCTCTGGGGATTGTGGGGAGCGGTTGGTCTCTCCTCCCCGAAGCCCTTTGTGCTTCCCTTTTCCTGGCTTCCAAATCCCATGTAACGGTGTCCCTGATCTTGTGCCTCTTGTGTTCCTCTTCCCTGCAAAAGACCAGCTCTTCCATGGATCCGCTTTCCTTCCGCCACCAGCAGATCCCTTCCGCTCTCCTACTTCCATGCCTGCAATACCTGTCTGGATTCTTTCTCCAGAAGTCGTTTCTGTTTGGACTTTGGCATCCGGTTCCATGCTTTCACTTCTTTTGGAGTCAGATACAAGGTAGGATCGCTATATTCCTCCAGATACACCTGCAGTTCTTTTTCACTCTGTTGCTCCTCTTCCTGGTCCAGCCAGGCATCCCAGTTTTTCTTCTTCCGGACAGAGCCCTGCAATTCTGCCTCTGCAAAACAACTCTGCCAGAACTTCTTCCTGGGGACGTTCTTTTGTTTTTCGTTTTTGTTTTCATTCAATCTCATTGATTTTCACCTACTTCGCAATCTGATACCAGCCCTCTTTTCTCTTCCAGAGCACCTGCTTGAAGCATGGCATCCAACAGCCTCTGTGCTTCCTCCGGGGCGATCTCCAACAAAGCAGTCACATCTCCCAGCCGGATGGTGCAAACGCTGCCAGCTGTAGCACGGTCTCCCACTCTTGTTCTCCCCATCCCTGTTGCAGCACATCGGGCTTTTCTTCCTGCCAGTTCTGAGGCATCTCCGGTTCCGGTTTATACGCCACCTGCAGGGGCACCCGTTCCTCCCAACGTTCCGGTTCTTCCTCTGATTTCGTCACGTTTTCTTTTCTCACAGGGGAAGTGCTCCTAGCAGAATCACGTTCCTTCCGCTGCGCTTTTTCATGGAAGTTGGTGGAATACTTTTCGTATAAGATGTTGTCTTTCTCAATCCGGGCATTAAACAGCACCACTTTTTTATTCCAGACGATCACACCCTCTCCCGGTTTTCCCGTTCCCAGCGCACGGAATTCCCGTTCGGATAGTGGCTGGATCTCTGCCAGGCTCTGGGCATCCACACCGCCCTGATCTAAAAAGCATTTATAGGAACAGTTCTGGAATAGCTCTACCATCTTTTTGTTGGCCAGAGCTGCCACCACGTTCTGCATAGCAAGGGTGACGATTCCTCCGAACTTTCGGAAGGTAATAACTGCATTGTTGAGCATATCTGCAGATCCCGGTTTTTCCGAAACCACCTGTGCCTCATCCACCACTAAGTGTGTGGCTTTCTGCAACTTTTTATTGTAATCCATCCGGGTAGACAGATAATGCAGCACCGTATCCATGACAGCCTCCCAGTTGTTTTCTGGTACATTACACATTCCAAATCCTACCAATCGATTCTGAAATTCAATATTGGTCGGGTGCGCCAGCATGTCACAGGAGCCCGTAGTATACTCTTCCAGGGAGTTGTAGATGGGACGGATGATGGCTTCATCGTGAGCGTGCCGTACCTGTTCCAGTTCCTTTCCAATCTCTTCCCGCAGCCAGAGTAAGGTGGGCTGTTTCTTTAACCGCTTCTGGGCAAAGACCTGGGCAAACATCTGCTCCGTACAACGGCTCACCACGGAATCGTGCTCCTGGGTGACCAGGATATTTTTCATGATCGCCTGCACCAGTCCTTTGGCATACTCACACTGTTTGGCCACAAATTCCGCTTTCAGCTCTTCACTGCCGGAAAAGACTTCCTGGGTCACTTCAAATCCATTGAGATAAATCCCGCTTTTAGGGGTCAGGTCAAAATACACCCCCTGATACCCCCTGCAGATATCTTCAAATTCATTCTGTGGGTCTAACACAATGATGTCATCTTCGCTTCCAAGCAAGGTCTGGGAAATCTCGGTCAGCTTGATCAGCATGGATTTTCCAGAACCGGAATATCCCACAATGATCCCGTGAGGGTTTGGAAGGAGTTTCCGGTTGGCAATGAGATACCGTCCCGTTGTTTTATTGATCCCCAGCATCTTTCCGCCCGGCTCCAGGATATCCTGGGCATGATAGGGATTAAATGCCACCAAAGAAGAGGTGAGAAAGAACCGCATATAATCCACCTGTCTCCCACCGATTGGAAGTGCCGTATTTAAGGCTTTCAGTTGTCGAAAATCACAAGGCTCCAAAAAGGCGCCCACTTTATCAGAACGTCCGATGGCGCAGACCTCTTCCATCCGCTCTTGCAACAGCTCCACGCCTTCCTTCACCGGAGCCGTCAACACCACCAGAAGATTTAAAAAGACCCCTTTCTCATCGTTGGCATCCACCATTTCAATGTATTCCTCGATCTCATCCCGCCGTTTCTTTTTGGTGTAAGACGGAGAGGTGACGATCTGCCCCGCCTGACGCTTCTGCTCGATCTCGTCATTGATTTCCCGCTCATTGTTCATGTGCATGGCAACTAATTTATCGTTGATGACTTCCTGTTGCACCGGAGCAAAGTCCAGCGTCACAAAAGACGGATAAGGAAGGCTGCTTAAAGTATGTAAAAAGGTGTCCGTATCCAGAGATTTCCGATACTGGGTCGCCGTCAGAACCGTCATCATGGTATTTCCCAGAATCAGGTAATCATTAAACTGCTGGATGCTCCGTGGCAGCACATCACTTTTCCAGTCCTGCAGGGTTTCCCGAAGCACCACCTGTGGAAATTCTTCCCCGGGACGCAGCATCCCATGGAGCACCCGGAACCGATCCAGGGTTCCCAACACAGCAATGTCACTGCCCCATCCTGCAAAGGCATCCTCGATCATGGGCTCCAATGCCCGGAAATAGATGTTCGCCTGCGCCAGACTGTCTGCCCTGCAGGTAATGGTCAGGTACCGGAGTGTCCGTACCGTGGAGTTGGCATCCGCCAGTTTCGATTCCTGCCACTGCCGGATCCCTTTTGCAATGTCTGGATATTCCCTCTCATTGCGTTCATTCCGGATCGATGCCAGAAACTTTTCTACCGACTGATATTCATTACACAATGTGATCTTATAAGACGCATCCATGGAATTGAGCCAGAACATCAGTTCTGACAGAAAGTTCTTCTTCTCCGTCCGGTTCTTGTTAATGTAATTGATATCTTCAAATACATAGCACCGATCATACAGTGTATCCTTTTTCTTGGTTTCCAACTGGAACACCCCGTTTGCATAGGCTTTATGGATGTTGAATGCCTGACGCACGTTCTTGGGTACTGGAACCAAAGGCTGGGACAGCTCCCTTTTCTTGGAAAATTCCTTATTTCCATTAAAAATTGCCATTTCTTTTTATCGCTCCTTTCTCGATGGATGCATGGTAAATACTCGGTGTTTCTGACCGGCTGCAGTTTCTGTTTCCCCACAAAGTTTCTTTGTTTTCTGCAGATACTTCCATTCTTTGCATAACATAGGGATAGACATTCCCCGGTATTTGAACAGTCCCAAAAACGGGATCGGCAGTGCTGCCAGAATTCCAATGTAAACGCCTCCCTGCGGCGGAACGTTTAAAAAATACCAAAGGACAACCATAATCCCGATCACCGTCGGCAAAAAGCAGCCTACCGTAATCAGCTGTTTCAGATCCAGCCCTTTCCAAATGGATTGCTGATATGCCGTTTCAAAATCTTTGTTGATATCGATTTTCATATCCTTTCTTTCTACTCCTTTCCGTTCCGAATTTCGGAACAAGTTGTTTATAAGTGGAAGGTTTCTTTCATAAAGCTCCTTGCGCCCCGTACCGACACTGCCATTCCGATCATATAGATTGTAGAGGTCAGTGCCTGCCCAAATCCGTCAAAGAAATCTGCAAAGCTGTCCCCTTGCAGATCCATGCCTCCGATGATCCGCCCGGAGATCGACATCACCAGAGCGATCACCACGATCTCAAACACATTTCCTAAAAAACTTCTCACCCAGCTCTTCGCTGTTTCGTCAATCCCACGTCCGGACACCATGCTCGGCATAGCCAATGGGAAGGTGACTGTCAGAAGATATAACTTCACATAACGACTAAATAAGGTTAAAAAGATCAGCATTCCACAGATCAGTGCGATAAAGAAATATAGGAATCCCATAAACCACCAGAACAGAACACTTCCGGCATCCACTTCGCCGGTGAAAAAATCTGGTGCCTGGAAATCCAATACCATTCCTCCCATCAGGGATGCCATGGAAAACAGGGTCTTCATCAACTGCATTCCCATCTGCATCAACACATTTAAGGCCACCAGCCGGATCATCCCTTCCACACAAAGCTCCAAGGTGATGTTCTCTTTTAAATTGGAAGCTGCTTTTAAAAACACACAGATGAAAAAGACATTCATCATGGATAATCCGATTCCCATTGCCCAGGGATACAGAGTCTCTGTTACAAATTTCCAAGTGGCCGGGGAAAAGTGCTGGGGGTCTTGACTGATGACCCCCGTACTCAATCCGATGCACCAATCCCAGACGACTTTTGCCAGCTGATAAAACGGGCCATAGAACATTTCCTTCAGTAAGTCTTCTACCCATCCTGGCATTTGCCATCACCTCCTAGCTTGGCAGTCCTGTCCGGATGACCATAATGATCTGTGGTGCCAGGTGCTACCAGACCACTTCCGATCCTCTTAAAGGCAATGGACTGTGCCCCACCATCCTGTGTATTGAGGGACTGCGCCCACTCGAACAGTCCCCACAACAGAAAGATGGTACCGATCGAAGATACAATCGCTGCGATTACCTGATAAATCGCATCAAATCCTCCGGTAATCTGGGATGTGTCCACATTTCCCGCCGCAAACACCGGAACGTTTACTGCAAAAATAAGAGGAGGCAGCCCACACCGAACTGTGCCACGTGCCATCGCCATTCCTTTTTTGTTGGATTCACCAGTTTCCTCTGGTTTATTCTTTCATTCTGCATCTTGTTTTGTTTCATCATTTTTTCCTCCTACTCTCCAATATGAAATACACGGATCATCAAAAACATTAAGATTCCTGCCACCAATGCATGGTAATAAAAAATGCCAGTCCAATATAGGCGGCACCAAATTTCTGATTCACAACATAAGCGGCAGCTAATCCACATAAAATTCCAATGACCACTGCGATCACAACGACCAGTTAGATTTCCCATTACTTCTTCTCATAACAATCTCCTTTTCCTGTTCCGAAATCCGGAACATCTCTTTCATTTTGAGTACAAAAAAAGCACGAACCATCCGTGCTTAGTGACAAGTTAATGCGGTTGTCTTTTGAATTTCCCGCTTTAACACCTCCCTGATTTGTTTTTCACAAACAGCACTGGAATCTGACAGATAAGCCAGTGCCGTTTCATAGTCCCGGTACCGACTGTGTTCCAGGTAATCCAGAGCTGCTTTTGCCCGTCCATTTTCTTTGGGACACTGCTCCACCAAAAGCGTCAGCATCCCCCCGTAATGTACCGGCAGATTCATAGGCTCTGGGAACGGCATCCAGAAACGCCTGGGAATACGGCTTTTGGAATTTTCTTTTCCCAGGAAGGGGCTTCCCTACTTTATGGTCTCGGACTTCAAACACCACCATACATGCAATGGTCACTGCTGATAACAGAAGCAGGGCAATCCCGATGATACTATAAAACATTGATTCTCCTTTCCTGTTCCGAAATTCGGAACATTCCGTTTTTATTCCCGGAAAATAATCCGCAATCTCAAAGACCTGTTTCATGGCCTGTTCTGGTGTCAGATCTTTGGTCAAAAAGCCGCTGGCATACACACGCCCCTCACCCTTGGAATATTGGAACTGTACACCCGGCACCTTTTTCCCGATCCGCTCTAATTTCTCTTCCAGTTCCTTTCCACCTTTGCGTTTTGCAGAAATGTCAAACTGGATCAAGTCTTCGAAAAACAAAAAGGCATAGGACAGTTTTCCCACTTCCCCATGGAGCTGTTCGCCTTCTTCCGAATGCCGGATTTCCAGCTGCTCAAACTCCGGATGGTTGTTCTGCAGATACCGCTGTAAGACCGTTGCAGTCAATTCCTCTCTGGTAATCTCCTGTTCTTTTACGGAAACCCGCAAAGGTCGCTGTCTCCATTCATTCTCTTCGGCTGCATCCATCTCTTCCGGGATGACTTCCGCTGAATCCGGTTCAGTTTCCATCTCCGGCAGCACTTCCCTCTCTTTTTCTGGCTCCTGTGGCGGTTCCTGTTTGGATTCCAGCAGCTTTTTCAGCAAGGAGGTTCTCTCCTCCCCCAATTGTTTCAACAGAAGCTCTTTCTGCTCCAACTGGATAGTCAGGTGTTGGTTCTCCTCCCGCAATTGCGTCAGTTCTTCGCATTGTGTCTGCTGGAACTGCGTCTTTTCTTGGAACAGAGTATCCCGTTCCTGTTTCACTGCCTCGTATTCCAATTTCGGCACATATGCGGACAAATCCGGAAGGGACGGTGGGATTCCGCATTCCTGTTGGCCGATCTTATATTCATACTCCCGTTTCAGATCTTCCGCTTCCATCCGCTCATTGCGCAGCTGTTCCAGTTCCAGTCGGCTCTTCATCAGCAGTTCCTGTTGCTGTCCTTCATAGAGCTTCTTAGTCTGTTCAAAGTCCTGTTTTTCACGCTGCAGCTCTTCCTGTTCTTCCCTGTGTGCCACTTTCTGTTCTGCCAGCTTCTGTTGGGCAGATGCCAGCTCCTGTTTCTGTCCTTCCAGGCTTTGGTATTGTCTTCCAAGCTCGGTCTGAATCTTCTGCAGTTCCTGGCTTTTCTGTTCATACTCTTGTTTCCGCTTCTGGTAGGTCTCTTCCCTTGCCGCAAAAATGCGCTGCATCTCTTCCAGATACTGTTCGGTTCCAGATCCCTCCGGCTTTGGAACTCCCATTGTTTTCTCCATTTCCATCAACCTCTCCTTTTCTTTTTTACCACCAGGAATCCCCGGTCTTAGGAACCGGCACTGTTTGTGCCGGTACAACCGGTTCCTCCTCCTTTTTGGGTTCCTGGGTTTCTTCGAAATCCGGATCCTTTGTTTCGGATTCTTCCACCTGTTCTGTTTGGGGGCATTCCTTTCCGGGTAGAGTCGTCAGGGAACGTCCCAGACAAAGGCTGCCACAGGCAGCCAGTACGATGCTGGTGATCAGCAACATTCTTGTTTCGTTTTTTCATGGATTCGCACTCCCTCCTAAAAGGCAATGCGTGTTTCCACTACCTTTGTATTCACTGCCAGCCGCTTGGGGGTCTGGAAATATCCCACACAGGTCACAAGCGTCACCCTGGCTGTATCCTGACCCTGGCTCTCCCTACTGGAAAAACAGGGATCATCTGCCTGCAGATACTTCCAGCCTTCCACCTGCAGTTTCCGGACACGCTCCGGCGTATACAGATAGGCTTCCGGATTTGCTGCCAGAAACGCATCGTTCGTGAATTGTTTCAGGCTCCCGAACATCTGTCCGGAAGCCATGTTGTGGGCAAACAGATACACCTGACTGTCCGAAAACCTGGCTCCGGCAAATGTAAAAATACTCCCCAGCGGGCTGTATGCCCCTTCAAAATCTTTGGTCAGGTATTCTGTATCTGTCTGTCCCGTCAGGATGGGGCTGTCTACCCCAATCTGGGGTACATACAGCCATCCCACGATTTCCGGATTGATGCGCTGCAGCGCTGCAAAATCGATCGTACGTTCCATGGGATCTGCCCCCTGGCTGACAGTCTCTTGTACCACCAGTTTCTGCAGCGCCTCCCCTTTGACTTTGATCTCCTGGAATGGTTCCTGTTCCCGGTATGCCAGATAAAAGCAGCCCACACCCAGCAGCACTAACAAAAAGACCAATCCCAAAAGTCCCTTACTTTTTCTCATGTCGTTTTGCTGCAATTACCAGTCCCCCGGCAAGCACCAGAAGGAGGACTCCCCCTTCTACATACCAAATGGTGGCATCAAACAGTCCGGTCTGGGGTGCCGTATGCTCGGCTGGTCTCGGGGTGTGCTTCGGTTCCACTTTGATGTCGTAATGTAAGGTTTCGTCTGTTTCCATGGTAGGGATGCTTAAGAGGGTCGGGGATACCAGGTCGTACCCCGGCTGGTCTTTGGCCGTTAAAAGATACACTCCCAGCTCCTGTTTTCAAACACCACCTGTCCGGTTCCATCCGTTTTTTACCCGGCTCCTGTTTGGCGGTCTCTGCCAACTTCTTTGCTGCACTTTCCAACTGCTCTGCAGTGGTCAGCGTATTCAAATCGATCTTTGTGGATTCATATTCCGGAAGCAGCGTATAGGTGCTGTCCTGGATCTCCCCTACTTTCGTCAGGAAAAACTCCACATCCGCTACGCTGGTTCCCTCTTTTCCCGGTGTCAGTTGGACGGTCACGCTTCCCATCTGTACCGTCTGCTCTGGACTTTGCCCGGTATTCGGTTCTGCTGGTTCCTGAGCTGCCTGCACACTGCAGACGCTCCCAAAGGTCAATAGCAGTGCCAGACATCCGGCACTAAATCTTGTCATCATCTTTCGCTTCATTGATTGTCCGTCTCCTTTCTCTCCAAATGTATAGGAGGAATAATAGTAAGAACGCAAACGGCAACAGGGTAAACACCAATTCCCTTGCGGAGGGCAGTTCTTCTCCCATGCTGTTTGCTTGTTTTGCCTCATAAGGCACCCGCTTTCCAGTTACGATCAGGCGGTGTGTGTTTAACCCGTAAGGAGTACAGGTAATGATCGATGCCAGATCCTGCCCTTCCTGAATCTTTAATACAGAGACTTCTTCGGGCTTTACCACCTGGATCTCTGTCACCTGATAGGCCAGGGTTTCGTCCAACACATGGAAGAAGAAGTAATCCCTTTTTCCAATTCATCCAGCCTGGTCAGAAGCTTCGACTGGGGAAGTCCCCGATGTCCGGTTAAAATGCTATGGGTAGATTCCCCTCCCACCGGAAGGCTGCTTCCCTGCAGATGCCCGATCCCTTTCGATAATACTTCTTCACTCGTTCCATGATAGATTGGAAGTTCCACTCCGATTTTTGGGATATCCAGCTCCCATGACCCCTGTCCCGGTCGTATCTAGCAGGGATGCGTAAGACGCATCCCCCAAAAGAAGTGCATCCTCCCCAGATAAGGCTGCCCCATTGGTCTGGTAGAGGATGCTGTTGTAATGTTCTGCCTGTTTCCGTAGTTCTTTTACATCCCGTTTCTGTTCCCGGATGGTCTTCTGATAGGTTGCAATCACCTTTTCCTGCTCTTTCTGACTGTACAGATGTGCCAGAAGGGGCAGACAGCAACAAAGGAATCCAAGTACAAACAACACCCAGATTCCCCATCGTTTCCGCATTCCTTATTCCTTCTTTCTTGCTTTTGCAACTGCCATTGCCACTGCCATCAGCCCTGTTCCTGTGATCAGAAGGATTGCCAGTGCCGGAGTACCAGTCACTGGAAGTTTGCTTCCCACCTTGTTGACAACGGTCAGGTTCGCATTTCCCTGTTCTGGATTCGTTTCTAACTGCAGGTCTTTCTCATCTGTGACTCCATCATAGAAGCTCTTGATATGTGCCGTTGCCTGCAGCTCCTTCACGTTTCTGCCGTAGCGCCCTGCCCCTTGATGTAATTGTTTCGGTCATCCGTGTAGGTTGGGATGATCTTGATCTCGATGGGGTCTTTTAACAACCGGTATCCATCCGGAGCTTTGGTCTCTTTCAGCCAATAGGTTCCCTGATCCAGACCGATGAGGATCACCTGTCCATCTGCTCCTGATACCATCTCCACCACATCCTGCGGCTGGCTTCCACCTGTGTGATCCGTACCTCCTGCAGAATCCCGGTTGATCACATGATATCCCGTATCTCCCTGTTTCACGTAGACTTCATTTTTGCAGTCTTTGTCACTATACAGACGGAAATGGGCACCCTGCAGCACCTTATCGTGGTCATTGGTTTTCACGATGTCAATCCGATAGGTGAAGCAGACGACCGTATCCCATGGGGTAAACTCCGGTGCTGCCCCCATTGTTGCTGTCTGCATCGTTGGAAAATTCCAGCCGCACATCATTCTCCGAATCCCCGGACGTCCCCGTATCGTTGGCCGCCAGACATTCAACGTTGCCTCGTAAGTCAGGGTCAC
>ENA-OPZD01000397-OPZD01000397.1-human-gut-metagenome-genome-assembly--contig:-NODE-397-length-11120-cov-9.104521_pt1 | contig 11120 bp, 14 predicted proteins | sample MGYA00242479_ERZ504495 | MGnify/ENA primary metagenome ERZ504495 (study PRJEB26092, sample SAMD00036286) | human gut metagenome | host: Homo sapiens | study: EMG produced TPA metagenomics assembly of... | reverse complement strand
ATTTCTATTGGGAGCTTTTTCGTAAACTCTATTCTTGTTTAAATTATATAGATAATTTATAATTGGGAAGAGGTGATTTTAGTATGAAAAAAATATTCAAGAAATGATTTTATTATATAATTTTACAGATGAATTACGCTTAATGGAAATAAAAACTTTATTAGAAGCGATGAAAATAAAAGTTATTACTGTAGATAAAGAAGAACATTATCAAAAAATTGGTTATTTATTTGGTTTAAAGGGATTTAACAAAGTACAGCCAACAAATGAAGAAGTGTTAAATTTTGAATATGAATTAATGATGTTTCATAATTTTACTAAACCTAGATTAGATAATGTCTTAAAAACAATGCGAGAAAAAAATCTGCAAGTGCCTATTTGCAAAGCAGTTGTTACGACTTTTAATCGCTTTTGGAGTATAGCGCGTGTTTGTCATGCACTAGAAAAAGAACATTTAGCGATGCAAAAACAAGATGCATAAATATTGGTTTTAAAATGGAAAGGTGAATTTTGTTGGATAATAAAGAATCATTTAATAAAGTAGGGATATCTAGAAATGATGAACCTACAAGATTTTTAACTGAAGAAGAAATGGAGCAATTAGAGCAAGCTAGATTTAATTATGAAACTAAAGTAGAAAATACGCCAAAAACTACGGTTGAAAAAAATAATAAGATTAAAATAGAAGATATAGCTCCTGAAACGAAAACAAAGTTGACTATTTCTCAAAAACTAAAAATGTTGCACAGACTATAAAAAATGTTGTAAGAAAAATTCTCATAGTCGCTAGTTTTGTAATTGTAGCTATACTGGGATTTTATTTAGCTTTTTCTTGGAATATGCCTATTGATAGAGATGATGAAGAAGTAGTAAAAACTGAAGTAAGACAAGAATTAAAATTAGATGATAAAACAGATGAAAATAATCTTGACACTCAAGTAAGTGAAAAGGTAGAGACTTTTGAAGCAAAAGTAGATAAGGCAAAGCAAATTCTTGGTGGATTAGAAGAAGATATAGCACAAGATAAAGACCTAAAAGAAAATATAACTGATCTAAAAAATTCTACACAGGGCTTTTTAGATGAACATAGCGACGAGATAAGTATATTGAAATATAGATTAGAAAATTTAATAAATGAGTTTTTAAAATAAAAGGCAGATATTTTCTGCCTTTTTTATTTTGTATACAGTAAAACTATACAATACAATTTTATGCAGTAAAGTAAAAGAAGCCTAAAAATATGCTATTTTATTAGATGTTGTTAATATGTAAATCTTAGATTACTGCATAATAATTTTTAAATATACAAAACAGAATATTACAACTATTTTAAAAGCTTTTAAATATAAGGGTTTTGTGTAAAGGATAAGATTTATTTATTGTATAAATATATTGACATCGTAGTAACAAGTTTTTATAATGTATATTGCACTTTATTATAAAGGTACATTATAAAAATACGAATGTATTTATTTTGATGTGTTTTAAATAATTTATTGGAGGCGGTTATTGTGTGTAGAATAGGTTCTATAAAAAGTAAAGTTCCTGTTAGTCCGGCAAAAGCTTTAAAATTAATGATACCTCAACAAGAAGGTCATGATAACTCTGGATTTGCTATGGTTATGAAGGATTTATATGGTATTTTTTCCGATTATAAAGATAAGCCGTTACTTTCTTTAGCTTGTACTCAACGCGGTGCAGAAATGGTTGAAGAATATATGGACAGTCACAATTTTATTCAGTTGGCTGAATGGATTCCCGTCCCTGATAAACAACCAGGCTTAGATATTCAAGCTATGCCATATTATATATTCCGTAATTATGATTATCCTGAATATTACAAAGATAAATCAGAAGAAGAAAAAGGCGAATTGTTATTAGATACACGTTTAGCTCTTCGTAAAATATTAGAAGAATCAGGTAATGGTTTTGTATATTCATTTTGGCCAGATGTACTTACTTTAAAAGAAATTGGTGACCCTGCTGATATTGCTACATATTTTCATCTTTGGAATGAAAATGGCTGTTTACTTGCTAAAAATATTGTTGCTCAATGTCGTCAAAATACAAATTATGACATTGTACGTTATGCAGCACATCCATTCTTTTTACAAGGATATACTCTTTGCGCTAATGGTGAAAATACATTCTTTACAAAAAATAAAGAGTTCCAAAAATCTTTACATCGTGGATATATAGGTTTTGAATCAGACTCTCAAAATTTCTTATATACACTTCATTATGTTTTACATGAATTAAAATGGCCTATTGAATATTTTAAACATGTAATTACACCTCTTCCATTTGAAGAAATTGATAAACGTGAAGATAAAGAAGTATTAACAGCTATTCGTCAATCTTTAGCTAATTTAGAAATAAATGGACCAAATACAGTTATTGCTAATTTACCAGATGGCAGAATGATGACATGCTGTGATTCTAAAAAACTTCGCCCAGTTGTTGTAGGTGGCGATGAAAATATGGTAGCTATTGCTTCAGAAGTTTGTGGTATTAATGAAATATTGCCAAATAGAGATATGAGCAAAGATATTTATCCTAATGAACGTGAAGTTGTAGTAATTAACAATGACTTGGAGGTTCAAAGATGGAAACAGTAAAAACGCAAGATATAAGTACAAACGACCTTAATTGGAAAATTGAATATGATATGGACCGTTGCACTATGTGCGGTAGCTGTTTAGCAACTTGTACTTTTCAAGCAATTAAAGCAGATGTAATTCGCATAGATAAAACTACTTCTGATGGATTATTCCCTGATCCAAAACATACACATAAGGCAATTCCTGTTATAAAACAGGTAAAAACACTTGCAAATGCTTGTGTTGGTTGTGGTATGTGTGAAAAAGTTTGTCCAAATGGTGCTATTCGTCCAGTGAGAAATGCTGATACAAGAAAAACATTGCTTTCTCGTGATCATGGCCCTATTAAACGTGGTGGACGTACAAATTTAAATGCACAAAGAACATTAGATAGCATTATTGTAGGTCGTATCAGTCAGATGACTGACCCTGCACTTGACTCTCAGCGTCATACTTTTGATATACGTTCTCCATTTGGTAGAGTATTACCAGCAAAAGATTTGCCTTTAAAAATGGAAAATGGCAAATTAGTCATGGAACATAAAGCACCACCAGTAAATTGGATTTATCCACTTATTTTCTCTGATATGTCCATTGGTGCTTTGTCTACAAGAGCATGGGAAGCTGTTGCTCTTGCTTGTGCTTATTTAAATGAAAAATGCAATATTCCAATTCGCATGAGTTCTGGTGAAGGCGGTATGCCAATTAAACTTTTGGAATCGGATTATTTAAAATATATGATTTTACAGATTGCTTCTGGTCACTTTGGTTGGAACCGTATTGTAAAAGCTCTTCCTAAAATGAAAGTAGACCCAGCAGGCGTTCTCATTAAAATTGGTCAAGGGGCAAAACCTGGTGATGGTGGTTTGCTTCCTGCAGCTAAAGTAGCAGAACATGTTCAGGCAATTCGTGGTGTACCAAAAGCTACACTTTCTTCTCCACCAAACCATCAAGGTTTATATTCCATTGAAGAATCTGTACAGAAAATGCATTTATCCATGAACGCTGCTTTTGGTTTCAGAGTTCCTGTAGCTATTAAATGTGCTGCTTCAGCTACTTCTGTATCTGTATATAATAATTTACTTCGTGACCCTTATAAAATTTGTGGCGGTTTCTTCATTGATGGTATTCAAGGTGGTACTGGTGCTGCAAATGAAATTTCCTTAGACCATACAGGTCATCCAGTTGTTTCCAAAATTCGTGATTGCTATTTAGCAGCTGTAAAACAAGGTCTTCAAGGTCAAATTCCACTTTATGGTGGTGGTGGTATCGGTCTTACTGGTAATGCAGCAGCTGATGCTTTCAAAATGATGTGCCTTGGTGCAAATGGGGTATTCTGTGGTAAAATCTTAATTCAACTTTTAGGCTGTGTTGGTAATGAACATGGTCGTTGTAATTCCTGTAATACTGGTAAATGTCCAACTGGTATTTGTACACAAGACCCTCGCCTTGTTAAACGTCTTGATATTGATAAAGGCGCACAAAAAATCGTTGATTATGTCTTAGCTTTTGACCAAGAACTTAGAAAACTCATGGCTCCAATTGGTAACTCATCTCTTCCAATTGGTAGAAGTGATGCTCTTGTTTCTACAGATAAAGCTATTGCTGAAAAACTTGGCATTCAATATGTATGCTAATTAGTGAGGAGGATTTTTAAGATGTTTACTATAGATACTTTAGTTGGACATGAACGTATGTCCACACAAGATTTACTCCTTGCTATTGGTCAAGCTGTAGCTCAAGGAGAAACAGAATTTGAAATACACGCTTCTGGTCAACATGATATTGGTGGTCCATTATGGCATCCAGAAGGAAAAAAATTATTTTTCCATGTAACTAACGCAGGTCAACGTGTTGGTTGTATGTGTCTTGATAATACAGAAATCGTAGTAGATGAATCATCTTCTGCTGATGTTGGCTGGCTTAATGCTGGTGGTAAAATCACTGTTCGTGGTGATGCTGGTGATACAGCTGGTCATTGTTCTGCTGGCGGTAAAATTTATATCGGTGGTAGAGCAGGTACTCGTTCTGGTTCACTTATGAAACACGACCCACTTTATGAAGAACCACAATTATGGGTATTAAAAAATGTAGGTTCATTCTCCTTTGAATTCATGGGTGGCGGTAAAGCTGTTGTCTGCGGTATAGATAGTGAAGAATTTGCAAGTGTACTCGGCGAGCGTCCTTGCGTAGGTATGGTAGGCGGTACAGTATATTTCCGTGGAAAAATAGATGGTTATCCAGCAGATATTCGCTTGAAAGATTTAACAGATGAAGATATTGCATTCTTAGATAATAATATGGATGAATTCTTGGAATCCATCGGTAGAACAGAACTTCGCAGTGAATTATCTGATTGGCAACAATGGCATAAACTTGAACCATTAACTTTTGCAGAAAAACAAGCTATTGCTGATAAACAACCAGATATAAAATCCTTCCGTCAAAATGAATGGATAAAAGGTGGTATGTTCAGTGATGTTGCTGTAGATGATTTTGCTGTAAATCCTACAGTTGTAACAGGAACATATCGTCAAAGAGTTCCTTATTGGGAAAATGCAAAATTTGCAGCTCCTTGTGAATTTAGTTGTCCATCAAATATACCAACTCAAAAACGTTATAACTTAATTCGTCAAGGTAAATTAGAAGACGCAATTAAACTTGTATTAGAATATACACCATTCCCAGGTTCTGTTTGCGGTAGTGTTTGCCCTAATCCTTGTATGGAAGGCTGTACTCGTGGTGGCATTGATGAAGCTGTACAAATCGGTCAACTTGGCTATTTATCAGCTTTTACAAAAGTTGATGCACCAAAAGTTAAAACTGGCAAAAAATCGCCGTTATCGGTGGTGGGGTAGCTGGTTTATCTGCTGCATGGCAACTTGCTCGCAAAGGTCATGATGTAACTGTTTATGATGATGATAAACATATGGGTGGTAAACTTGAACAAGTTATTCCTCGTGCTCGTTTATCTCATGAATTATTACAGTCTGAACTTAAACGTATTGAAGATATGGGCGTTAAATTCGTACCAGAATGCAAAGTTGATGCTGATAAATTTGCTCAAATTAAAAATGATGCAGATGCTGTTGTTGTAGCAACAGGTGGTCATAAATCTCGTTTCTTTAACTGGGAAGGTAAAGAAAAACTCGTCATGGGTCTTCAATTCTTGAAAGCAGTAAATCGCGGTGATAATCCAAAAGTTGGTAAACATGTAATCGTTATTGGTTGCGGTAATGCCGGCATGGATACAGCTCGTGGTGCTTATGATATGGGTGCAGAAACTGTTACTTGTATTGACGTACAAAAACCAGCAGCTTTTGATGAAGAAATTGAATATATTGAAAGCCGTGGCGGTAAATTAGTTTGGCCATTTATGACAACAAAAATCACTGACGAAGGTATCTATGATGATAAAGGTCGTTTTATCCCAGGTGATATGGTTATGGTATCAATCGGTGAAGCACCTATTCTTGATTATTTACCACAAGATGATAGTATTAAAAAATTCCGTGATTGGGTTGTACCAAATAAAGACAATTCCATTTTAGATGGAGTATTTGTAGCAGGGGACGTAATCAAACCTGGTCGTTTAACTGATGCTATCGGTTCAGGTCAAAAAGCAGCTTACTATGCAGATGCTTATGTGATGAATAAAGAAGTAGAAGCTTTCCCTGAAAAACAGCAAGTAAATAAAGATACTTTAGCTAAAGCTTATTTTGATAAATGTCATCATTGCAATCTTGGCGAACCAGCAGATGATGTAAATCGTTGCATTAGTTGTGGTACTTGCCGTGATTGTGAAACTTGTATGCAATCTTGTCCAGAAAAAGCAATTACACGTATTCAACATTTAGATGGTAGCTTTGAATATGTATCTGATGCTAAAAAATGTATCGGTTGTGGTATTTGTGCAGGCGTTTGTCCTTGCGGTATTTGGACATTAAAAAATAATCCAGAAGAAATAAAAATGTATAGAACAAAAGCTGAATAAGCTGATAAATAAAAAGCTATCTGTTATTAAACAGGTAGCTTTTTTATGGAATTTATTAAATCATATTATAGAAAAAGAAGTGAATAAAATGAGAAAATCATTAATGGCGAAGTTTTTGATTTTATGTATATTATTGATAGTAGGAGCAGTATTTCATATTTTAAATGTGCCAGAACTCATAGAAGAATTTGTAAAATTTATAGCTGTAATTGTTGTACTTATCATGATAAAACAAGTTTTTGATTATCTGCATGGAAAAAGAGAATGATATTACAAGGTTTTTATTTATTTTTGTAGAATAAAAATATTAGATATTAATAAAAAGGAATGATGGTTATGAATAAAAAGATGAATATGTTTAAAGAGGTATTACGTGAATATGGTAATGAACATTTATTTGAGAAGACTGAACAAAATCTTTTAGTAGGTAGAGTAACTTTAAAAGATAAAGGAAAAACTAGTGTTTTAATTATAATGAATTTAGATGATGAAATTTTTGATAATACAATAGAAATAGTGATAAAAGATATAGATTTACAGAAGAAATATAAAGCTTTAGAATTGGTAAATGAATTAAGTCAAAAATATAAAAATGGGAATTACTATCTTTGGGAAAGTCAAAATGGCACTTTATCATTTTGGAGACGAGATGTATATACTGCTTCGTTAGACGATTTTAAACCAGAATATTTTAATCTTATACTATTAAGAGCATTAAATGATATTGAAAAAGATGATATAGTAGAAATAATGAGATTAGTTTGGGCATAAAATAAGTGAGGGATTTTTATGATGAATGAAGTTATAAAAGCTATGATTGAAAGACGTTCTTGTCGTAAATTTAAAGCTGAGCAAATAAAAGATGAAGAGTTACAAGCTATATTAGAAGCGGGTAAATATGCAGCTACAGGTAAAGGATTGCAATCTCCGAAAATGGTAGTTATTCAAAATCCTGAAGTAATTGCAAAATTATCTAAATGGAATGCTGACATTATGGGAGTAACATCTGATCCATTTTATGGAGCGCCTACAGTGATTTTAGTTTTAGCTGATGCAACAAGAACTACAGCTGTTCAAGATGGTTCACTTGTAATGGGAAATTTAATGCTTGCAGCTCATAGTATAGGTGTTGCTTCTTGCTGGATTAATAGAGCAAAAGAAGAATTTGCTACAGAAGAAGGTAAAGCATTATTAAAACAATGGGGTATTGAAGGTGATTATATCGGTGTTGGACATTGTGTATTAGGATATCCAGCAGTTGATTTACCAAAACCTGCTCCTCGTAAGGAAGATTATGTAGTTTTTGTTAAATAAGCATAATATAGATAGATTTCAAGGTATTTAATGGATTTTTTATAGACATTAAATACCTTTTTTATTTGACAGAAGTTAATTTTTGGAGTATTATATAAGCTAACACTTGTAAATGTGTAAACATTATATATACTTAAATATCTTATTTTATAAGATGAAACTTTATTTTACATATTTTAAATGCATTTATAATATAGTTTTTATGGTGGACTTATAGTTTTTATGGAGGGATTAAGATGAAGACGTTAGAAGCAATCAGTAATTTTATATCGAAATATATGGCGGCTTTTGTTATTATCGTGGCTGCAATTGCTTTGTTTATGCCATGGACTTTTACCTGGTCGGCAAAATATGTTACATATTTATTAGGCATTGTCATGTTTGGTATGGGTATGACTTTGCGTTTTGAAGATTTTAAATTAGTATTTAAACGTCCTAAAGATGTATTTATTGGGGCACTTGCTCAGTTTACGATTATGCCGGGTCTTGCCTGGCTGCTCGCGACGCTTTTCCAGCTTCCGCCGGAACTGGCTGTCGGCGTAATTCTGGTCGGTACGTGTCCGGGCGGTACGTCTTCCAATGTAATGACGTATCTGGCACGCGGTGATGTGCCTTTGTCCGTATCCATGACGATGACGACGACAATTCTGGCACCGGTTGTTACGCCGCTGCTCACATGGTGGCTGGCCGGAGCATGGATTGAGATTTCTCTGGCGGCTATGATGATTTCCATCGTGCAGGTCGTTGTAGTGCCGATTGTTTTAGGTATTGTCATCAATAAATTATTCGGTGATTTTGTACGCAGAGCGATAAAGCTGCTGCCGCTTATTTCCGTAATTGCAATCGTGCTGATTGTCGGTGGTGTAGTTTCCGTAAGTTCGCAGCAGATTATGCAGACGGGACTTTTGATTATGGCTGTGGTAATGCTGCACAATCTGCTTGGTTATGCTTTGGGCTTTGCTGTAGCTAAAGCTTTGAGAATGAATTTGGCGAAATCGAAAGCTATATCTATTGAAGTCGGAATGCAAAATTCCGGACTGGCTTCTTCTTTGGCTTTAATGCACTTCGGTGCGGCAGCGGCAATTCCGGGCGCAGTGTTCAGCGTATGGCATAATATTTCTGGTTCTTTAGCAGCAAATTATTTAGCTGGAAAAATGGATAAAGAAGAAAAAGCAGTTGCTAATAAATTAGTAGAAAATTGATTTAGATTATAAAGTGATAAATCATATCTTGCAGGTAAATATTGAATATGCTATATTATTAGTAATGATTACTTACTCGCAAGGGGAGTAGCTGAACGATTGATATCGTCAATACGAGTTTATCTCCGGTACAATCGACATTTAATATGTAAGCAAGACCTTGTTTCCTAGGCTGATGTTTTAGGAAGCAGGGTCTTTTTTATATCATCAATATGATACAAATTAATTTAGAAAGAAGCGATGAATAAGTGGAAGGCATGTTTTCTGCGGCATGGTTTGCAGCTCTAGGAAGTATTTTATTATTGGATTTAATTTTAAGTGGCGATAATGCTATTTTAATAGCTATGGCATGTAAAAGACTTCCTGATAAACAGAAATTGAAAGCCATGATAATCGGTTGTATGGGAGCTGTAATAATTAGAGTGTTATTAACTTTATTTGCTACAGAATTGTTAGGTTTACCATACTTACAATTTATAGGAGGAATTCTTCTATTATATATAGCAGTTAAATTGTTGACTGACCATGGTGATGACAAAGCCGGTGATAAACAGCCGACTACTTTGATGGCTGCAGTAAGAACTATTATTATTGCAGATTTTATCATGAGTTTAGATAATGTATTATCTTTAGCAGGCGTAGCTAATATGGTTCCAGAAGGAAAATGGAGTTTAATTATTTGTGGTTTGATGATTAGCTTGCCAATAGTATTATGTGGTGCGCAATTATTTTTAATGATAATGAAAAATTACCAGGTCTTGTTTATGTAGGTGGCGGTATTTTAGCTTATACTGCTGCTGAAATGATGGTGATGGATAGAGTTATTGGTGTTTATTTAGTGGAATGGAGTTTGATTATTAAAGTTGTATTGGTATTAATGATATTGAGTTTTGGTTGGTTTAAAAATCATAAAAGTTGTAATTGTTAACAGAACTTTAGGAGGAAATTATTTATGAATATGTTAAAAACGACGTTATTGATGGCGGCGTTAACAGGTATATTGATTGCTATTGGTGGTGCAATTGGCGGCAGTACAGGCGCTGTGGTTATGTTTGTTATCTCTTTAGGATTGAATTTCTATACTTATTGGAATAGCGATACTATGTGTTTAAGAGCATATAATGCTAGAGTGATAACACGCGAAGAAGCACCTAATCTATATGATTTAGTAGAAAGATTAGCAGAAAGAGCACAACTTCCTATGCCAAGAGTAGCTATTATTGAAGCTGATGAGCCAAATGCTTTTGCTACAGGTAGAAATCCAGAACATGCAGCTGTAGCTGTAACAACAGGAATTATGCGAGCTCTTACTTATGAAGAATTAGCAGGGGTTATCAGCCATGAGCTTGCCCATGTAAAACATCGTGATACATTGATTGGAACAATAGCAGCTTCTATTGCAGGTGTAATTTCTATGATAGCGAATATTGCTCAATTTGCAGCTATTTTTGGTAGCAATAATGATGATGAAGAAGGTTCTAATCCATTAGTATTGATGGCAACAGCTATTATAGCTCCTATTGCTGCTGCAGTAATTCAGATGGCTATTTCCCGTACGCGAGAATATGATGCAGATGCTGAAGGTGGCCGTATTTGTGGAAATCCGCTTTATTTAGCAAATGCCTTGGAAAAAATAGAGCATTATGCTAAATATGGAGAAATACCAAATGCGAAACCAGAAACTTCTCATATGTTTATTATTAATCCTTTAGCCGGCAAAGGAAAATCTATAGCAAATCTATTTAGTACACATCCATTAACTGAAGATAGAATTGCGAAACTTCATGAGCAAGCTAGTCAGCAAGGTATTACAACAGTTTAATAAAATCTGTAAAGTTAATAGATATCAATATGAGATGGCATACTATTTATTTAGTATGCCATTCTTTATTTTTATTGAAAAATAAAGGATTTTGATACATTTTATAAGTGATTTATAAAATTTTTATTAAAAATGTAAAAAAATCACAAAAAAGATGTTGACAAAGTGATTTATAGTAGATATAATAA
>ENA-OPZD01000395-OPZD01000395.1-human-gut-metagenome-genome-assembly--contig:-NODE-395-length-11160-cov-1.785643_pt1 | contig 11160 bp, 16 predicted proteins | sample MGYA00242479_ERZ504495 | MGnify/ENA primary metagenome ERZ504495 (study PRJEB26092, sample SAMD00036286) | human gut metagenome | host: Homo sapiens | study: EMG produced TPA metagenomics assembly of... | reverse complement strand
AACTTACTTTGATACAGATTATACATTTTCATATACTTTTCATGTCTACAATTATTTACTGCTCTGAAAATATAAAAACACACGTTACTGTTCACAGTAACGTAGCCAAAATTCATTCCAGATTGCCTGCGGCAATGGAATTTTTGAATAGGACCTGCTGATTGCGGGAATACTTTTTTTATTTCCAGTCAGAAGCAAGGCATACAGTACCGGATCCTGAATTTCCATTCTGTCAGGTTCTACCAGGCAGTCATAGGCCAAAATATGCACTCCTGCCTTTTTTGCCTCCTGCAGGGTTTCTCCAAATTCCCGATGAGTCTCCCAGTTGGGCTCAAACCTGTCAACTCCCTTCATCTGGATCACCAGAAGCAGATAAGCTTCGTATCCTTCCTGCATACAATGGATCAGCTCCTTCAGATGTTTCACACCTCTTTCTGTCGGTGCATCGGGGAAGCGTGCTATATTATCCGACTCCAGAGTGACACCTTTTACTTCTATAAAAGCCTTGCGTTTCTCTGAACAGACATAAAGATCAAATCTGGAATTTCCATAGGTCTTCTCCGGCGTTACCTGAACTTTTCCGAAAAGATGTCCTGCCTTTACCCACTCCAGTGCTGCTTTATTGGGAATCTGAGAATCCATATTAATCAGGCCCCTGCCCTTTTTTATTTACGCAGATTAGATCATAGGCTGTCTTTCTCGCCGGATTGCTACTCTTTTCCAGAAAAACCTGTGTACCCGGGACCAGAAGCTCCCTGCACCTGCCTGTATTCTTTACATGAACCGTTTCCACCTGCCCATTGATCTCCACATGTGCAATAAACCGATTAGGACGATCTATGAAACGGCCCTCTGTGATATGTTCGTACTTCATTTTTTCTGCTCCTCTTTACGCATTGTATACATACCATAACATGTTTTCCTCATACCTACAACATTTTTCATTTTGGAAAACTATTCTCCAAACAAAGTGCCCCCGAGGATGTCAAGTCATTGCTACAAAAAATATGCGGCTCTTTTGCCACCAAAATGGCTTAAAACCGCATATTTCTGTATAGAGGACGTTATATAATTGTCACAAAGTAGGTGGGGAGGATGTAACGTCATTGCTACATCTTTTCTATCCTAATGCGTCAATATTTATTCCTACTTTCGCAAATAAAATTGTAGCAACACATGCATTTGCGTATCTGGATTATCATAATATCTGTTTTCTTTGGCGTTTTATTGCCTCTTTACCCTGATTATCCTCTGATATTTTTTACCCCTTGAATTGCATTCTTTATATCAGATAATCCGATTTGATTGACTATTTCCGTTACCCTTTTTCTTTTTTTATGTTTGCATCTGCTGCTAACCCAAAAACTTGTCGTAATTTATCAGCATATGCATCCTGATTTTGTACTATATCAAAATAGTCTTCTTTATGAAGAATCAGCCATAAATCAAAACAATAATTTGTATATCCTAATTCAATCTTATTTTCTATTGCCAAATCTATTGCTTCTTCATACTTATCCTTTTTTCCGTCATAATCAAAAACAGATACTTTGTTTTCCTTACCAATAGATTTCTGAATAGTTCGTTCTACCACACACTTAGGATTTCCGCCATATGGTTCCGCATAATCAAATACTAAATCATGCGTTCTTTCTTCAACGCAATTCACTAATTCTGCTACTTTATCAAAATATATTCTTTCCTGGTTTTTTCCCTCACATCCTACAATGCAGAGGAATTGTGGTCTTCGTATTTTATTGTTCTTTGGACGATTCAAGATTATTCGCCTCTCTTTCCAATATGTGCTTAAATGCAATTTCCAAATCCATATGTGGCAATGCTCCATATTTTCCATTCAAATAATTTTTTAATATTCTTTCTTCTGGACGTAATTTGTAATCTGCTAAAGAATATATCTCGCTCACCATATCATTCCTTCGCTTTTCAACCATTACAATTTGATCATGTCTAAGCAATTCACCGTCTAAATATATTGGATTATGCGTATTGAAAATTAACTGAGCATTATTTTTATTGATATCTTTATTGTTAAAAATTCTTATCAGCGATACAACAATTTTCAAAATGCAATGAAGCATCCATTTCATCCAAAACAATGACCCCGCCATTATCTAAAACATCTATAAACGGTTGTAACAATCTAATCAAATGGATAGTTCCTCTCGATTCCATCAGCTCTGAATCTACAATCATGGATATTGCATATTTTTTTTGTGGTTGCTCATCTTTTCTTAATGGTACTTGATACATTGAACACATAGATAATTCATCATTATCTGTTTCTGCCATAAATCCAATTTTTTGATTTCCAAACTCAGCTATATTCATAACTTCTTTAACTGAGGCACTTTCGAAAATATTTCTACGAATATCTTTATCTGGTTTTTTATTAAATATTCGTCTTTAAGTCTTTTTGTCTAAAATTCATGTCATTTGCATTCATAATAACATTAAATTTTTCAAACCATAAATTAAAATCCTCAAAATATTTTTTATCAAACAAATTGCTAATTGCACCTGCTACAACTAACTTTTGTTTATCCAATGTCTGGTTCAATTTGTGAATCAAGCGTTCAGAAAAATCCGCATCATCCTTATTAATATAACCTTTTTTTTACTAATTTCTTTACATCCACATAAATTTGATTTTCATCATCTCGTGAAAAGAACAAGTCATCATTAACATAAAGAACCTCTTCTTCAATTTTATATACATCAATATCCGTAAACTTAATTCCGTATCTATAAATATTATTTTGAGTGGAAAATGTAATTTCTAAAGAAACCGGATCATACCAACTTGTATCTCTAATAAAAGATAACATACTTTTATAAGATTCCAGCTCTTTGCAATTTAAGGTTCCTTTCATAACCATTTTTTTTAATATATCCATTGCCAACACAATGTTGGATTTTCCACATGCATTTGCTCCATAAATGACAGTCATTGGTAATACTCTTAACTTATTACCATTTACACTTTTATCTATCACATAATCATTATGCGTTTTCTGTTTACTTGAAAGCATTGTAAAAAAAGTCTCATCTTTAAATGACCTAAAGTTTTCCATTTTAAAGTTTAACAACATTTTTTTGCATCTCCTTTCCATTTCTTTATATAATTATACATCATTATTGCTTTTTATCAACAATTTTATTGTTATTATATGCTAATTTGTTGCTATTTATACTCCACCCCCACTCTCCCCGTCATCATACACATATATTCCCTGCACATATTCTTCCAGCATCTCTCGTGTCAGATTCTCATAGCCTAAATACTTCAACATTTGCTCCACCGGAACATTCTTTTTCATCAGGATTTCTTTCTCGTCGTTTATCAACTCATCCAGTTCCTGTACACGTTTCTGCAGTCGTTCTCTTTCTTCTTCCAACTGCTTCTTGGCTTCCATAAACTGGTTCTGGTTCATCTGTCCCTCGTGATACTTCTCATAGTTCTGGCGGTTCTGGATTTTTATTTGTTCTTGACACTTTTCACAATCTGCACTTTCCGTCTTATAGGCTTCTATACTGTCCTCATGCTGTTTTCTCATGGATTGCTGCATCTGTTCTTGGCTGATATTCTGACGTAAGTAAGCCTTTATTTCTGCCAGCACGATATGCTCCAGCATTTTGTTATCCGCTTTCCCGGCGAAACATCCTGTATCTTCTTTTCCTTTACTGTAAGCACAGCTATAAAGAATATGACCATGAATCGGACTGCTTGAAGTCAGGCTTCTGCGACAATTCCCGCATTTTACATAGCCACCTAATAGTGTTGTTTCCCTGTCAAATTTGCTTTTCTTGGTGTATCTGATCTGAAGGGACTGTGCTTTTTCAAAAACTTCTTTTGATACAATCGGCTCGTGATGATTTCCATCACTTTCCACTGATTCTCGGTACCGGTACTTCTTTCCCAGTTCCGGGATCTGGAATCTTTGTTTTCCATAGACCATACAGCCTATATAAGTTTTATCATCCACAATCTTCCGTATCATATCACTCGTCCACTGCAGTCCTCTTGATGCAGCTTTCTTGCTGTCTGATTTCTGTCGTCTACTCATAGACTGCAAGGGAGTCAGTACCCCCTCTTCATTAAACAACCGACAAATCTCCATCTTTGAATATCGCTGATTGGTCAGTTCAAATACTCTGCGAATCACTTCCGCTTCGTCCTCTACAATCACCAGTTCTTTCTTATTTTCTGGATTGATTCGATACCCATAAGGTGCAGAACCACAACAATACTCACCTTTTCCCCGTCTGGTGTTGACTGCTGCCTTTACCTTTACAGACTGATCTTTCACATAGAAGTCTGCGATCAATCCTTTAAACTGTACTTCGATGTCTGAACTCTTTCCTTTATAATCTTTAGAATCATATCGGTCTGAGATAGAAATGAATCGTACTCCCAGGAATGGAAAAATCTGCTCCAGATAAGTTCCCATCTCAATATAGTTTCTGGCAAAACGTGAAAAATCTTTTACCACAATGCACTGCACTTTATTCTCTCTGGCAAGCTCCAAAACCTGTTTAATTGCCGGACGCTCCATACTAGAACCAGAATATCCATCGTCGTAGAACTCCTGAAATGGCATAGAAGCCAGTTCCGGAATATTGGAAATATAATCTTTTACCAGTTTTCTCTGATTGATAATGCTGTTGCTTTCTCCCTCTGAATCATCTTCCATGGAAAGACGGTAATATCCAATAATCAGTTTCTGATTACTCATATTCTACCGCCCCCTTAAACCCGAAGTTGATTTCCAGTCTGTTATCACCATATAGATACATACTTTCAATCAGGCTCTCCGCAAGTTCCGCATTGATTCTGGTTGTCCCATCCAGTTCCAACAGACTTCGTAAAAATCTGGCTTCTTTTTTCTGCTGTTTTTCCAGTTTACGTATAGTCTGCTCCAGAGACTTCTTCCTCTCTTCACAGAACACTTTCCAGTTATTACGGTCATCTTTCATTTCTATATAGGCTTCTTTGGAAAGTTCGCCCTCTTTATATTGCATAAATGCCTGTGCCAGTTTTTTCTGAAACGTCTTTCCATATCTGCATCCAGTTTCCTGATCTCTGCTTGAATTTCTTTGATTTTGGTAAGAAATACTGCACTGCTTATAGCAGACATATCCTTTTTCCGTAAGTCAGATAACTGAAACTGTCTGGTCAGCTCTGAACGGACAATTTTCTGCAGCTTCTCTTCGGAAATAGATTTGTGACTACATTTTCTTTCATCCCGATACCAGGCAGCATTGCAAAAGTAATACACATTGCCTCTGTATCTACGTGTACACATTTTTCGCTTACAATCTCCACAATACAATACATTGTAAAATGCTCTTTCATCCTCTTCCCATCCTACTGTAGTTTTTGTTGCTTTCTGTTGTGCTACTTTTAACCTGACCTGTGCTTTGTCAAACAGTTCTCTGCTGATAATCGGCTCATGAGCATTTGGCGTAATAATCCACTGACTCTGGTCCAGTATGTCACACCATTTTTCACCTCTTTGAAATCTGGATTCGTATTTTCTCTGAACCAGATCACCATAATAATTATTTCTATTAAACCGCACGTATCGAAGAATTTCCCCACTGATGAAGATTCTCTCCATCCTGACAGTACACATGATGATATTGGTTATAGTCCGAAATCCGATGTACCCTATCCTCAAACAGCCTGTCAATAATGCTCTGTATGCCATCTCCCGAAGCATATTCTTCAAAAATCCTGCGGACAATCTTTGCAGCTTCCGGTTCCACAATCAACTTACAAATTCCATTTATCTTTTCCACACAATATCCGTATGGAGCTGTAGATCCCACATATTCACCGTTTTTTTGTGCAATACGTTTCGCCGCCCGTTCTTTTGCGGAAATGTCTTTTGCATAAGCATCATTCACCAAATTCTTGATATTCATGGATAATTCCTGATTCTTAGCACCCGGTGCAAATGAATCATAGTTGTCACATACAGAAATAAATCGCACTTTCATAAAAGGAAGAATCTTTTCCAGATAGTTACCAGTTTCAATGTAATTTCTTCCAAATCGTGAGAAATCCTTTACCAGAATACAGTTTATTTTACCTGCCCTGACATCATTCATCATCCGTTCAAATCCCGGTCTGTCAAAATTTGTTCCGGTTTTTCCCAAATCAGAATAAATATCATATACAGCAATCTCATACTCTTTGTCCGGATTTTCATTGTGCTTCTGAATGAATTCTTTTATCAGCGTAACCTGTGTTTCAATAGATTCTGACTTTTTTTCATCATTGTCTACGGATAATCTGGCATAAATTGCAGCCATACATACCGGAATACCAGGAATCTTCTTCTCTGTGTTTTTCTTATATTCTTTTTGCTGTTCTTGCCATTTATCCCACCTCTTTCCTGCACTCTGTCCTGTGTTCCGCATAAAACCGTCTTATGACTTTTCATCTTCTCAAATCATATCCTGATAGCGGATGTGAATTTTTAAATTTGCTTGTTTTTCATAAAATATAGATTTTATCTACGGTCAGTGCCAGCAATGTGCGATCCAATTCTTTGATTTTCAGTGATTTCTTCCAGTCCTCCAACTGAACGGTTGCAGACACTCCACCCTCAAACATTTGCTTTATCAGCTTTTTCTGATTCTCAATCATCTGCTCCAGTTCTTCACATTTTCTCCCATAACTTTCCCGAAAATCATCGAACTCCTCTTTGCTGATCAGTCCCTCTTTCAAGTCATCACCCAAAGATGCTTTCAGACTGTAATAACGGTTATATTCTTCCTGCAACTTACTAATCTGTGTATCATAACCGATTACCTGATCGTAACTGACTTGCATCTCACAAAGTTCTTCCATAATCATCTGATAGTCTATAAAAAGTGCTGTATATGCCTGAATCTCTTTCAATACAATCCTTTTCAGCACCTCTTCCGGAATACTGTGTCTGGTACAATCTCCACCTTTATTCTTTGTCTGGCAGATATAAAAAGCTTTTTTCTTCCCCTTATACTGATTTACCCTGCGTATCATCGGTGTCTTGCAATCTCCGCAAAACACAAAATCCCGAAAAAAAAGCTTGCACTGTCTGATGTTTTCGATGCCCTGCCATCATATTGGAGTAACTTCTGAACCACATCAAAATCATTCTGCCTGATAATTGCCGGATGCGTATTTTCTACTTTCACCCACTCTGATTCTGGTTTATCCAGGCGTTGCTTTACTTTATAGCTGATTCGTTCCTGCTTGCCCTGTACCATGTTTCCAATGTAAACCTCATTGGTCAGAATCCTTTTGATCTGCACTGCCGACCACTTCGGTGTATCTGAACTATGAAATCCGGAATTGTAATTTTCACCATTTGCCCTTTTATATTCCTTTGGTGACTGCACATGACGTACATTCAGTTTTTCTGCGATTGCCCCAAGACTGAATCCATCAATTTTTCCACGAAAATATTTTTCTTACAATATCCGCTGCATAAGAATCAATCACCAGACAATTCTTATTCTCCGAATCTTTGCAGTAACCATATGGGGCAAATGCTCCAATAAATTCACCTTTTTCACGTTTGATTTTCTGGTGGCTTCGCACTTTACCGGAAATGTCCCGGCAATAACTTTCATTTACAAAATTTTTGATTGGAACTACAAATGACTTCTCTGAAAAGTCTGCTGTTTTGCTATCAAACTGGTCTGTAACTGAAATAAAACGCACATTTAAAGCCGGGTAGGTCTTTTCGATCCATCGCCCGGCTTCTATATATTCTCTTCCGAATCTGGATAAGTCTTTTACAATCACACAATTTACTTTTCCAGCTTCTATGTCAGTTGTCATTCGTTTAAACTCAGGTCGGTCAAAATTTCCTCCTGAGTATCCATCATCCACATATATATCAAAGATCTGAATATCCGGCTGGCTTTTTACAAAGCTCCGAAGTAACTCTCTCTGATTTACAATGCTATTGCTCTCTGACTTCGCACTGCCCTCTTCCATATCGTCTTTCGATAATCGAAGATACAATGCAGCATCGTATATATCTGGCATATTCATTTGCATCTGTTCCATTTTACATCGCTCCCAACTTACTTATTCCATTGAATTTGAAGTCAGAAACCATGTATCACGTTCATTTTCCCTGACCTCACATTAACATAACATCTGTAGCTTCGCAAGATATTTTTTCAAGACTTGCATCTAATACATCAACTCCGTTCTTTTTCTTAGATAATCACTGATCGCATCTGTAGCATCCATTTCTCCTGTCATTTCCACGACTACCACATACCCTTCATTCATGTGAGCATACGGCTGATCGCCAGATTTATCCAGAAAAGTTTCCACTTTCTCAGAAATAGCTTTATCTATATTAGGAATTAAGTCTTCAATATCCTTTAACTGCTCCAGATTCACACTGGAATCTATTACTGACTGATTTACCATGATGCTCACCTCTTTTCCAACATATTCTTTGTATCAGTTGTCCTATACCTGCAATTTTCTCAAATGCATCACCTTATCTGGATATTCTTTAGCAACTACTTCACTGCCAATCTGAATATATGTTAAGCGCTTAATTTTTAGATATGATAGAAAAAATCCCCGACTGCTTTTCAGCAGCCGGAGCACCTTGACAATTCACATATGATTGATTTGATTCGTTTGCACGACGTCCGATTTCAGCTTTGACGATTTCGTTCCATGGAGCCAGAAGTTCTAATTCATCATCGCTCATCCTATCATTATCGTGCTGATTTGCACAAAGAAATAACCTTATTATGCCGGTTGACAGGTTGGATTACGCTGATTTTTTGAAAACTTTATATGGTATATTTTAATGAATTGTAGAATTACTTTATTGACATTTCTGACACTATCATATACACTGTATATATCGTATAAGTACGCATATATCAGAAGGTGGTGAGAGGAAATTAGAATGGAAATTATCATAAGTAATAGTAGTGATAAGCCTATTTATGAACAAATTGCTATGCAGATCAAGAGTTTAATCATGAATGGTACCCTATCTGCCGGAGAAGCCCTGCCTTCCATGCGTGCACTGGCAAAAGACCTGCATATAAGTGTTATTACTGTTCAACGAGCTTACGAAGATTTAACTCGAGATGGGTTTATCGAAACCGTATCGGGAAAAGGTAGTTTTGTTGCATCACCAAATAAAGAATTTATTCAAGAAGAACAACTACGAATAGCGGAAGAACTTTTAGAAAAGGTTGCTATAATCGGTCGTACCCATGGTATCAGCTATGAGCAGATGGCTAATATTCTAAACTATTTTTGAAGAATGAGAGGTGGAATTATGGAACAGAACAGTATTGTTGTAAAAAATGTGACTAAAAAATTTGATGATTTTATGTTAGATCATATTTCATTTACAGTTCCTACAGGACGTATTGTGGGTTTCATAGGAGAAAATGGTGCTGGAAAAAGTACAACTATCAATTTAATTTTAGACCAGTTGAAGTTGGATACGGGTGAAATAAGAATATTGGGTAAACAAAATCATTCTTATTTGCATAAAGAAAACATTGGTGTTGTTTTTGACGAATGTAAATTCCATTCCGTCTTAAATGCAAAAGATATTGCCCAAATCCTTTCGGGATCTTATAAAACATGGGATATGAATTTGTTTGAAGAATATATGAAACGCCTTGATGTTCCATTAAATAAATCAATAGGGCAACTTTCAAAAGGTATGAAGATGAAATTGTCAATTATTTGTGCACTATCGCATAGACCCCAGATTCTGATTTTAGACGAAGCAACAACAGGGTTAGATCCTTGTTGTACGAGATGAAATTTGGACATTTTTTAGAATTTATTCAAGATGAAGAACACTCTATTTTGTTCTCTACACATATAACCTCTGACATACAAAAGGTTGCTGACTATGTAATTCTGATTCATAATGGAAAAATTATTTTTGAGGAAAAGAAAGATGACCTCATTTATAATTATGGAATTATACGCTGTAAAAAATCAGAATTTAATACTGTTTCACCAGATGACTATGTATGTTGTCGAGAAACAAATCTTAGCGTGGAATGCTTAATACATGACAAAGTAGCTGCAAAAAAAGATACCAAAATCTAATTATTGATAATGCTTCTATTGAGGACATTATGCTGTTCTATATCAAAGGAGGTGTCAAATGAAAGGATTGGTTTTTAAGGATTTATTGCTTATGAAGAAAATGAATAAAAAGTCATTTTGTAATGTATTTTTTTGTAATAGCAATTTCATTCTTCGGAGAGAATGAAGTTTACTCAATTTATGTCATCGGCTTTTTTTTCACTTTTTATCGGTATGCACTTAATGATGACCATGACCTATGATGGATTGACTTCATGGAAACAATATGAATTAACCTTGCCGCTGAGTAAGTACCAAATCATTTTCAGTAAGTATTTGACTAGCTTGCTTCTTGTTCCGATTAGTATAATGGGTACAGTTATCATTTATATCATTCGTTATGTGGTTTATCATAATTTTACACTTAGCCAGTTTGGTTTTTCTATCACCATTGCAATAGCATTACCTGTTTTATGGTGTTCTATATGTTTAGCAATAGCACAGTGGTTTGGCTATATGAGTGTTCAGTATGTGAGAATGATTTGCACGCTTCTCGTTATCTTTTTCGTAAGTAAAATATCAAAAGATATGAAATACGTTACTCAAAATTTGGTTAAAAATCTATGTTGATTACTATTTTTTGCTTTGGGTATAGTAGTCGCATCTATTTTGTTAGTGTTATAGGATACTCAAGAAAAAAATAAAAAGTAGAAGTGCAAATAAAAAGTAAAGTGTCGAGCGAGTACGTTGCCCTGTCTGCGGAAATAAAAACACGTGACAAAATCCGAGAAGATACTGTACTAAAAAATTTTCCACTCTTTTGTTCGAAGTGCAAAAGAGAATGTCTAATCAACATTGAACAATTCCATATAACTGTTATTAAAGCGCCAGACGCAGAACCGATAATACACAGTTCTTTGAACAAGGGAAAAGGCAGGAAAGAAGCCGTACGAATCGCATATGACGAACTCGACCGGGTGGGCATGGCCGGATTCGCGGACCGATATCCGAGCAAACTGTCCGGTGGTCAGCAGCAACGCGTGGCCATT
>ENA-OPZD01000394-OPZD01000394.1-human-gut-metagenome-genome-assembly--contig:-NODE-394-length-11184-cov-2.183323_pt1 | contig 11184 bp, 12 predicted proteins | sample MGYA00242479_ERZ504495 | MGnify/ENA primary metagenome ERZ504495 (study PRJEB26092, sample SAMD00036286) | human gut metagenome | host: Homo sapiens | study: EMG produced TPA metagenomics assembly of... | reverse complement strand
GTAGGGAAAAGATATGCGGAACCGTCCAACCGGAAAGAGAGAGGATCATATAGGGATGGAAACAGAGTCTATAATGCAGATGCGGTAGGCGCATATAATATCCTGAGAAAATATCACTCCGTATCCGGAGTAAAAAAAGAACTGTCCGTAACCGGACTGAAAACACCGGAAATAATAAAAGTAGCTGTATAGCTCTAAAGAGCAAACAGTAGTGGTGCCATGGATGCACCCTGAAAAAAGGCGGTATCCCGCCTTAATTCAGATGCTCTGGTAACTCAGTTACCGAGTAATTCACTGACATAATAAAACGGCTGCGGAATGAACCGCAGCCAGTAATAAGTTTCATCTGTTTACCTTTCGTCAAAAGCAACAAAATCTGTATGATGTCCTACATATTTGTAAGCAGGACGAATGATCTTATTTGCATTAATCAGTTCTTCCAAGCGGTGAGCACTCCAGCCCGGCATACGTGCAATAGCAAAGATCGGAGTAAATAATTCTTCCGGAATACCAAGCATGCTGTATACAAATCCACTGTAGAAGTCCACATTTGCGCAGACATTCTTAAACAGTTTTCTATGTTCCATAATCAGTTTGCCGGCAATATTTTCTACTCTGTTATAAAGCTCGAATTCCTCTGTCATTCCCTTTTCCTCAGCAAGTGCCTGGGCAAAGCGTTTCAGGATCACTTCTCGAGGATCGGAAAGTGTATAGACTGCATGCCCCATACCATAGATCAGCCCTGCATGGTCAAAATGCTTCTTTATTCAGAACCTTCTTGAGGTAAGTTATGATTTCATCTTCGTTATCCCAGTGATCTTGATCTACATGAGACTTCAGATCAGCAAACATATTCTGAACTTTCAGGTTTGCTCCACCATGACGAGGTCCCTTCAGAGATCCGATGGATGCAGCAGTAGAAGAGTAGGTATCTGTCCCTGAAGAAGTTACCACATGAGTGGTGAAAGTGGAGTTATTACCGCCACCATGCTCAGCATGCAGGATCAGTGCAATATCCAGAACTTTTGCTTCCAGTTCTGTGTATTTTCCATCCGGGCGAAGCATAAGAAGAATGTTCTCGGCAAGAGAAAGCCCCTTCTGCGGATTACGGATAAATAAGGTATCATCCTTTCTGAAATGGCGATATGCATGGTAAGAATATACGGCAATTTCAGGAAGCTTTGCAATCAGTTCCAGAGACTGACGAAGTACATTTTCAGGAGAAATATCTTCCGGATTGTCATCATATGTATAGAGAGCCAGAACACAACGCTGCATGGCATTCATAATATTGGCATTGGTTCCCTTCATAACAACATCGCGGACAAAACGACCGCCAAGCTCCTCCATATCAGACATCATATCCAGAAATCTGGAAAGTTCTTCCTTATCAGGGAGCTTACCGAAGATCAGAAGATAAATTGTTTCTTCAAATCCAAAACGTCTTCCGTTCAGACCACTGATGATATCCTGTACATTGATTCCCTGATAGTATAAACGTCCATCAGCCGGAATCTGTCTGCCGTTGATCAGATTATAACCATTAACATCAGAAATCTCTGTAAGACCTGTCAGGACACCTTTACCTGCGGAGTCACGAAGACCTCTTTTTACATTATATTCTACATACAGATTTGGATCGATATGATGATTCTTGAGCAGTTCCTTGTTCAAAGAATCTTATTTTGTCACGAAGCTGTCCGGAATCTTCCAGACTCATCATTTCATGTTTTTCCATAATATCATTCCTCATTTCCCCGTTATTTATCTACAGCAATATTCGCAAATTCACTTATAGCAATACTCGTAAATAATGCATATTATAGTGAATTTTATTAAAAAACACTGATACAGTGAATTGCAGATGCATCCTTGCGATCAGTGTTTTACTATGGCGAACATTTGTATTTGTACCTATTTAAACATTGTACAGTAAAGTGATGGGAAAGGCAAGACAAAGATTGTATTTTTTTCATACATTCATATTAAAGTGATAACGCTTTAAAATTATACAGAAGGAAAATTATGAAAAATATAACACAAAATCATGGAACGTGCTATAATAGCCAACAGAAAGCATGATAAAGGGGAAGTGAGAAAAGAAATGTCAGAAAGAAAAATGAAACGAGTTGAGGATTCCTTAACAGAGCAGTCTCATTTATTAATGCCAAAGTGTCTGAATGCCGCAGGTTATCTGTTTGGCGGACAGCTGCTTGCATGGATTGATGAAACAGCAGGTATTGTTGCCAAGCGTCATGCGGAAATGAATGTGGTAACTGTTGCAGTAGACAATATGTATTTCAAAGCCGGAGCCAGAGTGAACGATACCATCGTTCTCATCGGACGGCTTACACATGTGGGACGTTCTTCCATGGAAGTACGTATTGATACTTACTGTGAAGCCCTTGATGGAACCAGAACCATGATCAACCGCGCATATTTTATTATGGTTGGAACAGATGAACATCAGCATCCTGTGGAAGTACCGGGACTTATCATTGAGGGAGTTACTCAGCAGATAGAGAATGAAGCTGCACAGAAACGTGCAAAACTCTGGAAAGTACGCAGACAGGAAGGATTTTAACAAAACAGCCGCAAATGCGGCTGTTTTTGTTTATCAGTAACATTTACTGCAAGGTCCGTATCCCATAGCTTCGGCTTCTGATCTGGATACCTGTCTGGCTGTATCCGGGTTCATTCTTCCACAGTTGGGAATGCTGTGATATTTTTCGCCAGTTGCAGGGATCCATACCATTGTTCCTAGATCTGCATTGTTGGATTCTTCCTGTTCAGGTACCGGATCAGAAGTGGTAGTTTCTTCTTGCCAGGAGTTTCCACCAGTGCCACCTGCAGAAGCATTTACAGAGGAGTCTCCGGAAGAATAATCATTGCATGGCTCCTGTGACCAGGAAATATTTGTTCCATCGGAGACTGCAATGATCGTACCCTGTTTATCTGTTCGGAATACAGGGATTCCCATATCTGATAAACGTCCCATTGTATCTGCTGACGGATGATTATACTGATTATTGATTCCGCAGCTTATGACTGCGCAAGATGGAGAAGTTGCCTCAAGGAAATCCCAGGTAGTTGAACTTGCAGACCCATGATGACCAACAGAAAGAACATCACAGTCAAGGTTCATACCTGTACTGATCATATCCTGTTCACTGGTTTCCTCTGCATCTCCGGTAAAAATAAAGCTATTTGAACCATTTTCAAGTTTGATTACAAGAGAGTTATCATTACTGTTCTGGCTGATACCATTTGGTGCAAGAACAGTGAAACTTCCGGTGCCAAAATCAAATGTTTCACCTACAGAAGGATACTGTACGATAATTGCATTTGCAGTGGCAGTATTCATAAAATTATTGAATAAATTTGAAGTATGTACATAGTCTGGTCCGAATATATTACTTACAGAGAAATTGTCTATACATGGAACAAGACCGCCGATATGATCTTCATCATAGTGAGAAGCGATCATATAGTCAATGTTTTCCACATTCTGTTCCTGTAAGTAGGAGATGATCAGATCAGCATGGCTCTGATCCCCGCCATCGTACAAAAGATTTTGTCCTCCGGACTGTACTAAGATGGCATTTCCCTGTCCAACGTCAATAAAATGAACTGCCATCTCACTGTTGCCTTCAGCTTTTACCGTCAGTGCTGATTGCGGAACTAAGGTAAACAGCAGAAGGAACAGAGATAGAATTAGTGATAGTAACCTGTTTTGTTTCTTCATAAAAAAGCCTCCTGAATGTTAATAACAGTTTGATTATACCATTTATTGAGAAACAAAAACATAATTATAATACAAACAATCCAGTCCATCCTGGATCGTGTTTGAAAATGCTTTAGCGTGAAGTCCTGCGTCCAATCGATTAATAATCTATCTACTGAACTTCTTCTCCGTTATCTTCCCATGTGTCAGAGCTATCCAGAGAACCATCTGTCTCGTTACCGGAATTGTCATCGCTGGGATAATCAATCTGATCGGAAGAATCATCCCCTGTATCGTCAGACGATGTCTGATCACTGCTTCCATCATCAGAAGATCCATCTCCTGTATCTGTATTATCATTCTCCTGCCCTGTATCATCCAGAGAACCGTCCTGCGTCGTATCAGTATTATAAGAAGAGTCATCGTAAGAAGTATCATTATAACTGTTGTCATAATCAGAATCATAGTTACTTTCCTGAGTATAAATGGTAAATCCATCCTCTTCAGCCTGAGCTTCGGCCTGTGCCTGAGCCTCAGCAGCAGTTTCCGGAGCTTCCGTAAAGTTTGTAACAGCTTTTTGACACTGTATTACCGGTAGGTGCCACAGCAGAAACCGCAAACATCGCGCCACAAAGCAGGATTGCAGTTCCGGCAATCTGAATTTCATCTATATGTCTCATAGTTTATATTCTCCTTGCTTATCCATGTTTGTTTCTTTCTATTTCTATGCATATCCAGATTATTTACAGCAATATTATATACCTTAAGTGGATTTTTTGTAGAGTAAATTTAAGTTACTGTTCATCCATCACTATCCTGCGAGGTGTTTTGTCATGAATATGTCAAAATCCCGAGATATACAAGCCAAAATTGAAAAAAACTGGATTCTGTCTGAAAAATCTGTTATTATAAGAATCGTATGAATATAATTTCAACTATAATACAGTTTATCTAATTATTTTCTTTCCTGTATGATATCAGGGTAAAAAAATCCCCATAAAATTGAAATTATAAATTTAAAAACAGAGGTGTCATTTATGAGCTGGTATAATGAGGCAATTTTCTATCACATCTATCCACTGGGTTTAACCGGTGCGCCGAAGCACAATGACTACAGTGCTCCTGTTTCCCGTCTGAACACATTACTTCCATGGATCGACCACATCAGAGAAATCGGATGTACAGCATTATACATCGGACCTTTATTCGAGAGTGTAGGACATGGCTATGAAACCACAGATTACAAAAAGCTAGATTCCCGTCTCGGAACCAACGAAGACCTTAAAAACTTCGTGGCAGCCTGTCATGAAAAAGAGATCAAAGTTATTTTCGATGGTGTATTCAATCACACAGGCCGTGATTTCTTTGCATTTAAAGATATTCAGCAAAACCGCGAACATTCCAGATATCTCAACTGGTACTGCAATGTGAACTTCGGAGGGAATACGGAATACAATGACGGCTTCTCCTACGAAAACTGGGGTGGATACAACCTTCTGGTAAAATTAAACCAAAGAAACCCGGAAGTACAGAATTACATCTGTGATGTGATCCGTTTCTGGGTATCAGAATTTGATGTAGATGGAATCCGTCTGGATGCGGCAGATGTCCTTGATTTTGATTTCATGCGTGCCCTGCGCCGTACAGCAGCAGAAGTAAAGGAAGATTTCTGGCTTATGGGCGAAGTGATCCATGGCGATTACAGCAGATGGGTAAATGGAGAAACGCTCCACAGTGTAACAAACTATGCCCTGCATAAAGCACTCTACAGCGGACATAACGATCACAACTATTTCGAAATCGCACATACTGTAAAATATCTCCAGAATATGGGAAATCTTGATCTCTATAACTTTGTGGACAACCATGATGTAGAACGTATTTATACCAACTTTCAAATAAAGCACATTTTGCACCTGTTCATGTCTTACTCTATACACTTCCGGGTGTACCAAGTATCTATTACGGTTCTGAGTTCGGTATTGAAGGAAAGAAAGAGAAATTCTCCGATGACAGCCTCAGACCGGCTCTGGATATCAAAGACTATGCAGATGCAGTACAGAAGAATCCATGTACAGCCCTGATTGCAGCTCTTGGAAAGATACGACAGCATACACCTGCATTAAGCTACGGAAGCTACGCTGAACTTCAGCTTACCAACCGCCAGTTTGCATTTGCCCGTGACCTTGACGGAATACGTGTGATCGTTACCGTAAATAACGATGATAATGCAGCAGATATGAGCCTTCCGGCAGGAAACTGCGCAGAATATATCGGAACCCTCACAGGCCGTAAAGTACCTGTTCAGGATGGACGTATCAATGTAACAGTAGCCGCAAACAGCGGTGAAATCTGGGTTCCGGCGGGTGAAATGCCAGAATATATACCAGTAAAAACAGAAACTGCAGATATCGAAAAAGTACAGGAAGAAACAGAAGAAACAACTTCCACACAGACTGAGTCTCCTGCACAGAAAACAATAACCGCAACAGAAGAAACCGCAGCAGCAAAAGCAGAAGATATTCAGCCTGAAAAAACTGCCGATACTTCAGCCATATCAGCAGAAAACAGTTTTCCGAAAAATACGGAAGCCGCTGCTGAAAAGGAAAAGACAGTAATTGTAGATATGAATAAATCCCCGGAAGACATGACTGTAGATGAATTACAGCAGGCAATCCTTGCCAAAATGGCAGGTAACGGCCTTGTTACAGACCAGATGAAGAAAACAGTATATGATAATATCTGGCATGATTCTCTGGTAAACTGGCTCAAGAGCTTCCACTGATCAGATTATCGTCAGTATTTTTCATCTTTTCTTTCATTAATAAAAGAGAAATTTTCCATGTGACAATTTTTTTTGCCGTTGACTAAATATTTTTTGGTGGTAAGATATGGATACAGATACAGACAATCAATCACACTAAATCGTACGGGAGGAATTCACTCATGAAAACACTTGAAACAAAAAAAGCACCAGCAGCAATCGGACCATATTCTCAGGCAAAAATGACAGGAAACTTCTTATTTGCATCCGGTCAGATTCCGGTAGATCCGGCTACAGGTGAAGTTGCAGGCGATAAAATCGAAACACAGGCAGAGCAGTCCTGCAAGAACGTAGGAGCAATTCTTGAAGAAGCCGGACTTACATTTGACAATGTTATCAAGACTACATGCTTCCTTGCTGATATGGCAGATTTCGCTGCATTCAACGCTGTGTATGAGAAATACTTCACAAGCAAACCGGCCCGCTCCTGCGTTGCTGTAAAACAGCTTCCGAAAAACGTACTCTGCGAAGTGGAAGCTATCGCTGTAGCTGAGTAATTCAGCCAAACCACAATATAAAATAAATATTCCAAAACAATTTCTGAATCTGATTCAGATGGGGAAAACAGCCAGGGAAAAATCTACCTGGCTGTTTTTTGTTTTCAGGCTACCTGCGATTACTGATATTTGCTATAATAGTATAAAAGAATTCCGGCAAAATGAAAGGTAAAAGTTATGAGATCAATATCCATATATGCACTTACGAGAAATCAGAATACAGATTCTCTGTCAAAACTGGAACGTCAGTTATCCGGTCGGGAATATTTCCTCAAAATACGGGAATGGGAACTTCAGAGTATGAAAGCACTGGTACGCCAGTTAGAATCGCATATGACTAAAGTCTGTTCCCTGCGCTTTTTCTATTCCTACCAGATTCCAAAACTCGGGAAAGAATTTGATCTTCTCCAGATCAAAGACGACCAGATCATAAATATTGAACTGAAAAGCGGAGCTGTATCTGAGGAGGCAATTCGTAAACAGCTTATGCAGAACCGTTATTACCTTTCCGTTCTCGGACGCTCCATACAGTCTTATACGTATATCAGCAGTCAGAATCGCCTTGTCAGGCTTACCAATCATGATCATATTGCAGAAGCCGACTGGACAGAGCTGTGCGGATCACTGCAAAAGGAGAGCAGTGATTATCAGGGGAATATTGACGATCTGTTTCAGGCCGAACTATATCTGATTTCCCCCATCACAGAACCGGCCCGTTTCCTGAAAAAAGAATACTTCCTGACTTCCCAGCAGCGGGATATCCAGCGCCAGATCTTAAAGAAACTCCGTATCAGCCGGTTCGAATATTTCTGTTTTACCGGACTTCCCGGAACAGGAAAAACATTGCTTCTCTATGATATCGCCATGAAACTGTCCAGGCGTCAGCAGATATGCATGATTCACTGCGGCAATGCCGGAAAAGAATGGAAAATACTGCATAAACGTTTACAACGTATTGCTTTTCTTTCGGACAATCAGCTGACCGAAAATACAGAGCTGAAACATTACAGTGCAGTTCTGGTAGACGAAGCACATTTGCTTTCTTCAGAAAAACTGCAGATTCTGTTAACGCAATCGGAGGGGGAGTTTCCTGTAATATTTTCCAGCGATTCCGAAGATGCCATATGTCCTGAAGAATTAGGGGTAAATACATTAAAACTCATAGAAAACCTGCCGGAAATCCAGATGTTTCACTTAACCAACCGCATCCGTACCAATGCGGAACTTTCCTCATTTATCCAGAATATGATACACCTTACAGACAGAAAAACCTCAAAACCCTATCCGCATGTTTCTGTTGTATATGCAAATAATGAAGAGGAGACTGCTGCCTTACTGGAAGATTATATACATCAGGGTTATGAATATGAGATTACTGCCGTGAGAGACATAAAAAAACGTCTTGTTATCATATTGGACGAACGATATTACTATGATCAGAACAGATATCTGCGTTCAAAACATTTCAAAGAAGGCAGATCTGATGTCCGTAATTTATTTCACCAGCTGAATCAGGCCAAAGAGGAACTTTCTATAATCGTCAGAGAAAATACATATGTATACGAAACATTACTCACGCTTTTACAGCCTGATACTGTCAGATAAAAACTGCAAACTATCCGACTCTCCCTTGAAATCCCCCACCATTCCGTATATAATAGGAACATTGTGGGGGATTTTCCCTGCTTAACACAATGTTGATACAATAACCTCTGAAAGGAATACTATGAGAACTCTAGCTTTAAGCGATGAAATTTTAATGAAAGTTGACAAGGCTGCCCGTTACATCGGTGGTGAAGTCAACTCTGTAATGAAAGATAAGAATGACGTAGATATCCGCTTTGCCATGTGCTTCCCGGATGTTTATGAAATCGGTATGTCCAATCTGGGCATGATGATCCTCTATAACATGTTCAATGAACGTGAGGATGTCTGGTGTGAACGTGTCTTTTCTCCGTGGATGGATCTGGATAAAATTATGCGTGAGGAACATATTCCTCTCTTTGCCCTGGAATCCCAGGAGCCTGTAAAGGAGTTTGATTTCCTTGGTATTACCCTTGGATATGAGATGTGCTATACCAATGTGCTTCAGGTACTTGACCTGAGCCATGTTTCACTTCTGGCAAAGGATCGTAAGGAAGATGACCCTATCGTCATCGGCGGCGGTGCATGTGCATATAATCCGGAACCGATCGCAGAATTTTTTGATATGTTTTATATTGGCGAGGGTGAGACTGTCTATGATGCTTTGTTTGATGCATATAAGGCAAACAAGGTAGCAGGCGGCTCCAGAGCAGACTTCCTGTTTGCAGCTTCCCAGATTCCCGGAATTTATGTTCCCTCTTTATACAATGTAACCTACAAAGAAGACGGCACCATTGCTTCCTTTACACCTGCAAAAGAGGGCGTACCTGAGAAAGTCTGTAAACAGCTGATCACCGATGTCACTAAAGACTACCGCGCGATCAAAGCTCCTGTAGTTCCATTTATTAAAGCTACTCAGGATCGTGTTACCCTGGAAATCCAGCGTGGCTGTATTCGCGGATGCCGTTTCTGTCAGGCAGGTATGATCTACCGTCCTACCAGAGAGCGCAATGTGGAGGATTTAAAGGCAAGTGCCAGAGAAATGCTTCAGAATACAGGACATGAGGAGATTTCCTTAAGTTCTCTAAGCTCCAGTGATTATTCTGAGCTGAAGGAACTGGTAAACTTCCTTATCGAAGAATTTCATGGCAATGCTGTCAATATCTCTTTGCCATCCCTGCGTATCGATGCTTTTGCCCTGGATGTTATGAGCAAGGTACAGGATGTAAAGAAGAGCAGCCTTACTTTCGCACCGGAAGCAGGCTCCCAGCGTCTGCGTAATGTTATCAACAAAGGTCTGACAGAAGAGAATATTCTTCATGGTGCAGGTGAAGCATTCAAAGGTGGATGGAATCAGGTAAAGCTTTACTTCATGCTCGGACTTCCAACTGAAACAGAAGATGATATGAAAGGTATTGCTCATCTTGCTCAGAAAATTGCAGAGACTTATTATGAAGAAGTGCCGAAAGAAAAACGTAATGGCAAGGTTCAGGTCAATGTAAGTACCTCTTTCTTTGTACCGAAACCATTTACCCCATTCCAGTGGGCAGGTATGTACAGAGAGGAAGATTTCGTGGAGAAAGCAAAGGTCGTAAAAAGCGAGATCCGCGCACAGTTAAACCAGAGAAGTATCCGCTACAGCTGGCATGAGCCGGATGTAACGATTCTTGAAGGTTTCCTTGCAAGAGGTGACCGCCGTTGTTCAAAAGTTATCCTCAGAGCATATGAAAAGGTGCGATCTACGATGCATGGTCAGAGAGTTTGACTATAATATATGGAAAGAATCTTTTGCGGAAACCAACACAGATATTGATTTCTATACTCTCAGAGAACGTTCTACAGATGAGATCCTTCCATGGGATTTCATTGATGCAGGAGTGACCAAGAAGTTCCTGATCCACGAATGGGAACAGGCAAAGAAAGAAACCGTAACACCAAACTGCCGTCAGAAATGTTCCGGCTGTGGTGCTATGCGTTATGGCGGAGGTGTATGTTATGAAGGTAAGAATTAAATTCAGCAAAGAGGGTCCTGTGAAATTTGTGGGACATCTGGATACCATGCGTTATTTCCAGAAGGCTATCCGCAGAGCCAATCTTCCGGTTGCTTTTTCCGGTGGATACAGTCCGCATATGATCATGTCTTTTGCCGCACCATTAGGAGTTGGTACGGAAAGTCTGGGAGAGTACTTCGATCTGGAGCTGGCAGAGACAGTTCCTACTTCAGAGATCACAAGACGTCTGGATGCAGTGATGGTAGAAGGGGTACATGTGCTCAGTACCCGTCAGGTTGAGGACGGAAAGGCGGGTAAGGCAATGTCACTGGTGGCAGCAGCCGATTATTATGTAGAATTTCGTCAGGGAAAAGAGCCTGAAAATTTCCTGGAAAGATAAAATCAGTGATTTCCTGGCGCAGCCGGAGATCAAAGTAATGAAAAAGAACCAAACGAAAGCGAAAAGGAAATTGATATTCGCCCGTTTATCTATAAGATGGAACTTCAGGGAGACAAGATCTTTATGATGCTGCTTCCGCAAGTGCCAATTACACAAAACGAACT
>ENA-OPZD01000390-OPZD01000390.1-human-gut-metagenome-genome-assembly--contig:-NODE-390-length-11245-cov-1.623044_pt1 | contig 11245 bp, 22 predicted proteins | sample MGYA00242479_ERZ504495 | MGnify/ENA primary metagenome ERZ504495 (study PRJEB26092, sample SAMD00036286) | human gut metagenome | host: Homo sapiens | study: EMG produced TPA metagenomics assembly of... | reverse complement strand
TGGCTTAGTTAGCAATTTTCACAGTATTTTTAGTAGGTTTCATACTCGGAGGAAGCACTGTATATTTTAGTTGAGAAATCATTTTAAGAACAAAGGAAATGAAACAAAATATATAAACTGACCGAAATCTTTAATAAATGGCAATGACTTAGATGATTCTGATATAGGGAAGGAAACGCTTTATTCTAAAACAGCCAATCAGTTAATCCGTTTACAGGAAATGTTAGAAGGAAGAAGAAAAGAGGCCGAAAAAAGTCAATATGAGATACAAAAATTGATTTCTGAGATTGCGCATCAACTAAGGACACCGCTGGCGAATATAAAAAATTATACAGAATTGCTGCAAGAGTCATTGGATGAAACGCAAGAAGTATTGAATACAGAATACATGAAAGACTTGCGAACAAGTGAAGAACAATTATGTTTTTTAGTGGAAAGCTTTATAAAAAACTGCTCGATTAGAGCAAGGAATCATACAAGTTCACATGCAAAAAAGAAAAATCTTGTTGAAACAATTCTAAATGCATTAGGGCAAATACAAAAAAAAGGCAGAAGATAAAGGTAATCTTTTTCTTAAGTAGAATTGCCAGAGAAAATCATTGCGAACATGATAAAAACTGATGTGTGAGGCATTTTATAATGTGTTTGATAATGCAGTCAAATATAGTAAAAACAACAGCACGATCAATATCACAATGAAACAGACAGAAATGTTTTATAAAAATTCAAGTAAGAGATTATGGAATCGGGATAAGAGATGGAGAAGAAAATAAAAATTTTTTCAAAGATTTTATCGTGGTGAGCAGGCAAGAGGGCAGGAAGGATGCGGAATTGGTTTATATCTTTCCAGAGAGATTGTTTTATTACAAAAAGGGATGATAAAAGCAAAACAAATGAATCCAGGGTTGCTTATAGAGGTGAATCTTCCGGTATAGACAGTTCATATGCAACTTGTAAGAAATTTGTAAGAGGTACCATGTACAATAGATTATGGCTGAGTTAAAGGTAGCATTTACGAAAGGAGTTTACAGAAAAGATGGATATAATCAAAAGCCATGAATCTAAAAAAAATATTATACATCCGATACATATGAAGTGCGTGCTTTAGATGGTGTGTCGTTGACAGTGGAAGAGGGCGAATTTATAGCGGTTGTCGGTACGTCTGGATGTGGAAAGACAACACTTATGAACATTTTGGGCGGTCTTGACACTCCGGATTTTGGAGGTGTTTGGATCAGAAATACAAGTTTAAAAGATCTTAACAAGGAAGAAAGAACGATATTCAGAAGAAGAAATATTGGATTTGTATTTCAGCAATATAATTTGATACCTTCTCTTAGCATACGCGAAAATATAGTTCTTCCGATGCGACTGATGGTAAGGAAATCGATGTGGATTTTTTCAATGAAATTGTAGAAACACTTGGACTAAAAGATAAATTAGAACGTTTCCCATCAACACTGTCCGGTGGGCAGCAACAGCGAGTTTCTATAGCGCGGGCATTATTAACGAAACCGGCCATTGTCCTAGCGGATGAACCGACTGGAAATCTGGATTCTGTTACAAGTATGGAAGTTGTGGGATTACTAAAATCCTGTGCCGCAAGATTCCATCAGACGACATTGATCGTAACTCATCAAGAGGAAGTAGCACAGATGGCAGACAGAGTAATACGTATGTCCGATGGGAAAATCTATACAAGAGATTGTAACGATTGTTAGGAGGTATCATTATGTTTCATAAGAACATTCCAAATAACAATAAAGACATAATCCGATTTCTGGCTAAGAATTTTGCAGGCACAAAAAAGGTAAGAAATTCGATTTTATTTTGCTCGGTAGTAATCGGTATTGTTGCGATTACCATGGTATTCGGAATCTCTTTTGGGAAAATACAGGCAGAAGAAATAAGATTAATCAGAGAAAATGGAGCTGCTTCTTCGGGCAGAATAGAAGATGGAACAGAAGAACAATATGCAAAATTAAAACAACTGGATTATATAAAACAGGTTGGGAAAAGCATTTTTGTAGGTGAAGCTACAGAAGTTTCAGAGAACAATGCAAAAACGATATGCAACGTAGTATGGGCTGACTTGGAAAGCTGGAACTCTTTTTTGAAGCCGGCATATACCAATGTGATTGGAAGCTACCCACAGAAAAAGGAGGAAATTCTATTATCTGAGAGGGCATTGAAAAAAACTTGGTATTTCTGAACCGGAACAGGGAATGGAAATAAACTTAGATGTATACAAAGGTGCGTTCGAACATTCGAAAGAAAAATTCGAACTATGTGGCTGGTATACGGACTCTGGAAATGAATTGTCAATCGGATACATTTCACATGACAAAATTAATGAGTTGAGTCTGGAAAAAGGACCTTATACGTTACTTTTCAGTCAGAGTAATCATTTAAGCAGAAGCAAAACAGAAGAAAAATTATATCAGACATTGCCGATGAAGAGTGCAGAACAGAAGATATATGTTTCTGATACAGCACAATATACGGCCGTTTCTAAATTCGCAGGTGGATATGAGATGGTGATATTGGGAACGCTGGGCATTTTGTGCGGAATATATTTCCTTGTGTGCAATGTCCTTTGGATATCCATGAGTGAAGATATTCAAAATCTCGGACTGCTCCATACAATTGGAGCTACAGAAAGACAGATTACAAAAATTTACCGGAAACAAATGCGATTACTCATGTTAAAAGGCTCTGCTTTGGGAAGTTTGATTTCTGCACTGATTTTGATTTTATTGATACCGAAAATATTAGGCTTTCATTTTTATCAGGAAATGGGAGGAAACACGATACTTTCCTTTTTCAGGCCGTGGATTCTTTTGATTTCTGTTCTATTTGTAAATGGAATTCTGTGGATAGCATCGGAAGGTGTTATTAGAAAAATAACGACTCTGTCTTGCGTTGAGAGTGCCACTTATGATGGAAATAAGCTTAACAGAAAAATAAAACATCCCGTGGAAATGGTGTTGAAACGTTTCTGAAATAGGAGAAATGTTCTATATTGCATGGGGGAATATAACGCGGCATAAAACACGATTTATCATTACAAGCCTTTCCATATTTTTAGGAGTCCTGTCTTTTATTCTAATGAATGTACTTATAAATGGCTGTGATTATAAGCATCTTCTTGAAAAACGACCTGATTTTTTGCTGGCAGGAGAGTTTAGTCAATTTGGGCAAAGCATGGGTTATGGAGAAGAATATAAAACCAGAGAAATTGATGTTGATCCTTTGCTGACACAGGGAGATGGTGTGGAACTGCTGTATGATAACGATTATGATGAATTTTTCACCAATCTCTCAAGAGTTTGGAGAAAAAAAAACTACATAAGATGGAAGGTATTGATTGGGAAAATTCCAATCTGATCGAAGGAGCTTATGTAACTACAGTTATGTCCAGAAAAGGCATCCGCCCTTATGACGAAGGGCTTTCGGATCTTACAAATGATAATATGGTGGAAGGAATCACCTGGGATACTGTACAAGTTATAGACGAAGATCAAATCTTGTCGCTTAAGAAATATGTACAGGATAATCAATTTAAATATTGATGTAAAAATCTTTTGGAAGAAGGGACTGGCGTATTGATTATACATGATCATATGCTGACCCCCGGAACAACAAAAAACTTGCAGATGAAGCAATTTGGCGAACCGGTATATTTTAAAAACTTTGCTTTCAAAAAGAAGATGCGATTCGTAGAAAAGAACAAAGTAATTCTGATAGTAAAGAGAAACAACAGGAAGAGGAATTTCCTCAAAAGGAATCCGAAACATTTACTCTATGTGGTTATTTAGACAGGCAAAGTGATAATTTCCCAGAAATACATCAATCCTGGATGGTAGAGAAGGCAGCTTATATTATTTTATCAGTGAGAAAGGCTTTCAAAAGATACCAACTGAGAAAAAGATATTAGCAATGGAATTAACTGCTGATCCGGAAAAAGAACCTTATGTGAAAACACAGATCAGCGAGCTGATATCCGAGGAAAATAAGAAACGATCCGAAATGACAGAAGTATCGATGGATGAAGGCACAGGCGAAGCAGGAGTTTTTGTTATCTGTAAATCAGACCTGATGCAACAAAAAGAAACATATATGAGAGGAAATCGAATTCTCCTAGGTGCTATAAGTATCATATTATTCATTGCGGGATTGACCAATTATTGTAACGTCGTATTTACCGGGATGTACGCTCGGAGAAAAGAATTTGATATTATGAAAAGTATCGGGATGACGGATAAACAAATGAAATTAATGCTTTTTGGAGAAGGTAGTTATTATTTTATGTGCGTGGTGGGAATGATGTTCACAGTAGGAGCAGCAACTTTGGTTGGAGTAAAAATTTATATGGAAAATAAATTGTCATATTTTACATTTTATTGGCCAATTCATATTACTGTAGGTGTAATATTATCTTTATTGCTTATTAATGTTGCGGTTACACATTTTTTTGAGTTATTATCCAAAAGACATATAATATATAGGCTCAAATGGTGAAAGTGTCCATTGGGCCTATTATTGTATAAATTAATATGTTACAACAAGAGCAAGATCCACCCGTGTATTACAGTATTGTCATTTTGACAATATTGTATTACTTACGAGTGGCAGACTTGATGGGGATTACGTCCCCATACCCACGTGAAAATATAATTGCTGGCAATTACATTTTAGCAGACACGCAAGCGTTTCTGAGTAAGTGTCACAGACAACAAAAATAAGGAAATTTTGATAAGGCATTCACCTGGAATAGGTGAGTTGTTTTTTGCTTTTAAGTATTCAATTAAACCGAAAAATAAAAAAATTTTCCTCAGGGGGCTGTAAAAAATGCCTCTCAGCGTTTCGTATTGTGTAAGGGTGTTTTTGACAGGAAAAAATAAAAATTTTTTCATCAAGAGGCTGTATTTATGCCCTTCATCTTTTGTATAAGTGTAAGAACATTTTTTAGCCGGCATAAAAATGATTTTTACAATAGTTAGAAACAGAAATGAGGCGAGAAAAGAATGAAATATGAATACATGAAGGAGTCTGAGCAGATGCTTCAGTACTTCCAGTTTCCGAAGTTTTTATTAAAGCTGCGAATTTCTCAAACTGCAAAATTTCTTTATATGATTTTGTATGACCGGGCGCGGATATCGAGAAAGAATAGCTGGATAGACAAGTATGGAAATGTTTATCTGATTTTTCCGATAGATGAATTGTCTGTTCAAATCGACAAATGCAAATCTTCTGTAAAAATAGCATTGAAGGAATTAGATGATGTGGGACTATTGGTTCGCAGATCCGGTGGATTTTCAAAACCCAATCATTTATATGTAAAAATTCCATCGGATGAGATTGGTTTACAACTGGATGATAATAAGGTGGTTGAAAAGATAGCTACAACAGAGTTGGAAAAACAACCATCATCTAGCTGTAAAAATGGCTGTGCAGAAGCCGGAAATGTGGCACCTAGTAAAGTAACTGAGAAATATAAAAGTAATAAATATCATGAAGTAAATTATTGCTATGGGAAAGGAGAGAGTTTGTGATGAGAGAAGAAGATACCGTATGTGTAGGCAGTGATGGTTTGCAATATTGCAAAGCCTGTGGGGAAGCGAAAGAAGCATTTTTTCCTAAGGGTGATTTTATGGGGATGAAGAAACATTCCAGGCAATGTGCTTGTGACAGAAAAGCGTATGAAGAAGAACAAAAATATTTTAAAGACAAAGAGCACCGGGAATTAGTCAGCAGAAATACGAGCATCTGTTTTGACGAGAGCAGAATGGAAGAGTGGACATTTGAGAATGCAGATATGTCAGATGCGGTAATGCATAAGGCAAAAAATATGTTGATAACTGGGAGAAAATGAAAGAACCATATAGGTTGTTTGTTCTGGGACCGGTTGGGACTGGGAAAGTTATGTTGCCGGGTGTATTGCCAATGATCTTCTTAAACGAGAAGTAACGGTAAAGATGACAAATTTCAATACCATTATTGATGATATATTTCCGCTGGCAGACAAAACGGAATATATCAATGCATTGGCTTCGTATCAGCTTTTGATTATTGATGATCTTGGAGTGGAACGAAATTCAGAATATGCATTAGGAATTATTTTCAGTGTCATAGATCGCAGGATCCGTTTCAGGACGACCATTGATCATTACGACTAATCTTCCACTGAAAAGAAAATAAAAAAGCGAGACCATGTTGGATAAAAAGACGTATCTATGACCGTATTTTAGAAATGTGTACGCCAATGTATGTTGGAGGCACAAGCAAACGAGAAGCGATTGCAAGTATGAAAATGGAGAAAGCGAAAACCTTGTTGAATGCCAACAGAGGGGAGGAGAAATGCGAATGAATTATACAGAAAAAACAATACCTGTTTGGAAGAAATATTCTTTAAATGTTTCCGAAGCAGCTGAATATTACGGGATCGGAGAAAAGAGATTAAGACAGATCGCAGGTGAAAATGAAGGAGCAGATTTTATTTTGGAAGTAGGTTCTCATATCCGGTTCAAAAGGAAATTATTTGAAGATTATCTGGATACGGCCAGTACAGTTTAAGTAAAAGAAGAAATAGTAATGATAATAATGTTCATTTTGTCTTAGCGAAGGGAAGGTCTTGTGGTATAATGAATAAACCGAGACGGTCTTCCAAGTTAAATGAACATTTAATGAAGGAGACTAAAACATTATGAGTGAAAAAAGGAGAGACAATAGAGGACGTATATTACACAATGGAGAAATACAGTTATCTGATGGCAGATATCGATTTAAGTATGTCGATGAGATGGGAAAGGAGTGCTGCGTATATAGCTGGCGCTTAGATCATAACGATGCAATTCCGAAAGGAAAACGACGCACATCATCACTTCGGGAAATGGAAAAGAAAATCCAGGCAGATCATTTTGAGCAGATTGCAACAAACGGCGGTAATATGACAGTTCTGGAACTGGTTGAAAATATACATCAACAAAAAAAAAGGTGTCAGACCTACTACAGTTGCAGGGTATGGAACAGTTATCAATTTACTGAAGAAGGATCCATTTGGAAAAAGAAGGATTGATACGGTTCGGATTTCGGATGCAAAATGTTGGCTGATACATCTTCAGCAGGTAGAAAAGAAAAGCTATAGTTCCATCCATTCGATTCGAGGAGTTCTTCGACCGGCATTTCAATTGGCAGTGGATGATGACCTGATCAGGAAAAATCCATTTCAGTTTCAGCTGATGGAAGTGGTTGTGAATGACAGTGTGACAAGAGAGGCAATCAGCAGAGCACAGGAACGAAAGTTTCTACGGTTTGTGAAGGAGGATCCTCATTTTGCAGATATTATGAGGAATCTACATATTATTTAAACGGCCTTCGCATCTCGGAATTTTGTGGTTTGACGATTTCTGATATTGATTTCAAGGAGCATACAATCAACATCGATCATCAATTGCAGAAGAAAATCAAAAATTGGATATTATATTCAAAGAAACTAAAACAACCAGCGGAACGAGAAAGATACCTATGACTGCGGATGTAGAGGAATGCTTTCGGAAAATAATAGAAAAACGGAACCCGCCCAAATCAGAACCTATGGTAGATGGAAAAAGTGGATTCTTATACTTTGATAAAAATAAAAGTATTTGTTATTCCCTGCACTGGGAGCATTATTTTCAACACATCATTCAGAAGTATAATAATACTTATAAAGTACAGATGCCTGTCATTACACCGCATGTATGCCGGCACACCTATTGCACAAATATGGCAAAATCCGGAATGAATCCAAAAGCATTGCAATATTTGATGGGCCACTCAGAGATCAGCGTAACGCTGAATACATATACGCATGTAAATCTTGAGGATGCCAGGGAAGAAATTGCTCGGATTCAGGTTGTGTAATTACGATTTTTAATTGAAAATAGCAAGGTGTAAAATGGAAAAACATACACCTTATTTTACACCTTTTGCGGACGATATTATGCGAAAATAAACAAAGTTATGCCAGAAAGCAAAAATTTACAAAGGCTCACAAAGCCCGAAATACCAAGAAAAACTAAGAAATGCGAGGTTATGCAACAATGATAAAAGTACTATTTATTTGCCACGGCAACATCTGCCGCTCAACCATGGCAGAATATGTAATGAAAGATTTAGTAAAAAAAGCGAATCTGGAGTCATCTTTTTACATCGACTCTGCCGGAACCAGTAACGAAGAAGATGGCAATCCGGTACACTATGGGACACAGAACAAATTAAGAGAAGAAGGAATCCCGTGTGGGAATCACAGAGCACGTCAGATGACGCGAAAAGATTATGAAGAGTTCGATTACCTGATCGGCATGGAACAGTGGAACATTCGCAACATCAACCGCATCATCCGGAAAGATCCGGAGCAAAAAAGTACATCTGTTACTGGAATATGCAGGAGATGCAAGAGATATTGCAGATCCGTGGTACACAGGGAATTTTGATGTGACTTATGAAGATGTGAAAGAAGGCTGCGAGGCATTCTTGCAATATCTGATTGAGAATGAACCATTATATTAGAAACAATAGGAATAAACAATAAAAAGGAATCATCTTAAGTATTCAGATAACTTTGCATACATTTGATGATTCCTTTACATTTTTTTGGAAATAATTTCATAGAATTTAACGTGATATAAACTCCGGGTACGATTTTACATAGATTTAACATAGATTTGATATAGGCTGCATACACCTTCGTTACAATAAGCCCGTAACGTCGAGGGAACATCATGTGTTCGAAAGAAACTGCCGGCGGCAGGTTCTACAGAAGACGAATGAAGGAGAATGGGAAAATATTATGAATGAAAAATTGCAGATAATATTCGGGCTTTTAGGAGGTCTGGCAGTCTTTATTTATGGAATGAATATGATGAGTGAGTGTCTGCAGAAAGCGGCAGGAGAAAAGATGAAAAGCATCCTGGCACTTCTGACTAAGAACCCGGTACTTGGGGTTATCGCAGGAGCACTTACCACAGCGGTATTACAGAGTAGTAGTGCGACAACCGTTATGGCAATCGGATTTGTCAGTGCGGGACTTATGAGTCTGCCGCAGGCAATCTCAATCATCTTTGGTGCGAATATCGGTACGACAATGACGGCGCAGATTATTGCATTTAAGATCAGCGATTACATTTATATCATTATTTTTATTGGATTTATCATTTCGTTTATTGCGAAATCTGAAAAAGTGAAAAGTATCGGTCAGACAATTTTTGCATTTGGTCTGTTATTCCTTGGAATCGAGACCATGGGAGATGTCATGAAACCGCTGGCATCCAGCCCGGTGTTCACGGACCTGATCGAAAGAGTAGCACATATTCCGGTACTTGGCGTATTTGTCGGAACGCTTATGACACTGGTGGTACAGAGTAGTAGTGCAACGATCGCAGTATTGCAGAACTTTGCATCACAGCCGGGACCTGACGGCGTGACAAGTATACTTGGACTTGCAGGAGCAATCCCGATCCTGCTTGGAGATAATATCGGTACTACAATTACAGCACTTCTGGCAAGTATCGGTCAGACAAAAGATGCGAAACGTACCGCAGTTGCACACTGTATTTTCAACATTTCCGGATGTCTGTTATTTATCTGGTTTGTGAAACCATTTGCAGTACTGATCCAGCACATTTCTCCGAAAGGCCGGAGATTGAAGTGATCTCAAGACAGATTGCAAATGCACATACATTATTCAACATTATAATGACACTTATCTGGGTCTGTCTGATCAATGTGATGGTAAAGATTGTTATGATGTTGATTCCGGATGGAAAAGCAGTCGATATGGATCCTGCAAAACCTGTATTTCTGGATGACAAGATCATCAGCCAGCCGGCAGCAGCACTTCAGCTGGTTGCAAAGGAAATCCTTCGTGTGAGTGAAATGGTGAAAGTGGTTGTGGCAGATACGATCACAATCGTTAAAACAGAAGACCTGAATGAACTGGAACCATTGCAGGAAAAAGGAGTACAGATAAAGAAACTGACGGATCAGATCACAGAATATCTACCTCCCTATTCTCGGCCGGAACAATGACAGAGCAGCAGGCAGCACAGACGGCGAGTCTCATGTACATCTTGAGCGATGTGGAACGTATGGGAACGCTGAGCGTAGAAGTTGCAAAATGTGTACGGGAAAAGGTAGACAATCGGTACAAATATACGCCGGAAGCGATGGATGAACTGCATAAGAGTCTGAAGACACTGGAGAAGATGTTCAATGATTCACTTAAGGCATTACAGGGAGATGAGTCAGTGCAGATCGAGAAGCTGATCAAACGGAAAGATAAGATCATGGATCTGGATCTGAAGATGAGAAAAGCACATGTACAGCGTGTCAATAAAGGAAAATGTAAAGCAAGCCTGACAGCACCATTTACAAATATCCTGCATCTGATCGACCGTATGGGAAACAGTTGTGTCAACCTTGCGGATGTTGCGTCAAATGAAATCAGTCTGAATTATTTTATGGTAAATTAAGAATATGAGAGAAAGAAAAGCCTTTGCGGATATAAAAATGATATCTGCAAGGGCTTTTTTAGTCTAAAGACATAAAAAATAAAATTTGAGAAATACTATAAAAGAAAGATTATGTAATGAAGAAAGAAAAACTATAAAAAGATAGCAGACTATCTAAAAAGGAGGAAGTATTATGGACACATCAACATATGAGATTCTGAAAGAGTGTAATTCGGGCTGCAGGATGGCAGTGAACAGCATCGAGCAGCTGGTAGTATATCTGAAAAACCAGGAATTGCAGGAGTTATTCTCTAAATATAAAGAAGATTATGAAAAGATGGAGAGAGAATCGATAAGATTATCAGAAGGAAAACTTCAGGAAGAAAAGTTTTCAGAAAAGGCAGCAGAGACATTTGCATGGATCAGTGCCGAAGTAAAGATGATGTTCAATGACGACACTTCGAAAATAGCAGAAATGATGATTGATGGTGCCAATATGGGAATAAAATCCATTACAGAGAAATTAAATCGTTATTCGGAGGCAGAAAAAGAAAGCATTTTACTGGCAAAAAAATTTGAAAAGACGTGTGAAAAACTGATTCAGGATATGAAAAAATATTTGTAGAAAAACAAAAAGCCCTTAGAATTTATGAAAGATATATCAGAAAAAAGATTAAGTAAAAAGTTGACCGTTTGCTCACAAAAAATCCACTGTCTGAGCCGAATGTCGAGTTTGGATTTTTGTGAGCTTG
>ENA-OPZD01000388-OPZD01000388.1-human-gut-metagenome-genome-assembly--contig:-NODE-388-length-11270-cov-2.867899_pt1 | contig 11270 bp, 20 predicted proteins | sample MGYA00242479_ERZ504495 | MGnify/ENA primary metagenome ERZ504495 (study PRJEB26092, sample SAMD00036286) | human gut metagenome | host: Homo sapiens | study: EMG produced TPA metagenomics assembly of... | reverse complement strand
GCCTTCTTATTCTGGGCATTCACCAGATTGCTGTATGTATTGGCTTGCGCCTGCGGAACCGCAGACGAGAACGGGGCAATCGCCATCGTGGCGCACAAAGCCCCCGTTGCAAACACCGCGACGGCCGACGCCCTCCACGTTCCGTACTTTTTTTCTTTGAAGCACCTTTTGCCTTCTGTTCTATTTTACGAGCCTGTTTTCGCTTTTCCTCCGCAGCCCTTTCCAATCGGGCACGTTCCGCAATAAATTGTTCGTATTCTGCAGCTTGGCTCTTACGTTCTTCCTCTTTCTGACGAAGATAATCAGAATAGTTTCCCCAATACTCAGTGATTTTGCCATCTTTCAGTTCCCATATTTTATCTACTATTTCATCAAGAAAATAGCGGTCATGGCTAATAACTAACAGTGCACCTGTAAAATATTTTAGCTGTCCTATTAGAAAATCAATTCCTTCACGGTCTAAATGGCTCGTAGGTTCATCCGCTAAAATACCATGAACCTGTGCCGATAAGGCCTGTGCTATTTTAAGCCTTGTTTCTTCACCACCGCTCATAGTCTGTATATTTAATTGCTCAACACCTAGCTTGCCTACAAGTGCAAAATCTTTTTCCTCCTGCAGAGTTACTTCGTCCAACTGGGGAATATAGGCAAGTTCACCCAGACGATTCATTTTACATCCTGGGGGAGTTAATTCTCCTAAAAGTACCCTGAGTAAAGTGCTTTTTCCAGCACCATTTGCTCCTACTAAACCAATACGGTCATAATCATATACTTCTAATTCATTTATATCTAAAACATCGCGTCCTTTGAATTCCACACAAATGTCTTTTGCTTTAATATTAATTCCATAACATTTCCTCCTGTCTATAATCGCATGCTTTCATTTGCTTGTATGCAGGGAAAACCCTGCGATTTTAGCAGGAAGAGTTACATGAAAATAAGATACATAAATATCCCTCCAATATTGTTTATTTTAAATCAAATTTTCTAATCTCAGTTATCATTGGCAAACTATTGCAATGCAAATAATTAAAATACCTGATAGTAAAAACCAATGATTTACACCGATTCTATCAGCAAAGAATCCAGAAAGAATTAACCCAATTGGCATAGCAAGAGACATGATACTTCCAGTTAAAGAAAATACACGTCCTAAATATTCAGGCTTAATTTTCTCCTGAAAAAGAGCTGTTTGCACACCGCTGTAAAACGGAACCGAAAGCCCCATTATTGCACAGCAGACTACAAATAATGAAAAATCCACTTTGGGGAAGTAATCCTGAAATGGTTAAGCTTATCCCCATCATAAAAATGGATGCCGTTATTAATAAGATTCGCTTTTGGTAATTCCCAAATAACCCTAATAATAGACCCCCTATCAACATACCAGAGGCATAAGCAATCTCCGTAATAGAAATATACATCGGTGTACCATTAAAATATTCCATAGTGATTAAAGGATATAAAGCATTTATGGGCATATAAAACAAAACATATATAATGTTCCAACGAGTAATAAAAGCAAATAATCCTTTATTTTTGCCGTAGTACAGCCATTCCTTCTTTTCATTTTCTCGTATGAAATTTGGTTTCAAACTTTGCACTTGATCACCCAGCTTAGGAATACGTACAATTGCTACCGTAATAGATGCAATCACAGCACCCAATACATCGATGGCAATAATAGCATTTAGTTCCCAAACGGAGTATAAGAGTGCTGCAACCGCCGGACTAACAATATAGCTTATAGACTGCAAAGACTGACTATAGCCTGCACATTTCGTAAGCTGTTCTTCTGGTACTAAAAAGTGGCGTAACCGCATTGAGAGCCGGGGTGTGAAAAGCCGTTCCAATGCTACGGATAAACAATACTACCATAACCATCCAGATAGGTAGCTCCATATACAATGCAACAATAGCAAGCACTGCCCCAGCTGCTGCGATAATTAAATCAGCACCAATCATTATCTTCTTCCTATCATGACGATCCACTAATACACCAATAGCTGGTCCAAAGACCGCATAGGGTAAAAAACCTACTAGTGAAGCCATAGACAAGACTATCGCAGATCCTGTTTTCTCTGTAAGGTAAAAAATGATCGCCATTTGCAGGATGGCACTAGTGATTAATGATACTGCCTGCCCTGCCCATATTGTATAAAACTTAAGTTTCCAATTGTTGTATTTTCCATTTATATTATCTCCTGCATATTATTTTGCTTGAATTTCTATTTTGAACAGCATTCTAGGCAATAAAAAATGCAGGCCAAATCCACAATGTGGCTTTTGGTCTGCATACATACAATTTGGAAACATTCATATTAAAGACATAGTTAAATAAAGGTATAGTTAAATAACTTATATCTCACCGTAACTAATGAATGCTCAATATCGTATAAATAAGCACAACAAAAAAGCCTATCATCGGGGATAGATTCTGCTTTTTTTATTGCCAGCTTATCTTAAACGCATTGAGGCTGTCATAGTTTCGGTTCCTCCTAAACTCTTATTTGTATCAGCATATATTTTAACACAATAAGTTGTTTTAAGCAACGTTTAAAATTGAAAAAAGCCACGGACAGCGATAGCAAAATACGCAATACCGTCAATGGTCTCGATGAACAGTGCAAGCACTGCCATTGACGGTATTTCTTTATTTTGCTTATGAGCAGACAAGGGCAGTAAGCCAAAAGCTGGCTTACCGCCCCAATCACTCATTCTGTTATGCGTAGATAATCTCGCTGTAAATGATTTCTCTAACTCTGGACTGAATTTCATTCATTTTCTGTACCCACAGCATAGCATTATCTGCTTTCAGTTTCTCGGTCACATTTTCCTGCTCTGCAATTTGCTTTGTCAGCAGGAGCAAACGCTCCTGTGCCTGTCTGTCAATATCTGCAAGGTAGGAGTTTAGTGTACCCTCAATCAGCATTGTGGTATAGAGGAACTGCTTATGCTCCTTTAGATACTGCTTGTGGCGCTGTCCCCACAAACCGATAGGCTGTGTTTCTTCTTCGGAAAGTATCAGACAAGGGATATAATAATCTCCCTGCAATTCATACCATAAACCGTTGCTTTCATCAAAAATGTACTTGTCCATATAATAAATCCTCCAGTATAATATATTCGCACATACGTCACAGTTCTCCGATTGCCACATTCTCTTATATCTTGTTATCAGATTTTCTTGCCCTTGTGTTTGCCCTTATCAGCTTCCAAGGGAAGAATAAACGTAAGTGAAATCGTATAATAAGTTAAGGTGAGCATTTTGCGATAAACCCTTTATTTTCAAGGCTTTCGGAGGATTTTATTAAAACCCTGTGAGGGTTAATAACCACTTATAAAAATGTGGTTTTCAAATTGCAGTTTGTATAACTGGCAACCCAATCACAATTAAATCTTCACGCTTGCTAAGCAGGAAATCTGAAATGATATGCTCCCTTTATGAGAGACAGTAAAATAATAAACTGTCATCACGAAGAGAGCATATCTAAAGATTTCCTGCTTTTTTTTATTTTATTAAAAAATTATAATTCTGCAGAAAGTTCATGCATCCAGAAGGACGCAGCATCATATTCTCTTGGTTCAGATAATACTGGAACGGTGAGGACATCGATTGGTACGTAAAGTATTTTAGCCATTTTAGCAAGGATTTCATCACGAGGCTTTCTTGCATCTGCTTCATATTGTGCAATTCTGACATCAGCAGAATCTTCCGGAAAGCCAAGTGCAATACCTAGTTCTTTTTGTGTGAGATGATTTTTCTGTCTCAAATGTTTTAATTTTCTTCCAAACGTAATCATAATAGAAAATCCTTTCTGTAAGTTATTTTGATTGTGCGAGGTGTCAAATGATATATCATTCGGCACCTCTGGTTTTATGATCTTTATTCCCCGGTACTTCCGAAAGCACCAATATCTCTTGCTTCTCCGAGATCCAGAACAAAGTCGGCAATTAGAACGGGAGTGATAACCAGTTGCCCTACACGGGTATCTTTGCTGAGTATTTGGGATTCTGAACTAACATTGCTGATAATGGCATGAATTTCGCCACGATATCCGGAATCAATAGGCGGAAGTTCGCAGACCAATCCTTTTGCAGCCATGCTGCTTCTTGGAAAGACATAACCGGCATATCCATCCGGAATCATGAGCCCAAATCCTAAGGGAATTCTTGCAATCTCTCCTGGCTTTAATGTGCAGTCATAAGGCATATACACATCGGCGCCGGCATCGTTTTCATGAGGTCGGAAGGGATAATGATCTTTCTCTAACCCAAAGTCGATCAATTTAATTTTCATAAACAGCTTCCCTCCCTTCTACGAGCAGAGGATAATCTGCTTTCATTATTTCTAATGGAGACCAGTCTTTTGGGATGGGGATTCCACAGGACATAGCACCTTCTTCACAACATCCCCTTTGGCAGAAAGGACCGGTCAGCTTCGGTGAAAATAACACCGGATCGAATTCATATAGTTTCTGCCAGATGTCCAACATTACAATTCTTGTTTCGTCGGTATTTCTTCTGCAGATACGCTGACTGATCATATGTTTCCACTCATAAGGTGTAGCACAGATGATCAGAATATTTCTTAAAGCATGGGGGAGGGCATAGCCGGCAGAATCATGATGAAATCCCACAGAACACAATTCCTGATAACATCTGAGATCCGATAAGCAGCTTTGCAGATAGAGATCAATGTATCTCTGTTCGGAAAAAAGGATTTCATATGGGATCACAAATGCAGCTTTTTCTGAATAGTTGCTATATTGCAGAGATGCACTCATGAATTTTACTTCATTCTGATGACGAGTGATCTGTGCAAGAAAACGTCTGCTTGCTCCTACAATCGCAACGGTGATCACAGTAAATTTCTGTACGGTTGGATGGGGAAGACTGGCAATCCGGTCTACAGTTTTATCCGTAAAAGATTTCTGATAAAGAGCCATAAGATCATCCATGTTTTGAATGGAATGCCCCTGTTGGGTAAGCCTTGCTGCGAATACCATGTTTTGAGCTGCTTCCTGAATGGTATAACTATTTAAAATCTTTGTCTCAATGTGATCCATAGGCTTGTTCCTCCTTTATCAATGCTTTCAGCAGAATGAGATAGTTGATGCAGTCTGTGATCTTCTCATCCCATTGTTCTAACTCAAATTGGAGCAACGAAGAGTAACACATATCATAGAGAGATACGACATGCTTCGACATCATTCCGGCCAGAGCAGTCTTAGGTGTGCATCCCTGTAATGAGGCAGCAATTTTAAATGCACTCAGGCGATCAATGCGGTCTCCGGTGTATTCTTTTTTCTTGTGTACCAGTACATCGGCACATTTTCGATATTGTTGTTCAAGGACAACATTAAATTCATTTGTGTCATATTGTAATTCCTCCTTCGTAAAATGATTTATAATTCGGGTTCCCGTGTCTTTTGTTTTTTGGGAACCTGGTTGTGGAGAATTGCTTCCACATTTTTGTCTACGGTTCTTAAATCTTGTGTCAGATCCTTTAGAGATCGGATGGATGATTTTTGCTGGTCGATCTGTTCCTGCAAGCTGGCTTTTTGTTCCTTCAATGTTTTGATAGGAAGCATCTTTCCATCTGGATAAAAAGATTTCAGCCAGTCACGGGCTTCTTCATATGCTTGAATTTCAGCGGTGTGTTCCTTTCGGAATCTGCCTTTGTTTTTCGCTTTTAAAAATTCGGTATAGATTGCTTTCTGTGCAAAATATTGTCCGGTGTAATGAATCTGCCGGTTGATGCTTTTCAAATCTGCATTCATTTCCATAAGCTGATCTGTTGCCTGATCTAACTGTTTTTGAGATTCGGAAAAGGCACTTTTTAATTCGGTTTGGGTATTGTATCCATGTTCTTGCACATAGATAATGGTATTTGCCATTTCCTGAAGATTGGATATTTTTACCCGATGAGCATATCCGGGACTTTGCATTGCTTTCACATTTTTCTGAAGATCTACCACCAACCGTAAATGAGATCTGACATAAAGAATGGTTATCGGATTTTTTCGTAAGAAGAGCTGTTCTAAATGTTCTTTGCCGTATTGAGTTCCTAAAGCCTTCTCTGTAATCCGTTTGTCCCGATCCGGATGGAGATAACGATATCTTCCCCTCTCTTCAATAACGGAAATCTGATATTTTTCAAAAAGCAGAGATTGGAATTCCTGAAAGTTTTTGGAATGCGAGCTGCATTCTTCAATGGCATTTCTGAGTTCCTGCTTCTGTGTTTGAAATGTTGTGGCTGTTGGTTTCAATCCATCGGCAATGATTTTTTATTTGTCTCTTCTAATTTTTCTGTCCGGATTTTTGAGCCATATATTCTGCTTGTGGCACTTTAGTTTCAGCCGGAGAGAGAAGATCGATTTGATGAAGTCCCTCTTGGATGCACATATCCATAATTTCCTTTTTGAAATAATCCAGAAATTTATTTGTGGATCGGTGCTTGTATCCGGCTTCATGATCGTGAGGCTGCGTCATATAAGATTCTCTTTTTACTGTGTTTTTACGAACACTATTGATAACAATGTGCGTATGGATATTGCCGGATCCATTGTGACCATCGGTATGTGTCACGATAAGAGCCTGATATCCTGGAAAAATTTTCTTTGCAAGTTCTAAAGATAGAGCCTGTGCTTTTTCTCCCGTCAGATCACATTCAATAGCATCGGCAGGATCATAACTGATGATATAGTGATGACTTTTGATTTCGGATTTGCTTCGGTTCTTTTTAAAATGTTCATTACATTCATAGCATTCAACATCAAAAGTATCGGGATTACAGTTGAGACCATCCATGTATAATTCATCTCTTCGCAGTGGTCGATTAAATTCATCAAGAATCATTTTTCCGGTTGATTCATCATGTTGAAAGATGAGATAATCCAGAGCATCTGAATAGTTTGCATTTCGACTTTTAATATGTTTCACTATTGCCATGATAATCACCTATTACTTTTAGCAGTTCTTTTTTTAATCTATAGAGATCGTAAAGGCATTGCTGGATTTCATTTGCTACAGATTTAGAGTACGCTCCTCCAGTGTTAAAATACTTTGCAATCTGATTAAGATTAGAGCCGATTTTTCCATACTCTGCTAAGAGCATTTTTACTGTTTTGCTTTCAATGACAACCTCATAGTGTATGGCCATTTTGTGATCTAAAATCAGGTTTCTCAGATAATCAGAACGTGATAATTTTGCCTGAGAAGCGGCATGATTGACTAACTCTAATTCAATGTCACTTAATCTTAAACAGATGATATTAGAGTGTTTCATTTCATTTCTTTTTTCTTCGGTGCCATGTTCCTCCTTTCTTAATTTGGCACTTCCAACTTTATGGCACTCCACAAGAAATATCAGCTGTCCCTTCTGATACTTCTGGTGTTGCGTACACATTTTATGTGGAAGCCAATCTGACATTTTGCAAATGTCAGTATCGAGGGTATGGGGAGCGAAATCCACATCAAGATAAAACTCAAAGTAATAGGAAAGCCAAAATGGCGATACCGTATTACTGAGTGGATCTTGCTCTTGAAAGATTAACCCTCTCATATAACGAAAGGCTCAGAGGGCAAAAATACAGGGCGAGATAGAAAAAAAAGTAAAAAAACTGCTATACTACCATTCAGGAACAATAAAAAAAAAGCGACTTTTAGAATAGTAGGGGTATGAAGAAAAATGGTAAAACAAAATCATGAAAGATATATTTTTCCTGGGACAAAAATCTGAGCTGGCAACAAAAGCGGATCTTCAAATAGGAAGGGATTTAATGGACACGTTAGCTGCGAACCGTGAGGGATGTGTTGGAATGGCAGCGAATATGATCGGTGTGAAAAAAACGTGTTATTATTGTAAATATGGGATTTGTAGATGTGGTAATGTTTAATCCTGTATTGGTAAAAAAAGAATTGCCTTATGAAACCGAAGAAGGATGCTTATCTCTTCCGGGAGTGCGTAAGACAACGAGATATCAGACGATAGAAGTTGAATATTTGGATATGAATTGGAAGAAACAGAATTTGAAACTTGACGGTTGGACCGCACAGATTTGTCAGCATGAGCTGGATCATTTGGAAGGCATACTGATTTAAGCAGAGAGAAATTTACAGGAGTGATACTTTATGGGAACGGAAAGAACAGATGAATTATATAAGGTTTTACTTACCAAAGGATATCCGAAAGAACTTTGTGCAGAAATAGCCTATAAGAATCTGAATACAGATTATACAGCGACCAGGATGTTGGGATACTTGTATCGTTACACAGAGCCTAGACTGGAAGATGTGATAGATGAAATGATTGCAATCCTAAGTGACCGGGAAGAAATCATAAAGAAAAAAGAAATGGAGCAGGCGCAGGCTGTTATAAATGAGATTTATAGAAATGGATTATGATGTAAAACGTGAAAAATGAAATAATGCGATACGAATAGAGGTAATTTGACATGATAGTTGCTGAAGAAGATACTTCGGCAACTATTTTTTTAACTTTTTTCATAATCACCCTGTAAAATCCATTGATTTCCTTTCGTTATATGAGAAGACAAATTTGTTTTCTTTCTTATTTTTAAATGGAAAGGAGTTTTGTGATATGGGTTTTGCAAGAAAAGATGTGGAAGCTACAAAGAAAATGGAAAAGAAATTCGTGAGATATCCAGAAGGTGCGGAGAAATATAGTTTAGGATTGACAAAATTTCAGGCATTAGCAAAAGAGGCAAAAGCAGTCTATAAAATTGATAAAGTAGCTTTAGTAAATTGTGAGATATTTGAAAAATATTTGGAAACATTCCGAGAATATTAAAATTTTAAGAGAGAAAAGAAGAGAGAAGAACTTCTATATTTTTCTGCATTTTTAATTGACTTTACGTCATACAGAAAGTATAATGTTGGTATAGGAGGTATAAGAGCTGAAATGAAAAAGATGGGAAGACCAAAATCAGACAATGCAAAGAAAAAAGTATTAAGCATTCGTGTTCCTGATCAGCTATATTCCCAGATGCTTGCATACGCCGAACAACATAAAATGACTACAACGGACATTGTCCTAAAAGGGGTAGAGATACTTTTATCCGAGCAGAAAAAATAGTGAGTGCTTCTCTTTAAGAGGAGGAAACTATTATGGCGAAAGTCAGAAAAGATTTGCGAGGAAGATCTTTACGCAAAGGAGAAGTACAAAGATCATCAGATAAAAGATACATGTACACCTATACAGATCCGATGGGCAGACGTAAATTTATATATGCTAACGATCTAACAGAACTAAGAGAGAAAGAAGCTAAACTGATGAAGGATCAGTTGGACGGATTGGATCTCTATGTTGCGGGAAAGGCAAGTGTGAATGATACGTTTGATCGGTATATGTCCACGAAGTATAATTTGCGTGAATCTACGAGAAGTTCATATTTCTATACGTACGATCATTATGTACGTGATACCTTTGGAAATAAGCGGATTGCAGAAATAAAGTATTCTGATGTATTGCAGTTTTATTATTATCTTCTTAATGAAGTGAAAATTTCATTGGGAACTTTAGATACTGTTCATTGTTTGCTTCATCCAACATTTCAGTTGGCAGTACGGGATGAGATTATACGAAATAATCCTACGGATGGAGTAATGAAAGAAATCAGCAGAGAATCCGGAAAGAACAGAGGAATCAGACATGCATTGACCGTAGAGCAGCAAAGAGCATTCATGGAATACATTGCGAACCATCCGATATATTATCATTGGTGGCCTATGTTTACGGTGTTGCTTGGAACAGGGTGCAGAATTGGAGAAGCATTAGGGCTTCGATGGCAAGATTTAGATTATGACAGAAGAACAATCAGTATAAATCATAGTTTGAGCTATTATCAAAAACCAGAGAACAACAAAAGTGTGTTGAGAATATCCAAACCAAAAACAGAAGCTGGAATACGTACAATTCCAATGCTGGACGTTGTAAAAGATGCTTTTGAAATGCTTTATGAAGAACAACTGGAAAATGGTTTTAATGAAACAGAAATTGATGGAATGTCAGGATTTATTTTTTGTAATCGTTTTGGAACAGTTCCAAATCCACAAACAGTCAATCATACGATTAAGCGTATAGCAAACAGTTATAATGCAGACGAAGTGGTGCGAGCTAAGAAAGAACGGAGAGATCCTATTATATTACCCAATTTTTCTTGTCATCATCTGAGACATACTTTTTGTACACGACTTTGTGAAAATGAAACAAATTTAAAAGTTATTCAATCCATTATGGGACATAGAAACATTGAAACAACAATGGATATTTATGCGGAAGCAACAGAGGAAAAGAAACAAGAGTCATTCGAGAATTTAGCAACAAAATTAGATATTTTTTGAGAAGTGCTTAGTAGAACGGATGACAACAATTTGTTTGATTTACAACAAATTGACAACAAAAAGAACTTAATAATGAAGAATAGTGAAGAATATATAAGGTTTATAAATTTGGACAATATAGTATAATAACGCATCCCGAAGAATCGTGAAGAAAACCTGAAATCTTTCCCGACAATGAAGTCACTGGATGCTGATAAGAAGGTGAATAAGGCATCTGAGAGCACTGTAAAAGAAAATTGCGACCAGATTGCGACCAAAGAAGAGAAAATTGATTTTTCTAATGTAAAGATTGAGCCTTTATTTGAAGAAGAGGTAGACTTTGATACATTCAGTAAGTCAGATTTCAGAGCTGTTAAGGTTAAGGAATGTGTAGCAGTACCGAAGAGCAAAAAGCTTTTACAGTTTACGCTTGATGATGGAACTGGTGTTGATAGAACAATCCTTTCTGGTATTCATGCATACTATGAACCAGAAGAATTAGTTGGAAAGACATTAATTGCAATTACGAACCTTCCACCAAGAAAGATGATGGGAATTGAATCTTGTGGTATGTTACTTTCAGCAGTTAATAATCTGAAAGATTCAGAGGATGAAGAACTGCATCTTATTATGATTGATAACCATATTCCGGCAGGAGCAAAATTATATTAATAACATAACAATAGAGGGAACATGCTCGATATAGTGTAAGAAAATGATCTCTCGGAATCTTGAGTGATCATGCCAGCAAAACTCTGGCATTGAACTTTGAAAAGTAAATATTATTCTTGAACGAAAAAATGAACGCAAGAAATAAACATAACTGTCGCTATGTTTCAAAAAATGAGATATAATAATCTACAGGATTATGCTACATCCAAAATCATTTTTTTCAGGGTTGATTCAGGTGGCAAATCCCATGC
>ENA-OPZD01000387-OPZD01000387.1-human-gut-metagenome-genome-assembly--contig:-NODE-387-length-11348-cov-2.250780_pt1 | contig 11348 bp, 14 predicted proteins | sample MGYA00242479_ERZ504495 | MGnify/ENA primary metagenome ERZ504495 (study PRJEB26092, sample SAMD00036286) | human gut metagenome | host: Homo sapiens | study: EMG produced TPA metagenomics assembly of... | reverse complement strand
TTATTATTTTAAGGCGAAAGAAGATTTGTTGAATTCCTTGTACTCCGTTTTTCGACCGGGAATATGAAAAAATTTTTATGAAAATATGGACCAAAATCAGGACAGCCTGATGAAGTTGAAACAGCTCAGTCAATATGTGTCTTATTTTATTGAAGGAAATGTATCAGCAGAACTTTCTGGCTGCACTTTTACCAGTCACAATTTGGGCAAAAAAAAGTCAGGATAATTTTTTGAATCCGGACAGGTATTATATCAATCTTGTCAAAAAGATCATATCCGAGGGTCAGAAAAAAGGGGAAATCCGGACAGATATATCTGTAGAGGAGCTGGCGCATGATGTGCTGGTTCTGGAAAGAGGGATTATTATGGACTGGTGTGTCCAGAATGGTTCATTTTCGTTAGGATATTACGGAAGCCGCAGTTTTGACCTGTATATTGAATTTATGAGAGTAGGTTAAATAATAAAAGAAAAAAGATTACAGCAATGTATTTTGCTGTAGTCTTTTTTTTTATACCCAAGGATGCAATAGAAGCTGTTTGAGAAAAGTAATCCGTATTTTATAAAAAACAGACTGAGGTATGTATCTGCAAGTGCGGATGAAAGACGGGAAAAGAAAGAAAATAAATGTAAAAACATACAATAAATAAGAAATGTATAGGTAAAATGGAAAAGAAGTCAGATAAATTGATTGACAATTACAGGGAGAATTGTTAATATTATAACTAACAACAGACCACGGTTTCTAAAAGAATGGAGGAGAAATATGGTATATACAGAGATATGTAACGCTGTGTGGATGTATCTGTGGGTAGGAGCCTTGTTACTGGCAGTAATTTTACAATGTCTGGTATTTATGAAAAAAGCCTGGAAACACGCTTTGGAATTAGGACTTCGGCCGGAACAGATAAAAAAGGGCTTAACAACAGGAATCACGATCAGCATTATGCCGACTTTGCCGGTATTGTTAGTTTTACTTTCACTTATGCCTTTGCTGGGCGTTCCGCTTCCGTGGTTGAGATTGTCAATCATAGGATCCGCATATTACGAGACCTATGCAGCGACCACAGCATTGGAGTGTGTGGGAGAAACAATGAAATTAAATGAATACAGTGCCGTAGGATGGGTAGCTGCAGCGTGGGTTATGACGATTGGAGGAAGCGCCTGTGTATTATGGTCATCCCTTGCAATCAAACCGATTTCCATGTTGTATGAAAAGGCCGAAAAGATTGATATGAAATTAGTACTTTCAATTGGAGCAGGATGTCTTGCCGGAGTTATGGCATATGTATCGGTATCTTATGGATTTAGTGCAATGTCAACAAAAGGCGTTGTGTTCTGTATCAGTTTCGCCGTTGGTGCATTGCTAGTGTGGATACATAACAAAAGACCGAAGGCCAAATGGTTGTCGGATTATCTGATGACGATCAGTATGCTGGTTGCGATGGCGGCAGCCTGTATCATCTTTTAATGAAAGAGAAAGGATGTGGAAAACATGACAGATAATGGATATCACAGGTGGATACACCGGTTTGGAATTTCATCGAGCTTGCTTTTGTTTGTGGCGATGACTGCATTTCCGGTGGCAATTAGTTTTGTATATGGAATATGGCCGGATTTTAAAGCGTTATGGCCTGGATTTGTTGCAGTGATTTTATTTATGGCACCATATTGGCCGGCCGAAACGATCGGATATATGTCGGTAATGGGACCGGGAGCGTTATATATGTCCTACATTACCGGAAATGTTACAAATCTCAGAATGCCGGCAACGATTGGAACGATTAATTCACTGGGAATTAAACCGAATACCGATGAATGTCATACAATGGCAATCATTGCATGTGGAGCATCTGTAATTACAACCGTTGTGATCGTAGCGTTAGGTGTTGTGATTGCAACTCCGCTTGCACCGGTTTTGGAATCTCCGGTGATTAAGCCTGCATTTGATTATGTTGTACCGGCATTGTTCGGAGGTCTGGTTGCGCAGACAGTTACTGAAAGGGAAAAACAGTTTTTGTATTTTCTGGTACCATTGGCGATTTGTCTGTTTTCTGTTATTTACCGCAGTAACAGTGCATATTATATGCTGATTGCGATTGCAGTATCGGTAATCATCTATGTGATGGATTATAAAAAGAAAACAAAAGAAGTAAAATAGTGTTCATGGAAAGGAGCAGCGTATGAGTAAGTATACATATATTATTTGTGGGAAACTTTATAATGGTATAGATGCGGAATTCAAAGAAGGATATAAGATACTTGTCAAAGACAATAAGATAGAGGCTGTTGGCAGAGAAATTCCACAGCCGGAAACAGCAGAAGTGGTGGATCTTTCGGATGCAACCGTTACGCCGGGAATGATAGATGCGCATATGCATATGGATTATATAGACTGGCACACAATAAGAGAAGAAGTATATACTACTTCAGAAGAAGCAAAAACGATCGCAATCATCAGAACTGCACAGAAAACACTTTCCAGAGGATTTACAACAGTCAGACATCCGGGAGGAATTACTTCGAATGGTTTTGGAGTTCTGGATGTAAAAAGAGCAATAGAAAAAGGGTATATCACAGGATCGAGAATTGTGGCAGCACCTAGATTTCTGTGTGCGGCAGGAAGCCATGGTGATCTGTCGCAGGGATTTGCAAGAAATCCGGAATTATCTAATATAGCGCAGAACCTGAGATTGAGTCTCGGAGCCGGAAAAGATTTCTTTGTAAATGCGGTCAGAGAAGAGATAAAATATGGTGCGGATTTTATTAAGATCATGGCAACGGGAGGCTTCTTTACGCCATATGATAATCCGTCACAACAGCAGATGAATGATGAAGAGCTGAAAGCAATCATGGATACTGCCCATGAATGGGGAAAGACTGTTTACAGCACATGTATATAGTGTAGATCATATGCAGAAACTGATAAAATTCGGAATTGACGGAATGGAACATTGTTCACTTATGGATGAAGAAACGGCACAGATGATCATAGATAATGATGTATATGTTGTTCCTACATTCTGTCCGTACGAAGAAGCGGTACATTATGATCCGGTTATGATACAGACCAAGCAGGAAGAATATAGAATTAAACTGGAATATTATAAAGACGCATTGCAGGCAGGTCGTGAAGTGATCAAAAATTGCAAGTGTAAGTTAGGATACGGCACGGACATGGTTGCAACACATCAGAATTATGAAAGTGGATATGAATTTAAAGCGTGGATGGAGAGCGGCATGGGCACTTTCCGTACCTTACATGCGGCAACAAAGGTTAATTCAGAGATACTTCAGCTGGAAGATAAGATCGGTACACTGGAACCAGGAAAATATGCAGATATTGCAGCATGGAAAAGAGACCTGATGACAGATCCGTATGCATTATTAGACTGTGCATTTGTTATGAAAGAAGGAGTAATCTATCCGACAGAAAAATGCGAGGAATTAACTGATTAATTATTGAGAATATATGGTATTTTCTGACGAATCAATGTATAATGATAGACAAAGAAATCGTGATACTTTCATCCGAAGGAGGGATACCTATGACGACACATAAGATTATAACAATAGGCAGACAGTTTGGAAGCGGCGGACATGAGATTGGCAATCTTCTTGCAACAAGACTGGATATTCCGTTATATGATAACAATCTTGTCAGAATGGCAGCAGAGAAGATGGATATCAGAGAAGAGACGGCAAAGGCAATTGATGAGACTTCTCTTAACAGTTTCGTATCCAGTTATCTGATCACACCGATGGGATATTCTTCCTATATTAATTCGGAAGAATATGTGCAGCCGTTATCTGAGCAGATGTATGAACTGCAGACGGAGATTATCAAAAAGCTTGCAGAACGTGGGCCATGTGTGATCGTGGGCAGATGTGCAGACTATATCCTGAAGGACAATCCAAACTGCATTAACGTATTCATCTGTGCTGACCGGGCTGACCGCATCAAACGTATAGCGGAAAGATACGATGTGTCTGAGAAGAAAGCTCTGGATCGCATCAAACGTATGGACAGAGAACGAAAATATTATTACGAAACTCATACAGGACAGGAATGGGGAAGCATCAGTTCTCATGACATATTACTGAATGCAAGCCTTCTTGGAATCGAAGGAACGGTTAATGTGCTGGAAGGAATCTATAAAAGATAACGGACAATGAAATGAAAGATATAATAAGAAATGAGCGGTGTAGGCCGCTCATTTCTTATTGCCCTTAAATATTATGATTTAAATCCATAAAAAGCAATCGCGGCCTTCTGCTTTGATCCGACGTCTGACATTCATTGTAAAAGCTTCAAATCCTTCAGAGGGATCGAATTCATAGACCCGGAAGACCGGACAGGGATCGTTCAAAAGTACTCATATGGCCACATCCTTTCTGTGAAAAGTCTATATATAATGTATTATACAGAAAAAAGACTGAAAATTACAGGATAAATGAGAAAAATATACAAAGTAAGACTACATATTTTGCTTGAAAAATACGACCATAACATCTAGAATAAAAATGTTATGAAAAAAAGAATAAAGGAGAGACGGTAGATATGGAAATGTTTATTGATGTATTACTGGATGCGGCAATCGATTGTGTGAAGATGCTTCCATTCCTGTTTCTTGCATTTCTGCTGATAGAGGCACTGGAGCATTATTCCAGTGATTTTACAAAAAAACTCATGGTGAAAGTAGATAAGGCAGGACCGGTTGTAGGAGCAATCGTAGGATGTGTCCCTCAGTGTGGATTTTCGGTTATGGCAGCAAATCTGTATTCAGGCGGAATCATTACGGTTGGAACATTGATCGCAGTGTTTCTGGCCACATCGGATGAGGCAATACTTATTATAATGGGAAATCCGGAACATGCAGGAAAGATCGGTGTGCTGCTTCTGGCAAAAGTGATCATAGCAATTATTGCAGGATATCTGGTAGATATTTTCTTTAAAAAAGAAATTGCAGTGCCGCATCATGAAGGAGAACTCTGTCATGACTGTGGATGTCACAATCATTCGGCTGGAATAGTAAAACCTGCACTTCGCCATACGGGAAAGATTTTTTTGTATCTGTTTGTATTTACGTTTATTTTAAATCTGTGTATTGACATACTTGGAATTGACAAGATTTCAGCTATGATGCTTGGAGATACTGTGTTCCAGCCGGCAATTGCGGCTTTGATCGGCCTGATCCCAAATTGTGCGGCGTCCGTGATTCTGACACAGCTGTATCTGAGCGGGGCAATTTCTTTTTCCTCTGTGATCGCGGGACTTTGCACGGGAGCCGGTATCGGGCTTGTAGTATTGTTCAAAGTGAATCCGGATAAGAAGGAAAATATAAAAATTATAGCAGTATTGTATGTGATTGCTGTGATCGCAGGTCTGATCCTGGAGCTGACCGGAGTGTAGAATGCTGTCTGTGGCATAGAATTGCATTTTTGGAAGAATGTGTTATAATATTGACAACTAGGTGATGAGGCTTAGAGAGATTTAGGAGGAAATGAAATGGCTACAAAAAAGTAACAACAGCAACCACAAAGGATGTAACTGCAAAAGTAACTGCACCAGTGACAAAGACATCAGAAAAAGCAGAGACAACGAAGAAAGCAGAGACAGTAAAGGCAGTGGCAGCAACAGAGCCGAAGAAGATAGAGAAGGAGCCGGTAAAAACAGCAGCTCCAAAGACCGAGCCAGTAAAACCGACTACAAAAGAAGAAACAGCTAAGCCGGAAGCAAAGAAGGCCGAGAAAAAAGTTGAAGACAAAGCTGTAAAGACAGAATCTGTCAAGAAAGCTGAAGCTGAGACAAAGACAGCAGCAAAGAAGACGACCACAAAGAAGACGACAGCAAAGAAGACAACTGCGAGAAAAACAACAGCAAAAAAGAAATCAAAGTAAGTGCGTTTGTAGAATACTTTGGAAAACAGGTAGAAGAAAAAGATAATGATCGCAAGAGCAAAGAAGGCATGGACATCTTCTGGAAAGAAAATCGGAGATATCAAGACGATGGAGTTATACATAAAACCAGAAGAATCTGCAGTATACTATGTTATTAATGGAACAGAGACAGGAGCAGTAGCATTCTAGAGGCGGATATAATGAACCAAAAGGCTGTGAATCTTCGGAGGCACAGTCTTTTCTATTCTTAAAGCGTAATAAGGGGCAAAGGAGAAACGGGTATGAATATGGAGAACTTTACATCAGTTTTTAATTCGGCAGATGGGCCCACGAGTATATTTGTTGCAGGGAAGACACCGGAAATAATGGGTGTGCTGATTGCGATTGTTGTAGTGGGTGTAATTATTTCATTGTTTGGTCTGAAGCTTGTAAGAGTACTTTCGGCGATGATGGGACTTGGAACCGGAGCAGTGATCGGAGCAGTGATCGGAACAGTGGCAGGTCTTGATACGACAAAGATGGTTGCGACAATTGCCGTGTGCGGAGTGGTATTGTGTATCATGTGTGCAGTACTACGAAATTCGGAATATTTGTTATGACTTTCTTTGGATCATGGGGGACATTTGTTACCCTTGTGGAAGCGCGGTCAGTTATAGTACTTGGAATCTGCGCAGCGGTTGCACTGGTCATCGCAATACTGACAGTCATCTTTGCGGAATTTCTGGTCATCTTTGTAACCGGTATTGTAGGAGGAGTGGAAGCAGGAATGGCGCTTCCGTTTCTTCTTGGGATGACAAAGATTGGCTGGATCGGATATGTAATGAGTGCAGCGATCGCTGTAATTGGCATCACGGTTCAGACAATGATGCAGTCGAGAAAGATCGGAAAGAGGGAAAAAATATTTTCGAAAAAGATCAAAGAACAGGTTTCGATGGAATCGGAAGTAGAAAAGGCCAGAATGCTTCTCGATGATGGAGATGTGGAAGAATCTCCGGAGGAAGAAACGGAAGCCGGAGATCAGGGAGATCAGGGAGAACCGGAAGAGACGGTGACAGAGATATTTGACATAGACGATGATAAGCCGGAGCCGGAAGATACAGATGATGAGGAAAATGTAGATGTCAAAATGACGGATGTGCCGGAAGGCGGATTCCTGGATGAAGATGATGTCGAGATATTCGAGACAGACGATTCGGATGTCGTAGTTCTTCATGACGGATGATATTGACTAAGCAAAAATATATACCCGTTGCAGAAAATTAAGATCTGCAACGGGTATTTTTGTTATATGGGATGTGACTATAATGTTGCTAGAATAAAGTTAAGTTAAGGAGGCTTACTTATGAAATTGGATATGCATTGCCATGTGCGGGAAGGCTCAGTAGACAGCAGGGTAAGCTTGGATGAATACATCACAACCCTGAAGGAAAAAGGATTTGACGGGATGCTGATCACAGATCACGATACGTATCATGGTTATCGTCATTGGAAATATCATATGAAAGGCAAGGTACATGAAGATTTTGTTGTGTTGAAAGGAATCGAGTATGATACTCTGGATGCGGGACATATCATTTGTATTATGCCGGAAGGTGTAAAGATGCGTCTTCTGGAAGTAAAGGGACTCCCGGTGTCGGTTCTGATTGACTTTGTGCACAGACACGGAGGAATCCTCGGACCGGCACATCCATGCGGGGAAAAGTATCTGAGTTTTACTAATACGGGAAGGTTTTATAAATCACCGGAACTGATCAAAAGGTTTGATTTCATTGAGGCGTTTTAATGCATGTGAATCAGCAGAATCGAATGAAGGAGCAAGGAAGCTTGCAGAGAAATACAAAAAGCCGGGAATCGGCGGAAGTGACGCACACAGACCGGACTGCATAGGGACAGGCTATACCATTCTTCCGGAAAGAGTGACCTGTGAGACGGAACTGATCGCCCTGATACGAAGTAAAGCGGCAATCGAGGCCGGAGGCGTGTTGTACGGAAAGACAGCCAAAGACAAGATGGGACCGGCGCATAAGATCCTGACGTATTCATTCTGGTTCTATAATAAGGGCGGGGCACTTCTGAAAAAACGGAAAAGAACCTTGAAAGGAAAGATTGAAAATCCGGCAACACCAATTGATCCGATTGAAATTCCATACCTGCATAATATAAAAAAACAGAAATAAAAAGAAAGATGTATTTTTGAAAATTAATGCATTAAAATTTATAATTTCTTGCATGCCCTTTTTTACTGTGCTAAAATACAGTATAAAATTATGAGAATCAAGGAGGTAAAGATTCGTTATGGGAATGACGATGACACAGAAGATATTGGCAGCACATGCTGGGCTCGACAGCGTGACAGCCGGTCAGTTAATAGAAGCAAAATTAGATGTAGTCATGGCAAATGATATTACAGGTCCTATGGCATTACCAATCTTCAGACAGATGGCAGATAAAGTATTTGATAAAGATAAAGTAGTTCTTGTTCCGGACCATTTTACACCGAACAAAGACATCAAGTCTGCGGAGAACTCAAAAGCAATCCGTGAGTTCGCCAAAGATCAGGGACTCAGCTGGTATTTTGAACAGGGAAAATCCGGTGTAGAACATGCAATTCTTCCGGAAGCAGGAGTGGTTGCGGCTGGTGAATGTATCATCGGAGCAGATTCGCATACTTGCACATATGGTGCACTTGGTGCATTTTCGACAGGTGTCGGAACGACGGATATTGCAACAGGTATGGCAATGGGAGAACTGTGGTTCAAAGTTCCGAGTGCGATCAAGTTCGTACTGACAGGGAAGCCGGGCAGATATGTAAGCGGTAAAGATATCATCATTCATATCATCGGCAAGATCGGTGTAGATGGTGCACTTTATAAATCTATGGAATTTACCGGAGACGGAATCAGGAATCTTTCTATGGCAGACAGATTCACAATGGCAAATATGGCGATCGAAGCCGGAGCCAAGAACGGAATCTTCCCGGTAGATGAGAAGACAGAAGAATATTTAAAAGAACATACAAAGAAAGACTATCATGTATATGAAGCGGACGAAGATGCGGAATACGAAAGTATTGTAGAGATTGATCTTTCAGAAGTCCGTCCAACCGTTGCATTTCCACATCTTCCGGGAAATGCGAAGACAATTGACGAGATCGAGGCAATGGAACCGATCAAAATCGATCAGGTTGTGATCGGATCCTGTACAAACGGAAGAATGGAAGATATGAGAAAAGCAGCTGCCATTCTTCAGGGACATAAGGTTCATCCGGATGTACGTGTTATGGTCGTTCCGGCTACACAGAAGATATACAAACAGTGTATCAGAGAAGGTCTTCTGGAAATTTTCGTAGACGCAGGATGTGCAGTCAATACACCAAGCTGCGGACCTTGTATGGGTGGACATATGGGCGTTATGGCAGCAGGAGAAAAATGTGTATCTACAACAAACCGTAACTTTGTAGGAAGAATGGGACATGTAGATTCTCTGATTTATCTGGCATCACCGGAAGTAGCAGCAGCAAGTGCGATCGCAGGATACATCGCAAATCCAGAGAAAGTAGGTGACAAATAATGAAAGCTTTAGGACATGTTTTTAAATACGGCGATAACGTAGATACAGACGTAATCATCCCGGCAAGATATCTGAATTCTTATGATGCACAGGAGCTTGCGAGCCATGCAATGGCAGATATCGATCCTGAATTCGTCAATAAGGTACAGCCTGGAGATATCATTGTTGCCAACAAGAACTTTGGATGTGGTTCTTCCAGGGAACATGCACCGTTATGTCTTAAGACAGCAGGTGTCAGTTGCGTTATTGCAGAGACATTTGCAAGAATTTTCTATCGCAATGCGATCAACATCGGACTTCCGATCATTGAGTGTCCGGAGCTGCAAAAGCAATTGAAGCAGGTGATGAAGTAGAGATTGATTTTGACAGCGGTAAGATCTATGACAGAACAAAAGGAACAGAATTCAAGGGACAGCCGTTTCCAGAGTTCATGCAGAAACTGATCGCAGCAGGCGGACTGGTAAAATATACAAACAGTAAGAGAAAGTAATCATAATAAGGAGAGCGTTGGCATGGGTTTATATTACAAAAGTACAAGAAATTCTAATCTGAAAGTAACAGCATCAGAGGCAATTCTGAAAGGACTTGCTCCGGATGGCGGACTTTTTGTACCATCGGAACTTCCAAAGCTGGATGTAACAATGTCAGATCTGAAAGGAAAGACATATCAGGAGATCGCATATCTCGTAATGAAGCAGTTCCTGACAGATTTTACAGAAGAGGAACTGAAAAACTGTATTGATAAAGCATATGACAGCAAATTTGATACAGAAGAAATTGCGCCGCTCGTAAAAGTAGATGATACTTATTACATGGAATTGTTCCATGGTGCAACAATCGCATTCAAAGATATGGCATTATCAATCCTGCCGCATCTGATGACAACTTCGGCAAAGAAGAACGACGTTAAAAATGAGATCGTGATTCTGACTGCAACATCCGGAGATACAGGAAAAGCCGCACTTGCAGGCTTTGCGGATTGTGGAAAGGAACGAGGATCATCGTATTCTATCCAAAGAATGGTGTCAGCAAGGTACAGGAACTCCAGATGGTGACACAGAGAGGAGAGAATGTAAACGTAGTAGCGATCCATGGCAATTTCGATAATGCACAGAGTGGTGTGAAAGCGATGTTCGAAGATACAGAACTGGCGGAAGAACTCGCAAAGAAAGGCTATCAGTTTTCATCAGCCAACTCTATCAATATCGGACGTCTGGTTCCACAGGTGGTATATTACGTCAATGCATATGCAAAACTTCTGGAAAATGAAGAGATTGAAGATGGTGAAAAGATCAATGTGGTAGTACCGACAGGTAACTTTGGAAATATCCTGGCTGCATATTATGCAAAACAGATGGGAGTACCGATTGATAAGCTGGTATGTGCTTCAAATGACAATAAGGTATTGTTTGACTTCTTCCAGACAGGAGATTATGACAGAAACCGTGAGTTTATCCTCACTACATCCCCATCCATGGATATTCTGATCTCCAGCAATCTGGAACGTCTGATCTACAGAATCAGCGGGGATGATGATCAGAAGACGAAGGATATGATGGAAGCATTAAAATCCGCCGGAAAATATACGATCACAGAAGATATGAAGGAGCGTCTTGCTGATTTCGCAGCAGGGTACGCAACAGAAGAAGAGTGCGCAGAGAATATTAAAAAAGTATACGATAAGACAGGATATGTTATGGACACGCATACAAGTGTAGCGTCGTATGTATGCGGCTGTTATCAGAAGAACAGTGGCGACGATAAGAAATGTGTGATCGCATCGACTGCAAGTCCGTACAAATTCGTGAAGAGTGTGATGAGCGCAATCGATCCGAAGTATGCTGATCAGGATGAATTCAGCCTTCTGAGTGTTTTGGAA
>ENA-OPZD01000386-OPZD01000386.1-human-gut-metagenome-genome-assembly--contig:-NODE-386-length-11371-cov-1.292423_pt1 | contig 11371 bp, 15 predicted proteins | sample MGYA00242479_ERZ504495 | MGnify/ENA primary metagenome ERZ504495 (study PRJEB26092, sample SAMD00036286) | human gut metagenome | host: Homo sapiens | study: EMG produced TPA metagenomics assembly of... | reverse complement strand
ATCAGATCCTTCTCTGCATCATACTCCACGGACGGAATCAGATTTTCTACCGGCTCGTAACCGAAACATTCTTCTCCTTCCACTACATATTGTACATCGAAGTATTCTTTATGACTTTCAAACGGACAATCTGCAGCATCCATTGTAGAATAACTCTGCACATTCGCATACACTTCGTTCCCGTCAATCGGTACATTTCCAACCGGCAGAGCGGCAAGATCGGTATCTCTTAAAAACGTAAACGCTTTTTTAAATTTCTCACTGAGATAATCGTATTTCTCAGCCAGTAAAATATTTGTCGTCAGCATCTTTTTTCCTCCTGTCTTTTACCTTCACTGTGCAGCTTCATCCGTCTACGCCATCTGTTCCATGGAATCAAAAACGGATGGCTGCGATCAGACCGATTATCACAGTTACTATCATACTATAAATCAGAGCGATTGGAAAGACTAAATCCATACTTATAAAGATTCCTGCCAACGCTGCGACCATCACCCCGATTCCCAGCACGAACATCTGGAAAAAGCTCTCACCACATCCTGTCCGGTACGTCCAAGCACATCTCCCACCACGCACTGTGCCAGCACCTTACTGTACATCCGGTTCGCCTGAAGTATCGTGTAGATCAGGATCCCCAGGATTACTTCCAGCACATTTACCTTCCACAAGATTCCGATGGGCACACAGAGTAAAACTCCATCTACAAATGCTTTCACATGCTCCATCAGTGTCGAGTACCACAGCTTTTTCACCGGACTATCCGGAATCAGATAAAGATAGGGTGTTTTAATCTCAGTCTCCCACTTTCCAAGATATCCGCTGAAGATCAGAGTCATATACGCCAGAATTCCAAGCAGAAAAATCTGAGGAATCCCGCTTTCCTGTGCTGTCTCTCGCATCGCAAATGCCATAACGATGCCTATCCCGAGATTCAAAAGTGTCATTTTCGAGAAAATAAACGTTCTTTCTTTTCGATATTCCAAAAGCTGGCGGTAAAAGATTGCCTTTGCTCCGACTGCCTGATAACGGACTGTCATATGGCGGAATTTTTTCTTCTTCTCCTCCAGCCCCATGACCATTTTCGCCGTTTTTCTTCCGCTTGATCATTTCTGCATAGGTATCTGCAAATTTTGCCGCGTCCTCATAATAAATCTCCATTACACGGCATCCCGGATGCAGGATCACAAGCAGGATCGTCGTCAGAAGGTACAGAACCATCCCTGCAGCATTGAGCAGATCCGGACTTAAAAGAATCAGATGAAATGCAGAAATCTCCCATCCAATAATTGGAATCATCCGCAGGATCGGCCAGTCAAAAAATGCAGAAAACTGCTGCAAAAGAATACGCCTTTTTTCCAGAAATACAGAACGATCAGTCCTGTAACCATAAGCAGAAACACCTTGATCCCACGGCCGATCCACTCTCTTGCCTTCTCCGAAATCCGTTCACTGGAATACAGGCAGACCATCAGGCTGATCTCCAATGCCAGATTACAGATACAGATTCCCGCAAACAGCAGAATTCTCCACGGACTGACATCAAAAAACTGTAATTCCTGCGATAATAAATATCAGAAAGAACACCACACTGCTCAGATAATTCATCCAGGCTCCATGGATTAGCACGACCTTTGGATCCACAGGCGCATTGAAGATAAAATGTGCATGTGCCGGGCGGAAGAGAATTCCTTTTCTGGATGCATATGACATAAAATTCAGCAAAAACAGATACAACGACCAGACTGTCAGAATGATCACCATTCCTTTTGCACTGTCAAACTTCATCTGCACTGCTAATTCTGCCAGCATCACAGCCAGAAAAACAGCATATGCCGCACAGGCTAACACAACCAGAAGTGTGAGCGGCTTTTTCACTGCTTTTTTCAAATTGTTGATCATACTTCGTTTTGTCAGATACAATAGCGCTCTCACGATTTCTCACCACCTGTCATTTCAAAGAACAGCGCATCCAGATCCTTGTCTCCCACCTCATCCTTCCGGTAAGAACCAATGATCTTACTCTTCTCCATCACAAACATCATATCCCACAGCTCTTCTACCATCTCCAGCATATGCGTGCTAATCAGTACTGTAACTCCGAGAGCTTTTTGTTCCAGCACGACCTCCTTAAGCTCTTTGATCGCTTTTGGATCCAGCCCCACCATCGGTTCATCCAGAAGCAGCACTTTCGGCCTGATGGCAAGCGCACAGCAGATACTCACCTTCTGCATCATTCCTTTGGACAGCTCATTTCCCAGTTTATCCTGCTTGTCATCCAGGTCAAACCGGGCAAGCAGCGCTTCCACCTCTTCATCCGTAATCCCGCTGTTGTAAGCTTTTCTCATGTATTCGATGTGTTCTCTGACGCTGAGTGCATCAAACATGGCAGGCATCTCCGGAACATAGGCAAACTGTCTCTTTGCCTCCACACTTCTGGCAGGAAGTCCCTGAATTCCGATCCGCCCCTGATACCGAAGCAGACCTGCGATACTTTTGATGATTCGTCGATTTCCGGTCTCCGTTTTGGCCCAGAAGGATCCCGACTGTACCATCCGGTACAAAAAAAACTGACCTCACTCCACCCGCCCAGAGACTTTCCATTCAGGATTTGACTTTAAATTTTACTTGAACTTCCCAGCATATCATTTCCTCCATCGTGTTTTACGCAGCTCACAGCCTGTCTGTGCAGACACAGCAGCTGTCTGACGGGTCTATCATTACTGGTCACACCAATTACGGCTTATCACGCAAAAAGATTCCCGTTCATTGTACTGTTGATTTGATACAATAATACGAAAATCTTTTCTGTTTGTCAACTCTTTATTCGTCTGCTTTTTCCTGTGTATACAATTTGAACAATGCCTGTGTTCCCTCGTCTCCAAGACCTTCTGCCTGCAGCTCTTCATACTCTGCCAGCACCTGACTTAAGACATTGAGATCCAGACCGCTTATATTGGATTCGATCAGCGCCAGTTTCATATCTTTGATAAAATGCTTCATAAAGAAGCCCGGGCGGTAATCTCCTTCCAGAATCTTCGGTCCGAACAGATCCAGCTGACGGCTCCTGCCGCACCTGTAGACACAGAATGAAGCACTGTCTGCAGATCCAAACCTTTCGCCTGTGCATAAGCAAGTGCTTCACATACTCCGGAGAGCGCGCCTGCGATCATGATCTGATTCGCCAGCTACAGTGCTGTCCGCATCCTGCTGCTCCCTGGTAGTTAATATTGGTTCCCATTGCTTCAAACAGAGGCATACATGCTTCAAAATCTTCTTTGTCTCCACCCACAAGGATAGAAAGTGTTCCTGCCTTTGCACCGGTATCTCCTCCGGTTACCGGGGCATCCAGAACATGAAATCCCCGCTTATTCCCCTCTTCATAAATCTTTTGGGCAATCTGCGGACTGGTGGTTGTCATATCGATCAGATACGCACCTTCTTTTGCGCTGTCCAGAATATTCCCTTGATCGAAATACACTTCTTCCACGTCCTGCGGAAATCCCACAATGGTGATCACTGCCTCACAGTCTTTCACGCAGTCTGCAATGCTGTCATGAAAAGTCACACCCTCTGCGATCACATCTTCTACCTTTGCTTTTGTTCTTGCATAAATGTGCAGATCAAAACCTGCCTTTTTCAAATTCCGCACCATGGATTTTCCCATGATCCCGACTCCGATAAACCCGATCTTTTTCATTTTATTTTCCCTCACTATTGTTTTTCTACAACTTCACCCTGTTTTTTATAAATGCTTTTCGCCGGTACAAATCCTCTCACAGAAGAAAGCGGATAAATGTTCGTATGGCTTCCCACAACGGTTCCCGGATTTAAGACACTTTCCGCATCCCAACTTCTACTTCATCGCCAAGCATAGCTCCGAAATTTTTTCAATCCGGTCTCGATTTCACCTTCCGGTGTTTTTACAATTACCAGCTTCTTGTCTGAACTTCACATTGGATGTAATAGATGCAGCACCCATATGCGATTTGTATCCGAGAATTGAGTCTCCCACATAATTGTAATGCGGAACCTGCACTTTATTGAACAGGATCACATTCTTCAGTTCTGTCGAATTTCCGACTACTGCCCCTTCTCCCACGATCGCATTGCCACGGATAAACGCGCAATGTCTGACCTCTGCTTCTTTTCCGATGATCGCCGGTCCCGTAATGGATGCGCTTTTTGCTACTTTCGCTGTTTTGGCGATCCAGATATTCTCTCCCTGTTTTTCATACTCCTCTTCGCTGAGTGTATTTCCCAGTTCCACAATAAATCGGGAGATTTTCGGAAGCACTTCCCACGGATAGGTCACTCCCTCAAAAATATCTTTTGCAATTGTCTCATCCAATGTATAAAGTTCTTTTACTGTCAGTTCTTTCATAAATTAACTCTCTCCTTTTTAATTCTCTTTTTTGCGCGATGTCCGGTTTGACGATACCGGTTTTTATAATATTTTGCAGCCGCATCGTAAAATCCTTTCAGCTGATATTGATTGTTCAGCCGCTTTACGCCTTCTGTCCTGCTGATAATGAAATGATCCAGCTTCTGCATATACTCATCCGGAGTGATCTCTCCGTCTGCCACATACGTCAGCCCTTTCTCCCAGCTGGCCGTCAGTTCCGGATTCAAAAGCGAACGAATGGACTGGTTCACCACATCATACACCATCTCTCCCTGAAGAGTCGGAGTGATGATCTGGGTCTTCTTATTCAGGCTCAGATATTTGATATGGATCAGCTTTTCAGAATTTCCGCTCTGGTGGCACTGGTTCCGATACCGCTTCCCTTGATCTGGGCACGCAGCTCTTCATCCTCAATCAACTGCCCCGCGTTTCCATTGCAAGGATCATGGATCCGGAATTGTAGCGCTTCGGCGGAGAAGTCTCTCCTTCCTTCACATCCAGCGCACAAACCGGCAGGACTGCCCCTTTTTCAGATTCTGCACCACCTGGAAAAATTGTGGATCCATACTCTGTTCTCCTGCATTTTGCGGAATTCCCGCTACTTTCAGATACCCTTCTTCTGCCAGAACCTTAAAATTCGAGAAAAAGCTCTCCTCCCGTATCTTTACAGTCACCGCTACTTTCTGATATACAGCGGGCGGATAAAAATACTCAAAACCGTTTTACAACACAGTCATACACATTCCTTGCCGCCTGGGAGACCGACGAAAGTGCCGAAAGTCCCTGTCCAGTCGGAATGATCGCATAATGATCGGTAATCTGTTTATCATTGACATAACGGGTCTTTACCAGGTTCTTATACGTTCCCATAGCCGCGATTTCTTTTAAATATACTGCCACGGACCCGTATTTTGACAGCCCGTTCAGATTTTTACTGATTTCCTTTGCAACAGCAGTAGACAACACTCTGGCATCTGTTCTCGGATAGGTCACCAGCTTCTTTTCGTATAATTCCTGCACGATCCGCAGTGTCTCATCCGGACTGATCTTAAACCGCTTGGAACAATCATTCTGCAGTTCCGCAAGATTATAAAGAAGCGGTGGGTTCTTCTTCTCTTTCTTCTTTTCGATCGCCGCTATCTGTCCTGTGACAGGCTCTTTCTCCTTTCAGATATGCGATCAGCTCCTGCTCGCCTTTTTCTTTTTTGTTTGAATCCATTCTCTTTGTATAGGTCAAACGATTCGAAATAGCGGGAGCCTTTGACCGCTTTCCATTCTCCCTCAAATGTTTTTTCCCTCAGCTTCCAGAGTCGCAAGCACACGATAAAATGGTGTTTTTTACAAATTCACGGATTTCCCGCTCTCTTCGCACTACCATCCCCAGCACGCAGGTCATCACCCGTCCCACTGAGACTACCGCATACTTTGTCTTCAAATATCCGGAAATACTGTTTCCGTATTTTAATGTCAGAAGTCTGGAAAAATTGATTCCCATCAGATAGTCCTCTTTTGCGCGGAGATAGGCCGAAGCGCTCAGATTATCATACTCTGATAAGTCCTTTGCCTGCCGGATCCCGCGAAGAATCTCCTCCTCCGTCTGCGAATCGATCCAGACCCGTTTTCTTTGTTTTCCTGTCACATGTGCTTCCTGCTCCACCAGCCGGTAGATATACTCTCCTTCCCGTCCGGAGTCGGTACACACGTAGATCGTGTCCACATCCTGTCTGTTTAAAAGGAAGCTGACGATCTGGAACTGCTTTGCCACTCCCGGGATCACTTCATACTGAAACTCCTGCGGAAGAAACGGCAGTGTGTTCAAACTCCATTTTTTCAGTGCCGGATCATACACTTCCGGATAACTCATGGTCACTAAATGTCCCACACACCAGGTTACGATGGCTTCTTCTGATTCCAGATACCCGTCCTTTCGCTTTGCATTTAATTTTAAAGCCTTTGCAAACTCCTGCGCCACACTTGGCTTTTCTGCGATATATACTGCTTTCCCCATTCTTATTTATACAATCATCTTTCTGTTTATTCTATTCTTTCTGAAACAACCGTCTCATCTTCTGAAGAAACGTCTGTTTCTGTGGTTTCTTCTCCACTCGTTTTGCCATCAGTGCTTCTTTCATGAAGATTTCCTGTGAATTGATGGCTTTTCCTTCTACCTTCTTTTTGCGGTAGGTTCCGTCACTTGTCATCGCTCTTGCTTTGACATTATCTGCAAGCATTACATGCAGGTTTCTCACCAGCCGTTTTTTGATCTCCTCGTTGAGAATCGGACATGCCACTTCCACCCGTTTCTCCGTGTTTCTGGTCATCATATCCGCAGAACCGATGTACACTTTCTGCTCTGCTCCCGTGCCGAACACAAACACTCTCGGGTGTTCCAGATAGCGGCCTACAATACTGGTCACAGTCAGATTCTCTGTCTCTTCTGCATTCCCGGCAGAATACAGCAGATTCCACGCACGATCAGATCCACCTTCACACCTGCTCTGGAAGCCTCTGCCACCTTCCGGATAAAATCCATATCCGTCACAGAATTCATCTTCATCACAATCCGTCCCTGTTCGCCCCTTTGAATCTCTTCATCCATCAACGCCAGAACCTTCTGCTTCAAACTGGTCGGAGATACGATCAGATTCTTATAGGTTCCATCCAGATTCCCAATGGACATATTCTTAAAAATACTGCTGCATCCTCTCCGATCGACTGATTCGCAGTCATCAGCGAATAATCCGTGTACAATTTTGCGGTCTTCTCATTGTAATTTCCGGTTCCGATCTGTGTGATATATTTGATCTCATTTTTACTGCGGTATGTAATCAGACAAATTTGGAATGTACTTTATATCCGTCAAACCCATAAAGTACCCTGCAGCCGGCCTCTTCCATCCGTTCTGACCATTCAATATTATTCTGCTCATCAAACCGGGCCCGCAGCTCGATCAGAGCGGTCACTTCTTTTCCATTTTCTGCCGCTGCACACAGATATTCTACCAGTCTTGTCTTTTTGGCAAGACGATAGATCGTAATCTTAATGGTCATCACATCCGGATCTGTGGATGCCTCTTTGATCAGCTTCAAAAACGGATCCATGCTTTCATATGGATAGGACAGAAGAATGTCCCGTTTCTTTACCTGAGCCATCACGCTTCCTTCTCCCACCTGTGCGGCAGGCTGTGGAGCAAATGGTACATCAACCAATGATCGTTTCATGGAAACAGGTACTTTATCCATAATTGAAAAGATATAATCCAGTTTCATCGGAATTTTCGTTCTAAAAATGCAGGCAGGCGTAATTTTGAATTTCTCACAGAGATATTTCTCTGTCTCTTTATTCAGCGGATTGGCCACTTCCAGACGTACCACTGCCATTCTTCTGCGCTTATTCAATGTCTCCTTCATTATATAGCGAAAGTCTTCATTGTCCGCATAGTTCTCATCGTCAGGAGAAATGTCCGCATTTCTTGTGACACGGATGTATGTGATATCCGATACCTGATACTGTTCAAACACAAGATCCAGATACTCCATGATCACTTTTTCCATCCGGATATAACGAATGTCATGTCCCGGCAGATAAATCACATCTGAAATAAACTGAGGAACAGGAACGATCCCCATCATTTTTTCTCTTCAAAACGAAGCGTTGCGATCACATACAGTTCTTTATTGAGCAAATGTGGAAACGGATGATTTGCGTCTACGATCTGTGGGGAAAGCAGTGGAAGCACCTGTTCTTTGAAATAATGTTTGACATACTTTTTTCCTGTGCCTCCAGCTCTTTGAATCCAGCCCACAGACCCCGTATGGATGCAGCTGTTTTTTATCTCCGCATACGTCTTATCCCGCTCTTTATAAAGCGGGGCCACTGCCTCATAAATCTTATCTAACTGTTCTTTCGGAGTCATCCCCGATCTGCTGTCTAATGTCTTGCTGTCCACAGATGCCATATCGTAGAGACTTCCTACCCGAAATCATAAAAAACTCATCCAGGTTACTGGTGAAGATCGATACAAATTTCATCCTCTCCAGAAGCGGAACACTTTCATCTTGCGCTTCTTCCAGCACTCTCTGATTAAAGCGCAGCCACGATAATTCCCTGTTCTGTGTGATAATTCAAATTTCTTTTTCATATGTTTCTCCTTCTGCCGGTTTCACATGAATACTCCACATTGTATCATGTTTTCCATGCAAAATATACCTATTTTTCGAGATACTCCATGAGACGGTCATACTCTCTTTCCATCAGATCATATCCGTGATGATAAAATGCCATCAGATGCTCCTGACTTCTCTCCAGTCTGGACACCGGCTTTACCTGCGGCCGGATCACAAAAATCTTTCCTTCTCTCTCCAGATTCTCCAGCTCATTCAGCGTCCGGTTGTAATACGGTGCACGCCGCAAAAGAGTCCGCAGAAGATTCGGATAAGATCTGTAGGCTCTGTGATACATCTTTTCCACCGCTTTTGAAACCGCCTTCTTGCGATATCCCCGATTTCTTGTCAGAACAACGATGATCTTCTCATTTCCAATATCCATCGCTCTCCGAATCGGAATAGAATCCGCAAGTCCTCCATCCAGATACGGGATCCCATCGATATTTACAATCGGACAAAGCAGCGGCATACTGGAGGATGCCCGGCAGATTTTCATCAGCCTGTCGGGATCTTGCGCCTCATCCATGTACTCCGCTTTTCCCGTCACACAGTTTGTCGTGACCAGCTCACAGTTCATCTCTGATCGAAAATAGGTGTCAAAATCAAAGGGATAAATCTGTTTTGGATAAATATCAAAAATCATATCCATATTCATCAGACTTTTTTCTTTTATAAATTTACGCACCCCGTAATAATAGGACAGATTCTTATCTGTGGGGATCATACAGTCTCTTGTCCGTCCGGGCTGCCTTGACACATAGTCCACCGCATTGCAGGCTCCTGCCGAAACACCGATCACATGAGAAGTGTAAAACTCCTGCTCCATCAGATAATCCAGTACTCCCGATGTAAATACGCCTCTTGTTGCTCCGCCTTCTAATACCAAAGTTGCTTTTTGCATATCCATCCCTCACTTTCTTTGTTCCATTATATACTTTTTCCACTTTTTCGCAAACTCCTAATCCTGTTAAATTTTTGCAAAAACACAATATTTCTTTGTTTATTTCATAGAAAGCATACTCCTGACCTTGCCATGTCGTGGGTTCTCATGTTAAGATAAGCGTTGGAATTATTACTTTATATAATAAATAAGGAGATAAAAATATGATTAGTGCAAACAATGTACACTCTGCGCGGTCGGAAAAAAGCGCTGTTTGAAGATGTCAATATTAAATTTACCGAAGGCAACTGTTATGGTATGATCGGAGCCAACGGTGCCGGAAAATCTACTTTTTTAAAGATTTTGTCCGGACAGATCGAGCCTACCAAAGGGGAAGTAAACATCACTCCCGGAGAGCGTCTTTCTTTCCTGCAGCAGGATCACTACAAATACGATGAATATCTGGTACTGGACACCGTCATCATGGGGGAATGCACGTCTGTACGAGATCATGAAAGAAAAGAAGTCATCTATGCAAAAGAAGATTTCACAGATGAGGACGGAATCAAAGCAAGTGAGCTGGAAGCAGAATTCGCAACCATGAACGGCTGGGAAGCAGAATCTGACGCTGCAACTCTGCTCAACGGACTCGGCATTGAGACAGACCTCCACTACAAATACATGAAAGACTTAAAGGGTGCAGAAAAGGGTAAAGGTTCTTCTTGCTCAGGCTTTGTTCGGTAATCCTGACATCCTGCTTCTTGACGAGCCGACCAACCACCTGGATCTGGATGCGATCGCATGGCTGGAAGAGTTCCTGATCAACTTTGAGAACACAGTCATTGTGGTATCCCATGACCGTTACTTCTTAAACAAGGTCTGCACACAGATCGCGGATATCGACTATGGAAAGATCCAGCTCTATGCCGGAAACTACGACTTCTGGTATGAATCCAGCCAGCTTCTGATCCGTCAGATGAAAGAAGCCAACAAAAAGAAAGAAGAAAAGATCAAAGAGCTGCAGGACTTTATTTCCCGGTTCAGCGCCAATGCTTCCAAATCCAAACAGGCAACATCCAGAAAACGTGCCCTGGAAAAATTGAACTGGATGAGATCAAACCATCCAGCCGTAAATACCCTTACATTGATTTCCGTCCAAACCTGTGACATCGGAAACGAAGTGCTGACCGTGGAAGGACTTTCCAAAACCATCGACGGAGTCAAGATTCTGGACAACCTGACATTTACACTGAACCACGATGACAAGGTTGCATTTGTAGGCGGAAATGAGCTTGCAAAAACAGTTCTGTTCAAAATCCTGATCGGTGAGATGGAACCGGATGAAGGTACTTACAAATGGGGAATCACGACTTCACAGGCTTACTTCCCGAAAGACTTCGGCGGAGAGTTCGATAACGATTACACCATCACAGAATGGCTGACACAGTACTCTGAAAACAAGGATGCCACCTATGTGCGGGGGTTCCTCGGAAGAATGCTCTTCTCCGGAGAAGATGGTGTGAAGAGATTAAAAGTCCTCTCCGGTGGTGAGAAGGTACGCTGCCTGCTCTCCAAGATGATGATTTCCGGCGCAAATGTTCTGTTATTAGATGAACCTACCAACCATCTGGATATGGAATCCATCACTGCGCTCAATAACGGTATGATCAAATTCCCGGGAGTACTCTTATTTACTTCCCGTGACCACCAGATCGTGCAGACGACTGCAAATCGTATCATGGAGATCGTACCGGGCGGAAAACTGATCGATAAGATCACAACTTATGACGAATATCTCGAAAGCGATGAGATGGCAAGAAAGCGCCAGACTTACACTGTCGAGACAGAAGAGGAAGATTAGAACATTAAAAATACGGAAAGAATCCCCGGATGTTGGGTTCTTTCCGTATTTTTGTTTTAATA
>ENA-OPZD01000385-OPZD01000385.1-human-gut-metagenome-genome-assembly--contig:-NODE-385-length-11378-cov-2.150831_pt1 | contig 11378 bp, 16 predicted proteins | sample MGYA00242479_ERZ504495 | MGnify/ENA primary metagenome ERZ504495 (study PRJEB26092, sample SAMD00036286) | human gut metagenome | host: Homo sapiens | study: EMG produced TPA metagenomics assembly of... | reverse complement strand
CAGAGGGTGACGAACAGGAAAATGTGACAGCGTACCCGTTCCAGTGTTTCATTTTAGGGTCTCTGAATGGGTGGAGGACAAAAGAAAAGGGTCACAGACGGTTCAGAACGTCCTATGTACAGTTAGGCAGACAGAACGGAAAGTCGTTCATCAATGGTATTTTAGCGTGTTACTATGGCAATTTTGACGGGTACAAATACGGAAAAATCTTTTGTACTGCGACAAAACAAGACCAAGCGAACATTGTTTTTGATGAAATTGTAAAATTCATCAATTCCGACGAGGATTTGTCGGAGTGGTTCAAGGTGCATGAGCATAATCACACGATAGATTGTCTCTGTACACATTCGGAAATCAAGGCATTATCCGGAGATACCAAGTCACTGGACGGACACCGTGCATATTTGGGAATAGTTGACGAATACCACGCTCACAAGACAAATCAGATGTACAAACTGCTTGAGGGAGGTATCAAGAAATTAAAATCCGCACTGATCTCCGTCATAACGACAGCGGGGTTCGATTTGAAATCGCCTTGCTACAAGTTATATGAGTATTGCTGCAATCTGCTGAAAGGTGTGTTTGAGAACGACAGTCAGTTCGTGTATATAGCACAGTTGGACACAGCGGATGACCTATACAAAAAGGAGAACTGGATAAAAGCAAACCCGATTCTCGAATATGACGAGGATGCACTGGAGAATCTCGTTCCGGTTGCGAATACTGCCCGTGATATGGGCGGGGAGGATTTGCGAGATTTCCTCGTTAAGCAGTTAAACATGTGGATGCAGTGGTCAAACGCACTGTACATCAAGGACATTAAAGACTGGAAACGATGTGCAGCATTGCGAACGCTCAAGGATTTCAGAGGCTCAAAATGCTATGTCGGAGTTGACCTGTCGTCCGGAGGCGACTTGACATCCATCGCAATCGTCATCCCGTACATGGTTGACGGTGTGAAAAAGTATTTTGTGCATACTCATTCATTCATCCCTGCGAGCAGAGTGGACGAGCATATCAAGACGGACAAAGTTCCGTATGATGTATGGATTTCAAAAGGTCTCGTGACAGTCACGGAGACACTGGGAGGAATAAAGACAGATTACAAGTACATCATCAAGTACCTTGAGGATTTAATCAAACAGAATGATTTGAAACCTCAACTTGTGTGTTATGACCCGCACAACGCATCTGCGTTCCTGTCAGACCTTGAGGCACTGGGATTTGATTCTGTGGCAATTACACAGACAGCAAAGGAACTCAATGACGCAACAGTTGATTTCAGACTGGAGATAAAAGCAGGAAACGTCGTGATTGAGGGAACAGAAGTCGGAAAAGGCAAGGTTGTTCCGTTCGATGAACTGCTGACGTGGTCGATTGCAAATGCAAAGACTATCTCGAACAGTTACGGTGAAATCAAAATCGACAAGGCACTCGACGAGGACAGAATCGACCCGATTGACGCAATCATCGACGCATGGAAAGCAGCAATGAAAGAGGAGTATAAGCCGGACACAAATGAGGTCGTGAATGAGTGGCTTGAAATGTATGAGAAATACATGGGGAAAGGCGGTGAGAAAGAATGAACCCATTTAGAAAAATAGCAAACAGTTTGATGAACTGGTGGAAAGGTGAAACTGCACCGGAGGTCAGTGATTCAACGGAACTGACAGGCGGGGTGATGACGCTAAACTCACCGTCATTCCTTGAGAGCATGGGTTTGAGCAGGAGGAGAAAGACAACATCAGAGGTGACATATTTCACATGTCTCAAGATGCTGTCGGAAACTCTTGCGAAAATGCCTATCAAATATTATCAGAGAACGGACAAAGGAATCATTGAGGCAGAACAGACGGACACGTCGAGACTGCTGACCAAGAGACCGAACCCGTTCATGACACCGACGGTATTTTGGAACACAGTGGAAATCAACCGCAATCACTACGGGAACGCTTATGTGTACATAAGAAAGAAATTCATCCGGAAGAAATACGGAGGAGAGGTCAAAATTCTTGACCTGTGGGTGATGCAATCGAATTGTGTTCAGATTGTTGTGGATGATGCAGGCATATTCGCAGGAAAAGGACGCTTGTGGTATGTCTACACAGACCCGACATCCGGAAGTCAGTATGTATTTGACACGAGTGAGGTCATGCACTTCAAAACATCATTCAGTTTTGACGGTGTGACAGGTTTACCAGTTCAGCAGATTCTCCGTGACACGATTTCCGGAGCATCAGCGTCACAGAGATATATGAACAGCCTATATGAGAGCGGACTGACAGCAAAAGCGACGCTTGAATATACGGGAGAGTTGAATGATAAAGCGAAAGAGGCACTTGTGAAGTCGTTCGAGGATTTTGGCAGCGGAGCGAGGAACACAGGGAAAATCATTCCCGTACCGTTAGGGATGAAACTGACACCACTCGACATCAAATTGTCAGATTCACAGTTCTTTGAATTGAAAAAATACACTGCATTGCAGATCGCAGCAGCGTTCGGTGTGAAAACCGAATCAAATCAACGACTATTCAAAAGTCGTCCTATGCGAACAGTGAGTTGCAGCAGTTGTCTTTTTTACGTTTGATACAGAACTGTTCGTCATCAAGCAGTATGAGGAAGAAATCAACTATAAAATGCTGACGGACGAGGAACAGGATGACGGTTTTTATTACAAATACAATGAAAAAGTTCTTTTCCGGACAGATTCAAAGACACAAATGGAATACCTGAAAAACGGTGTCAGTGGCTCAATCATGAAACCGAATGAGGCACGACGCAAACTTGACCTCCCCGATGGAGAGGGTGGCGACACTTTACTTGCAAATGGTAGTATCGTTCCGCTAACAATGGCGGGGGCAGCATATCAGAAAGGTCAAATCGAGCAAGAGGAGACCGAAAAACCGGAGCAACCGGAGGAAGAAACAGAGCCGGACACAGAGCAGCCGGACACAACAGGACAACCGGACGAAACCGACGAGGCAGAGGACGAGGAGGAACAGGAGGGAGGTGAATAATCATGGCAAAGAAAAGACGTTTTGATTTCACAAAAAAGAATAAACGCAGCGGAAAAAGTTGAAAATGTCGGCTATTTGGATTTGGAACAGGACGAGGAACAGAGCAGATGTTCCTTGTATTTCTACGGTGACATTGTATCAGCAACATGGGAATCCATGTGGTTCGAGGAGGACAGATGCCCGCAGGACATCGCAGATTTCCTCAACCAGTTGGATGGATATGAGGACATCGACATCTATTTCAATTCCGGTGGCGGTGATGTATTCGCAGGACTGGCAATCTATAACCAGTTGAAACGATACTCCGGACATAAGGTCGGATATGTTGATGGAATGGCTGCGTCAATCGCATCTGTCATCATGTTCGCATGTGATGAACTGCATTTGCGTACAGGAGCACAGGCGATGATTCACAAGCCTTTATGTATGGCATGGGGCAACGCAGACGATTTCAAAGAGGTCATCAAACAACTTGATTTATGCGAGGATTCAATTCTCGACGTTTACGAGGAACACTTGAAAGAGGGTGTGACGAGAGACAAAATCAAGTCTTTCATGGCGAAAGAAAAGTGGTTCAGCGGTGCAGAACTGGCAGAGTATTTCGACGTTTTGATTGATGAAAAGGCAGCAGTCGCAGCGTGTGCATCAGATTATTTTGAAAAATACAACCATGTTCCGGAGAGCATCAAAGGAACAGCCACAAAGGACATTGTCGATGCGGTGCTTGCGGAACTGGAGAACAGGAACAATGCAGCAGAGGCAGAGAAACAGAGAATCGAGGCAGAAAAGCAGGATATTCTTGCAGACCTCGACATGTATGGAATTTAAGAAAGAGAGGACATGATTCATGAACAAGGAAATGCAGAAACTGTTGAAAGCAATCAACGACAAAAAGAATGAGGTCAAGAGCCTTGTGAAAGATGGAAAACTCGACAAGGCAAGGACAGCAAAAGATGAACTCAAAGAGTTACAGGAAAAGTTTGACCTCCTGTTTGATTTGGACGAGGAGGAACACGAGGAGATCGAGGACAAGGTGGCGACGGGAGCAGCAAAGACCATCGGGGGAAAGCGGACAAGAAAAACCTCGTGAAAGCGTTCGTCAATATCGTCAAGTGCGGATTCTTAAAGAGAGAACCGGACGAGGGAGATGTCAAGGTGTACAAGGATGCGTTAAGCACAGACACCACAAAGGGAGACGATGATGAAATGGGAATCGGTGTCACCGTTCCGGAGGACATCAGAACAGACATCATCGAGTTAAGACGTTCAGAGGACAATCTGGAGCAGTATGTCAATGTGGAGGGAGTGACCACAAAGAGCGGTTCTCGAAACATTGAGGTCGATGCAGATTCCACTCCGTTCGACAATGTGGACGAGGAGGCGGATTTCCCCGACATGGATGAGCCGAAGTTCAAAAAGATTGTGTATGCAATCAAGAAAAAAGGTGGCATCTTAAAAATCACCGCAGAACTGTTTGAGGACACCGCAGCCAATGTCATGGCATACATCAACAAATGGATTGCCAAGAAAACAAAGGCGACAAGAAATGCGATGATTCTCAAGGTTGCGGACGAGATGACAAAGGGAAAAGAGGTTGTGATTTCCACAATCGACAGCCTCAAGGACGTGTTCAACGTGGGTCTCGACCCTGCTATCACAACCGGAGCAATGGTCATCGCAAATCAGAACGGGTACAACTACCTCGACAAGTTAAAGGATAAGGATGGAAAGTACATTTTGCAGCCGAATCCTACACAGCCGACACAGATGATGTTGTTCGGTAAATATCCGATTGTCAAGGTGTCAAACAGGACTGTGAAATCTGAACCAGTGTACTCACCTGCGTTCACAATCTCCGGTAGCAAATTAGCAATCGACGGAACAACCACAGCAATCGACGCATCAGCAACGTCCGATGTAACAGCATGGAAAGTCGTGAAAGGAAAGTATGTTGTAACTTGCAAAGGACAGGAGCAGGAAACGACAGTCGATGCAAAGGTGTCCGCATACAAGCATCCTGTGTATATGGGCGACTTAAAAGAGGCTATCACATTATTTGACAGAAATGTCATCACAATCGACATGAACGACAAGGCAGCAGGTTTGTGGGAGAAAGACATGACCGGAATCAAGGTTCGTGACCGTTTCGACGTGCAGCCTGTTGATGATGGAGCAATCATCAAAGGCAACATCACGGAAGTTGTGCAGGGATAAGAAATGCAGCAGGGCGGGAACACCCGCCCTGCGATTGAAAGCAGGTGAATGAAATGACGGACGAGGAAAAGAAAGAGTATAGAGACAAACTGGTTGAGGACTGCATGAAATACAATCACATCGACTATGACGATGACAAGGACATTGTCGAGACTATGGTTGAGGCGATTGCATCAGAGGAATTGATGGAACTGATTCCGAATTTCGACCCATACAATTTGACCGCCCGTCAGAGATTGCTTGTATATTCTTTCGTCAAGGAATTGTATGACCACAGGGAGAAGTATCAGAATGGTACACAGCAACTCACAAATGCGGTCTCAACCATGCTACTCAATGAAAAGTATGGAGGGAGCAGTGAATGACCGGACGGGTGAAAATAATCAGAGTGACCACAGAAATCAAGGAGGGCAGGAAAGAACCGACCACAGAGGTGTTTTATGAGTGTTGGTGCGATGTTCAGAGTTTGGGAACAAATGAGAAATACACAGCACTGCAAGCAGGTCTTGAGAACACCATTGTTTTCAAGGTTCGGAATTGCAAGCGGATGAAAGAGGTCAGAAAGAAAATGAAAGAGTTCTATGCAGAGTATGACGGAACACGATTCGACATCTATGACGCATCACCGATGTTCACAGATAACGGATGGGTGCTTGTGAAATGTCGTGCGGTTGCATAGGTGTCACATTCTGACACGGAGGTGAGGACATGAAAATTGACATTGAGTTCAAAGGACTGGAGGAACTGGTAAAAGCGTTTGAAAGTGCTGCATCGGATGAAGATATTGCACAGGTAAATAAAACGATCGCTGAAAAAGGAGAACCAGTTGTACAGAGAATCATGTCCGGAAAAATCCCAAAGTCAAAGGACATCAAAAAAAGTGGGCGAGGGTTCGGTTCAAAATCATCAGTGTCCGCACATGCAGCAGATGAAATCCCTATCGGGAAAGTAAAGGTGAACGGTACGGGAGCGACAGCAGATGTCGGATGGGAAAAGAACACACAGGACGAGGGCGGTCATTTCTACGTCCGTTTTATTAACTGGGGAACGATTTACAGACCGCCACAAGAGTTCATATATGCAACAGGCAGGGAGGCAGATGCAGAACTGCAAAAGATAGCAGAACAGGAATATCAAGCGTATTTAGACAGGACAGTGGGGTGATAAGCATGGACAGCAGTCCGGACATCATAAAAGACGCATCAGACGCACTAAAGCCGATAGAGGACAGAGGAATCACCGTGATGCAGGGGTGGTATGACAAAGACCTCAACAAATGTCATGTGACATTGTGGGATTTGGGCGAAACCGATGATAATTTTTTCGGATGATGATGCGGAGGGAGCGACACTTTCCTTGCAAGTCACCATTTTCTCAAAAGAGGACGAGGTGGAACTGGCAAGGGAAATCAAGTCTCTCATGAAAGAGAATGGGTTCTCATTCGAGGGGAGAAACGGAGACGATTCAAAACCGGAGGATGGAATCTATATGAAAGCACAGCGATTCACAAAATATTATGAAAGCGAGGAAAAATCATGAGCGAAACAGTAACACAGGTAAATGAAACCACACAGCAGATTGTAAGGAGTAGAACTTGCGGTCTGAAAGATTTCTACATCGCACTGGTGCAGAGCAATACTGCAACAGCATACACAGCCGGAACTCCGGTGAAATTAGCGAGGGCAATCAAAGCGAAAATTTGATGAAAAGTGGACAAGTGAGAAAATCTACTCCGACGATAACACCGAGGAGGTCATCACTCATACGAGGGAACAGATGTCGAACTGGAGATCAATGCTCTTGCACCGCAGGACAGAGTGATTCTGTTCGGGCAGTTGTACGAGAAAGGATTCTTGAGAAAGTCATCTGACGACAGAGCACCGGAGGTCGCTGTCGGATGGAGAGAAAGAAAACTCAACGGGAAATATGAGTTCAAGTGGCTTTATGTCGGAAAGTTTGCAGAGGGTATCAGCGAGGAGGCAAGCACTAAAGAGGGAAAATTGTCACCTACAACAAAGAGCATCAAGGGCAGTTTCTACGAGCGTAGCATCGACAATCTGTATGAGGTATCTGTTGATGAATCCAACCTTGTAGCAGAGGACACGGATGCAGCGACAGCAATCAAAGACTGGTTCTCAAAAGTGCAGGAAGCACCGGACGCAGCAGCGTAAAACAAGAGAGGATATAACAGGAGGATAATTCAATGAATAGAAAAATTATCGTGAATCATAAAGAGTTCAAAATGGAGAAAATGTCTGCGGACACATACATGGAATATCTCGAACTTGCAGAACAGATTGACGCTGCGACATCCGAGAGAGCGTCAAAAAGATACTCACGACAGGAAATTGAGGCGATGATGTTGTTCATCTGCAAAGCATACGGAAATCAGTTCACGGTTGACGAGTTAAAGGACGCAGAGAGCGGACTGGATGCAGCAGGAATCGTCATCGAGTTCAACATGATTGACATGGGAATCGCAGAGGAAATGAACAAGAGAATGGACAAGATGATGAAAAATTTTTCAGAGTGGCAAGTGATTCCGGAAATAACAATCACTTGCAGCACAGGAAAAGTATTCATCAATAACATAACGGTTGAGCAGTACAAGAAATATGCTGCACTCATGGAGAAAAACGGTTCGGACAAAATAACGGATGCACTGTTTTTCAACAAAAGAATTATTCAAGAGATATTCGGAAACAGGATGTCTCTCGATGAACTGGGTGAGGTGGATGTCATTGAATTTCTGACAGCATCAAAGGGTATTCATTTCATCATGCAGGATATTGTTTCCGATGCGTTGCTGAACATTGTCGAGACAGAGCCAATCGAAAGAGAGACATCTGCGTTCGACGAATATGACCGTGAGAATGGGTATGAGGACGAGGAGCAGGAAGAACAGAACACATGGAAGATATGCGGAGAAATCGTTGACCGTGTGACAAAAATTGCGATTCGGCTCATGCGGGAATCATACGGGCAGTGCATGAAAGAAAATATCATTGAACTGCTGAAATATCTGAAATTTGAACTTGAAACGGTGAACGAGAACACATAACACAGAGAGGAGGAGAACCGATGGCACATACAAGCGTGAAGATTTCAGCAAATTCGTCTGATTATCAGTCACAAATGAAATCCGCTGCGTCACAGATGAAAGTGTTATCCAGTGAGTTCAAACTGGCACAGACGCAAGCAAAAGCGTTCGGTTCGGCAGCAGACCAACTCAAGGCGAAAGCCGAGAGCCTCACTCAAAAAATCACTCTGCAAAAGAATATCGTTCAATTAAACAGTGAGCAACAAGCAAAACTCACACAGAAACTTTCAGACCAAAAGACAAAGCAGGAGGAATTGAAAACAAAGGTCGAGGCAGCAAAGAAAGCCTATGAGGATTCAACAAAGGCGACCGGAGCAAATTCAGAGCAGTCAAAGGCACTGAAAGAGGAACTCGACAAACTGGAGCAGGAATTTAAGGCAAACGAGACAGCAATCGGAAAGACGGAGACTGCTCTTGCAAATCAGACCACAAAGACGAACGCATCAAAAGCATCACTCGTCGAGATGGAATCTGAACTCGAAAAAGTAAACAAGGAACTGAAAAATCATAAACTGAATGAATTTGCAAGCGGTTGTGACAAAGCAGGACAAAAGATGGAGAGTTTCGGAAAGAAAATGTCCGTCGTTTCTGCGGGAATTGCTGCAATAGGAGCAGCATCAATCGCAGCGTTCAAGGAACTCGACGAGGGATATGACACGATAGTGACAAAGACCGGAGCAACCGGAGAGGCACTGGAGGGATTGACCGCATCTGCGGACAATGTTTTCGGAAGTATGCCGGAGGACATGTCAACGGTCGGAGAGGCTATCGGTGAAGTAAACACGAGATTTCATTCGACAGGAGAGGAACTGGAGAGCCTGTCAACGCAATTCATTCAGTTTTCGAGCATAAACGGAACGAATGTGACACAGTCTGTTGACCAAGTGGACAAAATCATGAAAGCGTGGAACATAGACACATCACAGACGGGGAATCTGTTGGGATTGCTGACATCAAAAGCACAGGAGACAGGAATTTCCGTTGACAACTCGAAAGTTATGTACTGGATAACAATTCAGCGTTCAAAGAGATGGGGTTGTCATTACCACAAGCAATCAATTTGATGGCTCAATTCGATGCGAACGGTGTTGATTCTACGACAGCACTGGCAGGACTGAAAAAGGCATTGCAGAACGCAACAGCCGAGGGAAAGTCAATGGATGTCGCACTGGAGGAGACAATCGGCAGCATTAAGAACGCAAAGACGGACACAGAGGCTTTACAGATTGCGACAGAACTGTTCGGGAAAAAGGGTGCTGCGGAAATGGCGACAGCAATCCGAGAGAACAGAATTGACCTCACAAGCCTGTCATCCTCAATGTCAGAATATGGAACGACGGTCGAGGACACATACAACGGAACACTCGACCCGATTGATAATGCAACAATAGCGATGAACAATGCAAAACTGGCATTGTCAACACTGGCGACAACAGCACAGACCGCAGCAGCACCAGTCATCGAAAAGGTGACGACAAAGATTCAAGAACTGACAAAGTGGTTCACCTCTCTTGACGAGGGGCAACAGCAGACAATCATCAAGGTCGGTCTTGTGGTGGCTGCGGTGGGTCCTTTAGCAATCGGATTCGGAAAAGTAGCACAGGGAATATCGACGACGGTGAAAACAGGTCAACAGTTTGCATCGTTTGTCGGAGGAATCATCGCAAAGATAACAGCCAAGACAGCAGCAACCGCAGCAGGAACAGCAGCAGACACAGCAGGGCAGCAGCGGAGGCAGCACATACCGCAGCAACAGCGACAGCGACCGGAGTGACTGGAGGAATGACGGTGGCACAGACCGCCCTCAATGCAGTCATGAATCTGTGTCCGATTATTTTAATTGTGACACTGATTGCAGGACTGATCGCAGCAGGAATCGCTTTATATAAAAACTGGGATAAGGTCAAAGAAAAATTATCCGAGTTGTGGAGCAACGTCAAGGAGAAATTCAACGCAATCAAGGAAACCATAACGGGAGCGTTCTCGAAAGCAAAAGAGGCGGTCACGAATAAGGTGAACGAGATAAAAGATTCGGTTGCGAATAGTGCAGTCGGACAAGCAGCGACAAAGACGTTTTTTTCAGCGGTGAAAAATACTGTCACAAAGTTCATGGGGGCAGCAGTTGACACTGCAAAGGAGAAACTGGGGAACATGAAAACCGCCTATGAGGAAAACGGGGGCGGTATTAAAGGAGTAGTTGCAGCAGGATGGGAGGGAATCAAAGGCTATTACACAGCCGGATTCACGTTCGTTGATAATCTGTCGGGAGGAAAACTGACAGAAATCAAGACAAAATTCTCCGAAAAGACATCGGAAATCAAGACGAAAGTCTCCGAGGGTTGGGAGAATATGAAAACGACGGTCACATCCAAGATGACCGAGTGGAAAACAAACGCATCAAATAAACTGACGGAAATCAGAACCGATTTCACGACGAAGATTTCCGGAATACAGTCCTATGTGTCAACCGGATGGTCTCACATGAAATCGACGATTTCAACGACGATGCAACAGTGGAACACAGATGCGAGCAACAAACTCCTGTCACTCAAGAACGATTTTACAAACAAGGTCGAGAGCGTAAAACAGGGATGGTCAACGAGGTTTACAAACATCAAGGACACAGCGACGAATCTCATGGAGACCGCAAAGACCAATGTTTCCACAAAACTGGAAAATATGAAATCTGCCTATAACGAAAAAGGCGGGGGCAATGAAAGGGAATTGGTGATCGGCTACATTCACAGGCATCAAGGACAACGATGAACTCGCTCATGTCCACAGCAAACACGTTGACAGGTGGAAAACTCGACAGCATCAAGTCATCTTTCTCGACAAAATTGAACGGTGCTCTTTCAACGGTCGGTTCAGTCATGGAGAGCATACGAGCAAATTCAGCGAAAGATGGAATCCGCAAAGACAGCGGTCTCAAACGCTATCGACAAAATCAAGGGATTTTCAATTTTGAGTGGTCATTGCCACATTTGAAAATGCCACATTTTAGTATATCCGGTTCGTTCAGTCTGAACCCTCCATCTGTACCGTCA
>ENA-OPZD01000384-OPZD01000384.1-human-gut-metagenome-genome-assembly--contig:-NODE-384-length-11383-cov-1.917200_pt1 | contig 11383 bp, 21 predicted proteins | sample MGYA00242479_ERZ504495 | MGnify/ENA primary metagenome ERZ504495 (study PRJEB26092, sample SAMD00036286) | human gut metagenome | host: Homo sapiens | study: EMG produced TPA metagenomics assembly of... | reverse complement strand
AAAAACGGAGAGTTTAGTTTTTGCATTAGTAAAGAGAAACTCAGCGTTAGAGAAAATGGTTGAGGGAAAGACAACTAGATTGACTCCAGTTTTTGATTATCAAAGGGGAGAAAAAGAACTATTCCATCCTAAAAAGTTTTATAGATATTATGAAAATAAGATAGAGAGTATGGTTGCACTTGGAATTGCACAACAGGCTACAGAAAATTTTAATGAGGAGAAACAAAGAACTGAAGTTAGTTCATTTTTTATTTTTTCCAAAAAAGCTCAAGACGTATTTGCAAAGGCAGAAGACGATGTAGCAAAATTTTTCGTTTCAGTAGTATTCTACAGAATTATGGGATATATGATTTGGCAGTGATAGAAAATGAGTATTATGCACTTTTGGCATTGAATTTGGATATGATACCAGTTAATATTGGTTGGTCAGATTCTGTAAGATCTCGGATTAGTGGAATTATGCTTCGGCTTACTGATATTAACGTAGTTGCAAAAGAAATATACCCTTATGTAGCAAATACGATAAAACAGATTAATATTGTTATGCAGGCATTGATTCCCGAAATTCAGCTTGAAATTTATAATGCTTTTGATAAGCTCATGGAAAATGGGAAAGATGGAATTCAATTTGAGATTATTACATTGCGGGGAGCGCAAGGATTCCCCTTTTATATGAGTCAGCAGGTATTAAAAAGCTGATTTCTATCTGTAGTAATTTGGTTGCATGCTACAATCGGGAATCTTATTGTTTAGTAGTAGATGAACTAGATTCGGGAATTTACGAATATCTTTTGGGAGAGTGTCTAGAGGCTATGCAGGAAAAGGCAAAGGGACAACTTATTTTTACATCCCACAATTTGCGCCCTTTGGAAATTCTTGAAAATGAATTCTTGATTTATACAACTGTAAATCCAGAGAATCGTTATATTAAATCCGCTTACATTAAAAATACACAGAATACTAGATTGTCTTATCTGCGTAGTGTTAAACTAGGTGGGCAAAAGAGAAATTATATAATGAAACTAATATTTATGAAATAGAACTGGCAATGCGCAGAGCGGGAAGGGTGGGAATAAATGACCGATAAAATTATCCTGTTTCTCGTAGAGGGACCAACAGATGAGGATACGTTAGCCCTAATTTATTCAAAGATTGTAAAAGACCATGATATTAAATTTGAGGTATTGCATACAGATATTACAGCAGATGAAGAAATGACAGTGAAATATATTGAAGTCCGGATTAAAAAGGCGGTAGATATATATTTACAAAGGAACCCATTTCTTAAGAAAAGCGATATTCTTAAAGTTATTCAGATTATAGATACGGATGGAGCATTTGTTCCAAGTACATTTGTCAAACAATCAGATACGGGAAAAACGGAGTATTTTGATACGTATATATCAGCCAAAAATAAAGATCGTTTGATTCGGAGAAATATTAGCAAACGAAATATTGTGTATAAATTAGTGCATTCAGAAGATATTGCTGGTTTTCCTTATGAAATTTATTACTTTTCCAGAAATATAGAACATGTATTGCACAATATTGCGGAAGATTTGACAGATGAAGAAAAGGAAGATTTAGCATTTGAAATAGCAGATAGGTACAGTGAGTGTCCAGAGGATTTCCTGAAATTATTATATGAAGGAGACTTTTACGTTGCAGGAACATATAAAGATACATGGAATTTTATCATGGAAAATGGGAATTCTTTAAAACGCCATTGTAATATGTCGGTGTTCTTTGAAAAATTAGGAATAACAATAAACGTTAAATAAAACACTTCAGGGGGAGAATCTCCCCTGAAGTATTTTAAATATTTGTTTAATAATCCTTGTAATAATCCCCACTGCAACATTCCGTTCTTCGTTAATATGTGTTACAACAAAGGACACCTTATCTTTCTTCCCAACGGTGCGGCTGTCGTAGCAACTGTGAGCAATGGCGTTGACACCCAGTTCTAACCGGTCAAAAACAGTTCCTTTGTGGATGTCTTCCACCGTTCCGGCATATTCTCCCTATACCCGACAATTTTTCAGATTTTTTTGCTGGTGTTGCCTTCTACGCTTTTTACATCGGCGTGGATGGAGAGCGTTTCCGGGGAATTTCCCTGAATAGTTAAGATCCGAACCAGAATATGTTCCCCTATCTGGAATCGTTGTCAGATTATTCTAGTATGGGTGAATTTTTTTTAAATTGTAGAGGTTTGTCAAGTTGAGATGAAGAAATAAAAATTTGATATATAAAGAGTTAGCCAAAATGTTTCGATATATGAATTACAAGAATATTGTAAGATACAAACGGTTAATATAGTGATAAAATAATTACCAATATAATTGTTGCAATCAATTTGAAGAGATATACATATTACTGGAGGCTTGAGATGAGAAAAGATATTATAATTATTGATGATGATAGGGATTTATGTACACTCTTGCAAGAGAGTCTTTTGCAAGAAAATATTTGTGCAGATATTTCATGCAACGGTTTTGATGGGATAAAATCAGTAAAAGATAAGGAATATCAATTAGTTGTATTGGATGTGATGATGCCAGGAATCAGTGGGTTTGAAGTTTTAGAAAGAATACGAGACATGAGTAATGTACCAATACTAATGCTTACAGCGAAAGATGACAGCGCCTCAAAAGTAAAAGGGTTGCGGGCGGGAGCTGATGATTATTTGACAAAACCTTTTGAAATGGAAGAGTTTTTGCAAGAGTATTATCTCTAATAAGACGTTACACACGTTTAAATAATATGGCTAGTAAAGAAATTTTGAAATATGGAGATTTAAGAATTGACTTAGAAAGTGGCATAGTGGAATTGTCTGGTGAAGAGCTTAAATTATCTGCAAAAGAATATGATGTACTTATATATCTTGCAAAAAATCAAGGAAAAATTCTCACGAAGAAACAAATATACGAAAATGTTTGGAACGAAGAGTATGTATATGATGATGATAACATAATGGCAGTTATTAGCAGATTGAGAAAGAAAATAGAACGAACAGCAGAAAATTCGTATATTCAGACTGTAAGAGGTCTTGGATATAGATCAATAAGGAGTTATGAGATAAATGAAATTATTTTATGTGGTGCTAGTCATACTTTTATTTTATAATTTGGGATTGACACTTTATGTGTTTAAAATTAATAGAAGACTAAAAGAGTTCAATCAAATACTTTTAGAAATAGAGAAAGGTCAAAGCAAACAAAAGTTTCTATTGAAAAAAAATAATAGGATAGATCAAGTTGGATTTAGAGTAAATTCTATATTGTATAAATATGAAAAAAGGATCGAAGAGAGTAACATAGAGTTGGAAGCAAATAAGCAACTCATGACAAGTTTATCACATGATGTCAGAACACCCATGACAACCTTAATAGGGTATTTGGACGCTCTAGATTTAAAACTGGTAAGTTCAGATAAAGAGGAACAATATCTAAGACTAGCGAAAGAAAAGGCGTATGACTTAAAAAAATATATCGAAGTGTTATTCGAGTGGTTTAGGATTAATTCAGATGAGGAACAGTTGGAAATAAAAGCAGTTGACATTACTGAAGAAACCAGAAGAATTTTTTGGATTGGATCCCTATAATAGAAGAACATCGAATAGGATATAATATAGAAATTCCTGAGAAAGCTATAATTGTTGAGATTGATGAGGATTGTTATATGAGGGCTATAAATAATATTGTGCAGAATATTTTTACTCATAGCAAAGCAGCAAACATGTCAATAACAGCATCAGAGGGGAATGGTAAATTTAGACTCGAGATAGGTGATGATGGGATAGGGATAGCAAAGGAAGATTTGAATTATATTTTGAAAGATTATACCAGTGTAATAAAGGAAGATCCGGAAAAGGGAATGGACTGGGATTAAATATTTCAAAATTATTGCTAGAGAAAATGGGTGGGACAATTAGTGCATTTAGTGAACCGGGTAAAGGAACAGTATTTTGTATTGAATTTTCAGTTATACAAAGGTAACAAAAAGATGATACGTTTTGAGTATCATCTTTTTGTATTAAATAAATTACAAGGTTCTTGTCAGGTTTCTGTCAGGTTCCTGTCAGAAAAATATATTATACTGTAAAACATAGAAGATTCTGAAAGGAGAAAAACCAAATGTCACAATACATTATACAAACACGTGATTTAACTAAAACATATGGAGAACAGAAAAGTGTTTCCAATCTAAATATGCATGTAAGAAAGGGAAAGATATATGGACTCTTAGGGAGAAATGGAGCTGGAAAACCACAACTATGAAAATGCTGCTAAACCTCATAGAACCGACCTCAGGTTCCATACGTATTTTAATAGAGATATAAGCTTGAAGAGAAAAAAATATTACCTCGAATAGGATCACTGATTGAAAGTCCTGGATTTTACCCTAATTTGACAGGTACGGAAAATCTTAGAATTTTGCGAAATTGAGAGGAATCCCAAGAACTGATGCTATCGAACAGGCATTAAAACTTGTTAATTTACCATACAAAGATAAAAAGTTATATTCGCAGTATTCATTGGGAATGAAACAGCGATTAGCTATAGCATTAGCGGTAATGCATGACCCAGAAATATTAATTTTGGATGAACCAATTAATGGCTTAGATCCGATAGGAATCGCAGAAATAAGAACATTTATAGAAGATTTATCTAAAAATAGAGGGAAAACTATATTGATCTCTAGCCATATACTTTCAGAAATTGCTGTTTTAGCAGACGATATTGGTATTATTGATAAAGGCGTACTCATTGAAGAGGGAAGTATGAAGGAATTAGAAGAAAAAATGGAAAATATATACACTTCAAGGTTTCTGATAATGCCCAAGCAGCAAGAATACTGTCAGTATATTATAAAGAATCAAATTTTAAGGTATCAGGAAACCAAGATATAAATGTGTATAATCTCAGTATATCAATACCAGATATAGTTCGTTCCTTTGTTCAAGAAGGAGTAGACGTGATGGCCGCTCATTTGTGTGAAGATACTTTAGAGGACTATTTTAAAAAAGTGACAGGAGGGGAAGGAATTGCTTGATTTAGTCAGATGTGAGTTTACAAAATTGAAAAGAAGGAAAATCACGCTCATGCTGATTGTATTATCATGTTTTTTCCCCTTAATTGTCGTTATAACAACTAAGAACGGGATGTCTGGTGATCTGAGCACACATTATTTGAAAATGAGGTTTGATTTATCCTTTACTATGACACAGGGCTATGGTCTTGTATTCCTTGCACCTTGTTTAATAGGAATGCTTGCGACAATCTTGTTCTTTATGGAACGAGATAATGATACATTTAAAAATATTAGAACAGTGCCTGTGACAATTACCAAAATGATTCTTGCAAAGATCTGTGTACTTTTTATATATGGAACTCTTTTTAGCCTGGCGAGTGTATCATTTACAATATTCTTTTCATGGATATTGAAGGTTGGTATTATATATGATTTGGCATACAAGCTAGGATTTAGCATTATATTTGGGCTTGTGATAACGATAGCGTCACTTCCTATTGTGGTTATAATAGTATATTTTAATAAATCCTATTTAGTGTCTACATTATTGGCATTTTTTTATTCGATTCTAAATTGGGGAATTATCGGTTTATTTGAAACAATGGCAGTGAAAGGTACCGCAAAATTTCTAAATCTATTTCCAGTTATATGTGCGATGGACTGGACAAGCGGTAAACTGGTAGATCATGTAATAAAAGATAATTTGTCAAAAGAAGCATATATTATGTTTCCGTCAGATCTTTATGCATTTTTGGTATTAGGAGTAACATTGTTCTTATCTTTAATGCTTATGATTAGATTTTATAAAAAATGGACGAGGTAATTTAAATGGGAAATATTATATCAACAGAGTTATTAAAAATTAAAAGATATTCAGTTGTAAAGGCTGGATTAGTTATGATGTCGCTATCTGTGTTAATGAGTTGCTTTTATTCAACTGCAAGCACAAATAAAGTATGGGATTTTCAGTATTTTTATACAGCAGGTAATTATTAGTAATTGTACATTATTTTTCCCGATTATTATTACATTAGTCGCTGTGTACATTATTTCCAGGGAAACAACAGATGATACATTAAAATCTATTTTAACAGTACCTATTTCATATAAAAAGTTACTTATTGCTAAATTTTGGCTGCTTTTATTTTTAACTATAGTATTTAGTATTTTTAACGCTCTTTTGTCAATATGTTTTAATGCTTTTTTAGGATTTTCTGGAATGGATATTCATATGATGCTGATGTCAGCCGCTCAGATTATTGTATCTGACATATTGGTGTATATATCAGTACTTCCCATTATTATTGTTTGTGCTTTTGCAGAAGGAAAATCATTGCTGGGAGTTGCCGTTGCATTCATCTACGGATATTTTGCAACAATGGAAGGAAGTATGCTTAATTGGTTTCCAATCAAGGCTGCAATGATACTTGTTGATCCTAAATGCGGAAGCGAATATGGAATGTCATATAAAATTCCTCCTGCGGCGATGTCTATAATTGGGGTTTTGGTGGTTTCCATACTATTGTTTCAAATGCTAAACAGAACCAAAAAGAATGTTTATATGAAATCAAAAAGAAAAGTAAAGGTAAAACAAACAAGACGGAAAGGGTGGTAAAAAATGGTGGATTGAATGTAAAGAAATGTTGTCCGTAATCATAATCATAAACAATTTTAATATATGCTTGTAAGGAAGGAGAAGAGAAAATACATACTGCTAGTCAAGTGAACTTAACAGAACCTTTTAAGGAAATGAGAAATGAAAAAATAAATATCTTAGGATGAACCTGAAGGGTTCTGTATTCCTGCAGTATTTTGTGAAAAATTAAATCGTATAGATATAGACATTTTGAATTTACATATGGTATCTATGCAAGAAGCAGTTAGGAGTGTGCCTTATGAAGAAAAATTATAGAAATCCAATGACAAGACCAGAAAATTTTATGAATCCGGCAGGAAATGTAATGAAGGAAATTAAAGAGGCGGATTTAAACAATTTTTCCGCAGGTGCTGGTGAACCAAGAGTTTCCGATGGCTCTCAGTTCTGTACATCAACAAAGAATGTAACTGGGGAACAATTATGTTTGTTTGCTGTTAGTTTATGAGAGTGGTATGAAACCACAGGTATGATGACTACTGAATGAATAGGTTTGGCTTCTATGCATAGATATCATATGTAAATTCAAAATTTTGTACGTAATGGAGGAGATTATTATGGATAAAAATAATTGTAACAATAATTCTTATTTTTATGAAAGAAATTACTATAAGGACGTTCCCAGCACAGATACTAAAATGCTAGAATATTGGAATAACATTTTAGGTAAAGATGTTATTGAATCAATAGATAAGGCTTATGGGGTTTCTATAGAGCAGATATTATTTTCAGAGTATTCGTTAAATCATAAATATATTAGCTTTGCAACGTTTAAATCAGGAATATTCTGATATGTGTAATGAGAAGGCTATATCCTATTTGACTAAAAAAGGAACAAAAGTATTATTTGATCAATTTGTTCTCAGGTTTCTGGGATATGGGAAACGGGTTTTAGAAAGAAAGAGTAGAAAAGGATATATTGTTAAAGCAATTCAGGACTGTTTTTTGAAAAATTTAGCGGAAAGGATTTTAGATGTTTCTTTAAGCACTCTTATTTTTGAAATGTATTTAGCAAAAGAACAAGGAGAACTTAGAGGAAATGATGAAGCAGAAGAATATAAAGACTATAATCAGAGATTTCTTGGCAATGATAAGTATATAAAGAATTATTTTCCATATATCCAGGTCTTAAAAGAATGCTGATAGAATTAATGGAAAATTTGGCAAATAATTATATATTATTGCAGGAAAGAATGGAAAAGGATACTTTACTTTTAGAAGATAAATTTGGTGGGAAAAAGGTCTGGACTGAAGTAAAAAACATAAGAACGAGTGGTTCAGATTCACATAAGAAAGGAAATAGTGTTTTTTTAATTCAGTTTCAAGATGGAACAAAATAGTTTATAAACCACACGGACTGAAGGTGGAGAAAGCATATCAGTCATTTTTGGAATTTATTTCTTCCAATTGTAAAAAGGACTTTAAGCAATTTTTGATTCTAGATTGTGGGGACTATGGATGGGAAGAATTTGTAGTTAATCTTCCTTGTAACAGTGAGGCTGAAGTCAGGAATTATTATTATCGGATAGGAGTGCTTGTTTTCTGCAATTATATATTAAATGTCAATGATATACATACTGAAAATCTTATTGCTAATGGGGAATATCCGGTTGTTGTAGATGCCGAGACTGTCTTAGATAATAAAAGGGACAAAAAGAAAAAATCAGGTAGAGAAAAAAATTTACGATAAGATACATGAATCAGTGTTGTATTCTGGAGTACTGCCTTTTTATAAATACACTAAAAATGGAAAAGGTATAAATATGAGTGCTCTTAATGGCCAAGAGGGAGAGCAATATCCAATACTGATTCCAAGATTAAAAAATGCTGGGACATCAAATATGCATTATGAATATGAAAGACCTATTACTCAAGCTAGTAATAATTTACTGAGACTGGGCGAAAAGATAAAAGAACCTAGTCAGTATATAGATGAAATATGCGAAGGCTTTTTTGACGCATATACATTTTGTTTGGACAATAAGAATCTTATACTAAGCTATGTATCAATATTTGAAAATATTGAAGTTAGGCATTTAGTCCAAGATACTCAGCGGTATTCTATGCTATTGCATACATCATACAATCCGGATTTCCTTCAAGATGCGAAAGATAGGCAACTATTTTTATGTACAGTATTAAAAAATGTGGAGCAGATGCAAGGAATATGGAAATTGCTAAACTGGAAATAAAGGATATGCTGAATATGGATATTCCATATTTTTATAGCAATACTTCAAAAGAAGACCTTTATGGATCAGAAGGAGAAGTGGTGAAGAATTATTTTACTGAGTCTAGTATTCAACATCTTAGAAATAAGATATGTTTTATGAGTAATAAAGATAGAGAAGAACAGATTAGATTTATAAAAAATAATTTTGACGGATTTGAGTGATGATAAAGTTGAGAAACCTAAAAAGATATGAATGAACTTTGTAGAAGTAGGCGCGACAACGAACATGAACAAAAGAAATATAAAAAAATGCCATATTAAAGATTTTACATACATTAGAACAAAAAGTTTTTTATGGTGATGATGGGCGGGATATTAATTGGATAGGAATAACATCTGTTGGAAATTCTGAAAATTCTTCATGGAATATACAACCATTGGGGTTTTATTTATATGAAGGATTAGGAGGAATTGCCCTTTTTATAATGCACTACAGCAATCAGATTTTGATGTGGATTTGTCAGCAGCGTGCAAAGCATTTGAGACCATGATGTTTCAATATACCGATGATATGTTGGAACGAACCACGGATTTAGAAAAGGAAAGTAGCGGTGCTTTTGCGGGGGAATCTTCTGTTATATATGTATACGAAGTTTTATATAAGATAACCGGAAAACAAAAATATTTAGAATATGCAGAAAAACATTGCAAAATTTTAGAGTATGCATTGAAAGCAGATGAAAATAATGATCTGATTTATGGTAATGCAGGTGCCGTTATTGTTCTTCTTAATCTTTATCACTTATCTCAAAAGGATATATATTTGCAATTGGCGTGCGAAGCAGGGAACATTCTTATAAAAAATCAGAATAAGGGTAAGTGGTGCTGCGGAAACGGGCAGAGCTTATCTGGGCTGTCACATGGAATTGCAGGTATAATTTATGCTCTTACAAAGTTAAATAATGAGCAATTTCATATTGAGTATCAAAATGCAATACACTTTGGATTAATATATGAAAATACTATGTATTCTGATAAATATAATAATTGGTTAGACAATCGGGAGGAGGCAAAAAAAGAAGAAAACTCTGATAATAGATGCATGGCAGCATGGTGTCATGGGGCACCAGGGATTTTATTGGCAAGAAGTAAGATGTATAACCTAGTTAAAGACAGTAGTGATTATATAACAGTAGAATGTGATATTGAACGTGCACTATTTGCAACAAAAATGTACGGACTTACAGATAATGATTGCTTATGCCATGGGAATTTGGGGAATGACAGAAATATTACTTGAATATTCGAAAGAATGTAATGATGAAGAAGTAAGACATATGATGTTGTCTGCGAGAACGCAAATTGCTGTGGATATTATAAATGAAAATTACGATTGTGCAAGGTCTTATTTATATGGGTATAAAATACCAGGATTTATGACAGGAATCTCAGGAATGGGATACTCTCTATTAAGAGATTTGTACCCAGAATTACCATGCATTTTGGCTCTGGAGATTTAGGAGTGTAATTGCTAAGTAATATTTAACAAAAGGAGGAACTTGATGTTTCAAAAAAAAGTGCATTATGTTTCACAGCTGGGAAGTATGGATTGTGGCATAGCATGTCTGACAATGATTCTAAATTATTATGGGTGTAAAAGTGATATCGTGGACATAGGGGCAGAGATTCAGATTGGCAGAGACGGTATGACCTTAGCTCAAATGAAAAAATAGCAGAAAAGCATGGATTTAAATTTGCTGCATACCAGTACAATCATGAAGAAAAAAACTTAATAGAGTATCTTCCAGCCATTTTGTGTAATGATTCCCACTATGTGGTAGTTGATAAAACTAAGAAAAAAGGAAAATATATTCTGTTTGATCCAGCAAATGGAAGAAGAGTTGTCGATTTTTTAGAATTAAGAAACGGATACAAGGATATTCTTGTGTCCGTTATTCCAAGTAGAAATATTAAGAAAATAAAAAAAGATATTGATCAATTTCAAATAAATTGTGATAGAATAAAAAAGCTGTTTATAAAACAAGAAATGACGAAAGTCAAAGTATGTAAATGTTGGCAAAATCAACAAATTTTTTAGAAGAGGTGAAAGAACATGCGTGAAGGAATCCATCCAAATTATTATCAGGCAAAAGTAGTATGCAACTGTGGTAACACATTCGTAACAGGATCTACAAAAGAAGATATCCACGTAGAAATCTGTTCTAAATGTCATCCATTCTACACAGGACAGCAGAAAGCTGCTCAGGCTCGTGGACGTGTTGATAAATTTAACAAGAAATACGGAATTCAGGAATAATCAGAATGACGAGAATAGGTTGAGGTGCAAATCTCAACCTTTTTTTAACATTGTAGAGAATTTGTACAGATATGACAGAGGGAAAGAATTAATGGAAAATCTGTCTGAAAAAATAGAAGGAGAGCGAATCTATGAAGTCATCAAATATTGGCGGGCAGGCGGTTCGGAAGGTGTGATGATGAAGAACGGGGATCAGTATGCAGTGAGA
>ENA-OPZD01000383-OPZD01000383.1-human-gut-metagenome-genome-assembly--contig:-NODE-383-length-11385-cov-2.303073_pt1 | contig 11385 bp, 19 predicted proteins | sample MGYA00242479_ERZ504495 | MGnify/ENA primary metagenome ERZ504495 (study PRJEB26092, sample SAMD00036286) | human gut metagenome | host: Homo sapiens | study: EMG produced TPA metagenomics assembly of... | reverse complement strand
AATAAATGAAACAGATTTACAAAGACTCGTAATGTAAAGGTGGAGGGTTATAAAAATGAAAAAGGAATCCAACGGAACAACCATTGTAAAAAAATTTCATGAAGTCACAAGGGTCGGTATTTATTATATTGCTGGTAATGTGTATTATTGCATCAATATTTACAGACAAATTTCTTTCTGTTTCAAACCTTAGCAATGTGTTGACACAGTCTGTAACCTGTGGCATCGCAGCGATTGGCATGACATTTGTTATTCTGACAGGTGGTATTGATCTGTCTGTCGGAGGTTGTATTGTTTTTCGGCAACGATTGGAACAAAGTTATTGTCAGAAGGGAAAGTAGGAGTAGGAACAGCAATCATCATAATGCTTTTGTTAGGCGTATTGGTTGGTGTTTTTAATGGCTTTTTAATTACGGTATTAAAAATGCCGGCATTTATTGCTACGCTTGCTTCGTCTAATGTAACAGCGGGATTAGCACTTTATATTTCTATGGGAAAGACGATTATAGGGCTTCCTTTGGAATATAGTTTTATTGGTCTTAAAAAGATTGCAGGTGTGCCATTTTGCGTATTACTGATGATTTGCTTATATATAGTCGCGTATATTGTATTGAAATATACAGGATACGGACGTAAGGTATATGCTACAGGAAGTAATCGTAAATCTGCATGGCTAAGCGGAATCAATGTAAGACTGATTGAGTTTTCAGTTTATGTTATTCAGGGTGTCATGTCTGCTCTGGTTGGAGTTGTATTAACGTCAAAATTGTTAACATGTACCAGTACAATTGGTAATGGTATGGAAGTAAATGCGATTGCAGCAGTAGTAATCGGCGGAGCAAGCATGTCAGGTGGAGAAGGCAGCGTTGTTGGTACGATTGTTGGAGCTTTAATTTTAACAATTATCAGTAATGCAATGAACCTTATGAGTGTTAATGCATATCTGCAGCAGGTAGTTATGGGATTGATTATTATTATGGCAATTCTGTTTGATATGGTACGTAAAGGATATATTTTCCGTAAACCAGATGAGGAGTAAAAAATGTTAATAGAATTAAGTTACATAATAAGCTTGGATATGCCTAAATGGCCAACGAATCCAGCAGAAAGAATTGAATATAATACAGTAATACAAAATGGAGATCCAAGCAATGCATCTTCTGTATTTCACCATTTGCATACAGGAACACATGTAGATGCACCGTTTCATTTTGATGCTAATGGAAAAACAATCGACCAGATTCCGATAGAGGATTTCCATTATACAAAACCATTAGTTCTGGAAATTGCAAAAGGAAAAGGGGAGAGAATTCGATATGAGGATTTAAAATCGCATGAATCTGAAATAAAAGAATGTGATATTTTGTTCTTATATACAGGTCATTCGCGTTTTGAGAGATATTTCTCCGGAGGATTTTGTGGATAATTTCCCATGTATGGAGGTAATGGCTGCGAAATATTTACGAAAAGAATTCCCTGAATTAAAGGCAATAGCAATGGATTCTATTAGTTATGATAGTGCTATTACAGGTGGAGATGAAGGGTTTCCATGCCATCATGCGTTGTTGGAAACAAATAGTGAACAGAAAGAACGAACATTGCTTCTTTTTGAAGATGTAAATATTCAGAAAGTTATTAGGTGTGGAAAGAATAAAAGAAATTTGTGCATTTCCAATTCGTTTTTTCACAGTTGGAAGCTGCTCCTGTAGCGATGGTTGCTATTACTGATCATATCTGATTTTCAATAATACTAGGAGGAAAATAGAATGGATATGTATTCTGTTGTAAAAGAAAATCCGATACTTGCAATACTGAGAAATATCCCATTGGAATATACGGTTGATTATGCGCAGGCAATTGTAGATGGGGGGATTTCGTTTTTTGAAGTGGCTTTGAACAGCGAGCATGGTTTAAAACAGATTGCAATACTACGAGATCGCTTTGGGGAAAAATGTATGATAGGAGCAGGTACAGCAATAAGTGTGGATCTTGCAAAAGCGGCAATAGGAGCAGGAGCTCAATTTTTGCTTACGCCAGGTACACCGATTGATGTGCTTCAGTATTGTGCAAAAAAGACATTATGTTATTGCCTGGGGTGTTTACACCTGGAGATGTTGCAACAAGTTTGGAATTTGGCTATAAAACAATGAAATTGTTTCCGGCAGGGTGTGCTCCGAAAGGATATCTCAAAGCGCTAAAAGGACCATATGATGAGGCAAATTATATTGCAATTGGTGGCGTAACTATTGATAATATTAATGACTATTTTAAAGAAGGATATATGGGGGTAGGGCTGGCGAGTAACCTTATGCCGTTATCTGTGTTGAAAGATAAAAATTGGGATTTGGGAGTATCTTATGTCCAAAAATATGTATCAAGGGTAAAACGAAGGGTGTGATGATCATTCTAAAATAAAGATATTCTGTTGAAGGAGGACATAAGAAGGTGAAAATAGTCGAAGTTAATGCTTACCATGTGCGACCACGATGGGGATTTGTAGAAATTATTACAGATGAAGGAATCACTGGATGGGGTGAGGCAGTACTTGAAGGACATTGTGATGCTGTTCTGGCATGTGTGCAAGAATATAGATCGTATTTGATAGGACAGGATCCATTCCGAATCGAAGACATTTCGGCTACAATCTTTCGTGCTGGATTTTATCGTGGCGGCGGTGTTTTAATGAGTGCTCTTTCAGGTATCGATCAAGCGCTTTGGGATATTAAGGGCAAAGCGTTTGGTACACCAGCATATGAATTGATGGGAGGAAAATGTAGAGATAAGATTAAAGTATATTCCTGGATTGGTGGAGATAGGCCATCGGATGTTGGCACAGCGGCAAAAGAAAGGCAGGACGCAGGGTTTAAAGCAATCAAAATGAATGCGACAGAAGAGCTGCAGATGATTGATAGTTATGACAAAATAGATGCTGTTCTTGAAAGAGTTGCTGCGATTAGAGAATCATGTGGCAAGTATTTTGGTATTGCAATTGATTTTCATGGACGTGTTCATAAGCCGATGGCAAAAATACTAGCTAAAAAACTGGAAGAGTTCGACCCGATGTTTATTGAAGAGCCGGTGCTGTGTGAAAATATGGAAGTGTTTAAAGAGATTGCCGTTGCCTGTAATATTCCAATTGCTACGGGAGAGAGGCTCTTTACTAAATATGATTTCAAGAGACTTCTGCAAGCTGGTGGTGTAGATATTATTCAACCGGATCTGTCTCATGCAGGGGGGCTTACCGAAGTGAAGAAGATTGCGTCTATGGCAGAAGCGTATGACGTGGCACTCGCTCCGCATTGCCCACTTGGTCCAATCGCATTGGCTGCGTGTCTGAATGTAGATGCAACATGCTATAATGCAGTTATTCAGGAACAGAGTATCGGCATACATTTATAATGTTGGGAAAAGTGTGCTTGATTATGCATTAAATAAACAAGATTTTCAGTTTGTTGACGGTTTCTGTGCAATGCCAACGAAACCTGGCTGGGGATTGAAGTGAATAAAGAACTTGTTTTGGAAGAGAATCTGACAAAGCATCAGTGGAAGAATCCAATATGGAGACATGCTGACGGATCTGTTGCTGAGTGGTGAATAATGGGTATATCTTATATGCGTGTTTAGAGACGTGCGTCTTATGAGAAGGCGTTTTCTGGTCTTTGTTCTTTTTAGAGCGTTCATAGCATCTGTCAGGGTGAGCTGTGAACGCTTTTTGATTTGCAATCAAATATTGTAAAAACAGCTAGGAGATATCTCGTGTTCATTATAGCATGCGGCATATGGCGGGCAACTTTGACTGTGTTCGGTTACTGGCTTCATCTATTTGTCTAGGGGATGTCATAGAACACATTTGTTATTCGTAATGAACTTCCAAATGTAATAAAATACTATCTTCTATCAAGGTAGTGAAACTCTATTTGCTATCATTATGAGCTAAAAACTTAGATAGTAAAGTTGCCCGAGATTTAAATGCTTGCATTTGGTGTGTGATTTTTCTGTGCTATAGGTAGTGATGCTTTTTATTTATTACTCCAACTTTCCCACCAGTAAAACTGGCATAACAGTTGATTTTCAACTAAAATTTTAAAATAATTGGTACCTTGACATAAAAATAGCACCTGATCTTTGATATAATAAGTTCACCACAAATAAATACTCAAAGGAAAAGGTGCTGAACTTATGATATACCAAAATGATAAAAATGAAAATACCCAAAATCAATTTTTTCCAACGCTTTAAAAGAACTTCAGTTATTGTTCAGGGGTTAGCTGGACTTGAGAGAACCGATGGTGTAGACTGATAATAGTCAAAGATAATCCATATCTGGAAGTTCTTTTTCGTTTCTCCTTCTATATAATATTCTGTAAATCATTTTGCATGGATGTTCGCTGGTAATAAGTATTTATGATATCCTGTAAAGTAATCGTATTCATCTTTTCTTCAGCGTTTTTTTGAATTTCATTATAAAATCCCTGCAAAGATAACTGAATATTAATACCAACACCACAATCAGGATTGGTATGAGTATCTAAATGAAGCAGCGGTTTCTCACCTTCAACTGCCTTATAAATATCCAGCAATGTAATCTGGTCTGCCGGTTTTGAAAGAGAAGGACGGGCATGTCCGGCTACACTGGTCATAAGTCCGGCCTTTTTTAGTTTTAACATAAGCTGGCGTACAAAGCGGGATTTGTATGGACACTTTCTGCAATTGAGGCACTGGAGAGGGATTTTTCCTGGTTGATAGCAATCAGAACCATTACATGGACAGTATCGCTTAATTTCGTTGAATATTTCATGATAAGAAACTCCTTGTAGTATGATATAATGATTTTGCTTTCACATTTTTGAGACAAAAATATTTCTGGTTTGTCTAAAACATTTCAAGTTCTCAACAGTTCTTTCCAATATGTTGAGAAACTGTGCATATTTATTATTTTGATGATTGTAAATAATATAATTACAACTATAATGAAATTTAAAGGAAAAGTCAACACAGGAATGAAACTTACGGAGGATTGTATAATATGCTGATCGTAGACAAATTTATGAAACTACCAAAATCCTTGAATAAACATTGATTATTATATGATGTGATAAAATATTCACAGAGGAGAACTTATGGAATACAAAAATCAAACAGAAAATCGTGCATTTCAGGAAATGTTGCAGGCAGCAGTAAAACGGCTGCAAAATCGTTCCGGAGAGGAGATTGCTGCAAAAAGCGGGGGCTGTTTTTTCATAGCAGCCGGAATGTACTTGAGATAATGAGTTTTTTATGAAACGATTGAAATTCAACTTCCTGAATTCTATATTAACTCAGACATAGATGAATGGCATTATCTGACATTGCTGCATTATCTGGATATGGCCGATGGCACAGAAGGCTCACAGAAGCTCATTACTTTTGGTAACCTGAAAGATGGATTGATTCGAGGAACCAAGTTTGACCGGACTGCAGAGCAGAAACTGGAAAAGCTTTTGCAGGATAAAGATCCTGAGAAAATTCAGAAAGCATGTAAAAACCTAGGTGCAGAATTCACAGAGACAAAGGCGGATCTGTGTGCTGTTTTTCCAGTTCTGCCAAGATATCCGGTAACTTTAAAGATATGGTTTGCAGATGAAGAATTTCCTGCATCTGGCAAAATATTTCTTCAGGATCATGCTGATCATTATCTGAGTGTAGAAGATGCGGTAACAGTTGGAGAAATTTTGCTGCAAAAATTATCGGAAGCATTTTCTTCTCTCTGATCATGAATCAGAAAACTTTCCAGCCCGGATTTGATAAATTTGTCGATTACTGTCTGAATCTGTTTCCAGTCATTACAGTGATTGCGGAGCATCAGTCTGTTGATGGAAAGGCAGCCATTCATTTGAAAATAAAAAACCGATTCTGCCTGTTCAAAGGTCAGGAGGCTGTGTGACATAAGCCAGGTCACATAGCCTTCTTTTGTATTTTCTGCTATTTTTTCCAGAAGAATAGGGGCAATTGCATCATCCAGAAACAGTGCCCTGTATTGTGATTCCATCTGTATTTTCTGACAGAACGGATAGGAACAGCTTTTTTGATTTAGACAGAATAAATGATCTACAGTTGTTAACATATCCTGAGTCATATCATTAAAAATATCTGATAATACATCATAGATATCGTAGTAATGAAGATAAAAAGTGCCACGGTTGATTTCAGCATTTTTGCAGACCTCAGTAACTGTAATTTTCGTAAAACTTTTCTGCTTTAACAATTCTAAGAACGTATCTTTTATGGTTTGCCTGGTATAGCGGGTACGACGATCTTGTTTTCTCGTTTTTTCTGACATTATATACTCCTGTATTATTTGGAATCATATGATTCCTCAACAATTTTTCTGATGTGTTGAGTAACCATACAAATCTCACAGATTGATTATTGTAATTTATATAGTAACAACTATAATGAGGTTTAAAGAAAAAGTCAACAGATTGTTCAGAATTTTAGGAGGAAAAACATGGGACATGTAATTGCAGTATCAGGAAAAGGTGGCGTAGGAAAAACAACTCTTTGTGGATTGTTGATCCAGTATTTATGTGAAAGCGGAAAACGTCCGGTCCTGGCAGTGGATGCAGATGCAAATGCAAATTTGAACGAAGTGCTCGGTGTTGAGCCGGAGGTCACACTTGGGGAGCTGAGAGAAGAAATTGAGCGGGCAGGCATAGACCCACGATATCAGATTCCCTCCGGTATGACAAAACAGGCATATCTGGAAATGCGTCTTTCTGATGCGATTGCAGAAGAAGACGATTATGATTTGATGGTAATGGGACGAACCCAGGGACAGGGCTGCTATTGTTTTGTAAATGGCCTTGTGCAGACCCAGGTTCAGAAACTGCAAAGTCATTATCCATATATTGTGGTTGATAACGAAGCAGGTATGGAACATATCAGCAGAGGAATCCTGCCAATGATGGAAGTTGCCATTCTTGTAAGTGACTGTTCCAGAAGAGGTGTTCAGGCAGCCGGACGTATTGCAAAGCTGATGAAGGAGTTAAACTTTAAACCACAGAAAACTGGATTAATCGTGAATCGTGTTCCGGATGGAAAACTGGATGCCGGAACTCTGGAAGAAATCCGAAATCAGGGACTGGAACTGTTAGGAGTTGTACCACATGATGACCAGGTATATCAGTATGACTGTAATGGAAAGCCGATCATACAGCTTCCGAAAGATTCTCCTGTAAGAAGTGCACTGGGAGAAATTATAAAGAAGTTAGGATTGTGAGTTGGGGGATTGAAAGTTTGAAGATTGAGTAAACAGAAATATTATCTGATTTGGTATAACTATAGCAATCCTCTGAAATAATGCATCTTAATCCAGCCCATCAGAGTGTGAAATCCTGCGTCAGATATCTTTGCCGTGCGTCAGCACGCCTGCAGATATCTTCCTTGTCTTTCGCACTCTGCTGAACTGTCTTAAATGCATTATTTACGAGGATTGCTATAATTGCAAAGAAAGGAAAAACTTCATGAGAAATCATTGGACAGAAATAGAAAAATATTTAGAAGACCAGAAGATAGCGCAGGAACTGATTGGAGAACTGAGAGATTTTCACATGCGTTATGAGGTAGAGGATCAGGTAAAGGAACGGATAGAAAAACCGGATATCCTATTCTATGGGAAAAAGATTCTGGAAATGTCAATAGCAGCGCTTCTTCAGGGAGATAATCTGTTACTTTCCGGTGCGAAAGCTACAGGAAAAAATGTACTATGTGAGACACTGGCATGGATATTCGGAAGACCGGAATACGACATTTCTTTTCATGTAAATACAGACAGTGCCGATCTGATTGGAACGGATACCTTTATAAATAATGAGGTTCGCCTTCGGAAAGGTCCCATTTATCAATGTGCGGAATTTGGAGGATTTGGAATCCTGGACGAAATCAATATGGCAAAAATGATGCGGTTCTGTACTGCATGCCACACTGGATCATCGGCGCAGAATCGATATTCCAGGATATAACAGGATTTTACTTCATCCGGCAACACGATTTATCGGCACGATGAATTATGGTTACGCAGGTACCAGAGAGTTAAATGAAGCATTGGTTTCAAGGTTTATGGTAATTGATATGCCTGAAATGGATGAGGATAGTGTCCTTTTTGTATTAAGACAACATTTTCCAGAGGGGAAAAAAAGTGCATTGAAAGCTTTTGCAGGACTGTTTCTGGATTTGCAGATTAAAGCTTATCATGGAGAAATCTCAACAAAATCTCTCGACCTGAGAGGATTGGTTTCTGCTGTAAAGGCAACAAGAAGCGGACTTTCTCCAATTGAAGCAATCCAGATGGGGATCATAAATAAAAGTTTTGATGTATTTGAAAAAGAGATCGTAGAAGATGTGGTTTCTACCAGAATCCCATCTTCCTGGACCGGAAAAGACATATGGGGGTAAACTTGTATGGAGGATGTCAGATGGCCGGCGGAACAACTGGAAGAACATCGTCTGGAGATCAGCAATCGTATCAGAAATCTTTTTTGGACAGTCAGTGGTGATTATGATATGGAATTTGAACCGGACACAGAAAAATATGATTATTCAAAACAAACGGTTCTGTATGAGGCAGTGAAGCAGGGTGCCTTTGCACGATATTTTGATCAGAAGAAACTTGGCATGTATTTGATGAAAAAATTACATTTTTCTGCTGGAGAAGATATGCTTTTGCCTCTTGCTGGATTATGCATGGATGCTGCAGTGAATCGGTTTATCATTCGAGAACGTTTGGGAACAAAGGAAATCAGAGAACAGGCATTCAGAGAATTGGAAAAGGCCGAAGAAGAGCAGGTATCAGACAAAGCCGGAACAGACCTGATTCACAGGATCAGGCTTCTGTATATAAGGCATGTTCTGGAGAACACAGACGATAAGGGAATGGATCCACAGGCAGAGATTGCATTGTATAAGATTCTATCTCTGAAGGATGCGGAAAATACGGAAGATGTCATAAACGTGATAGATGAGATTTATAATCATGTTCTGGATCCTTCTTTTGAAAAAAAGAATGGAAATCTGGAGAAGATTCTGAATTTACCGGATATGGCATTGGCCAATGACGCGTGGCAGGAATGCATGACGGATGAACAGATGGAAGACATCATTCAAAAATATCTTTCTAATCTCAAAAAAAGATGATGAGTCTGGATATCAAGAAAACAAAAAGAAAAAAGATCTTATTTTCTCCGGAAAAGAAGAAGTTCCGGAAAGCCCGGAGAATATAAATCCACAGGCAGTGCGACGGATACGGGAATATGTGGAACTGAATTACGGAAAATCGTATCTAAGTGAATCGGAACAGACCAGAGTCAACCGGAAATTTTGTACAGGAATCCACAAAAACTGTAACCTGTATCTTACAGACGGAATTTTACAGAACCCTATGATAAAAAATAATCAATACCGTTTTGCTCAGCTGCAGTTTGAAAAAAATAAAGCCTATTATGGAAATAATCACTGGATCATCAAAAGAAATATTTCTGTGTTGGCAGAGTCACTGAAACGGGCATTTATAATCCGAAAGGATGATTTTGTCAGCAGATCTGATGCAGGGCAGCTTGTTCCAGAACGGTTATGGAAAATTGGAAGAACAGACGATGACAAGCTATTTAATAGAAAAAAGAGATCAGAAGATTCTGAATTTGTAATAGATGTCCTGATTGATTCCAGTGGTTCCCAGGCTGGCAGACAGGCTCAGGTAGCGGCGCAGGGATATATTATCAGTGAAGCATTAAGTCAGGCAGGAATTCCTCATCGGGTGACAGGATACTGTGCTTTCTGGGGATATACAGTACTTCAGAGATTTCGGGATTATGAAGATCCAAGGGAAACAAATGAAAGAATCTTTCAATTTCGGGCGTATGCCAATAACAGAGATGGGCTTGCACTGAAAACAGTCTGTTCCTCTCTCATGGAGCGACCGGAAAAAAATAAGATTTTAATCGTATTAAGTGATGGAAAACCCTGTGATATGAGCATACAACGACCAGGAACCCGCCAGCCCAGGATCTATGACGGAGAAGGAGCTGTGAAAGATACTGCATATGAGGTGCGTCGGGCCAGAAATCAAGGAATTTTCGTAATTGGTATTTTTGTAGGGAATGAAGAAGAGCTCTCCGTGGAAAAGAGAATCTATGGAAAAGACTTTGCCTATATTCGTAATATCAGCAATTTTTCCCGTATGGTAGGAACTTTTTGCGAAGACAAATCGATCTGGAATAAAAATGGAGGAATCACTATGGGTAAAATTGAATTTGCCAATTGCCAGGATGTAAGAAATCAGAAAAGGATACAGGAATTAGATTGTCCACACTGTCATGAACCGGGAGGCATTGAAGCCTTTGTGAAAGACGGGATACTTGCAGAGGATGGAGTATGTGATAACTGCGGATATATTCTTCCAGAAGGAACAGAACTGGAGGAAGTGGAGTAAGAAGCATTTAAGGAGAGAACAAATGAAAATTGCTGTGACTGGAAAGGCGGAGTAGGGAAACCATGTTGATGTAATGGCAAAATAGACATTATATTAATTATTTTTCGAAAACAGTTTGAAGTATGGTCATATGTAATGCTTATTATTAAAGAAAAGGAGTAAATATAGAGATGAAAATAGCAGTTTGTGGAAAAGGTGGATGTGGAAAAAGTACAGTAACCAGTCTTTTGGCTAAGGCTTTAGCCAGACGAGGAAAAGAAATTTTTGGTAATTGATTCCGATGAATCTAATTATGGTCTACACCGACAGCTAGGTATGAAGCTTCCCAGAGATTTTACAGACTATTTCGGTGGTAAACAAAATGTTTTAAATGATATGATGTTATCAAAATTTACTCATCAGTTTTTTGAGGAAACCTGGACAATAGATGATATACCGGAAGATTATTATAGTCTGAAGGACGGTGTAAAACTGATGAGTAGTGGAAAAATTCATCAAGCAAATGAAGGGTGTTCTTGTGCTATGGGAACTGTTATGACTCAATTTATCCAAATCTCAGGCTTAAAGAAGACCAATTTGCGCTAATGGATATGGAGGCTGGTATTGAACACTTTGGACGTGGAATTGATAACGGTGTAGATTTGATATTGATAATCATAGATCCATCCTATGAATCCCTACAGCTTTCCAAAAAATCGGGGAATTATCGGAAAAGTATTCGAAAACCATTTTATTACGTTCTCAATAAAAGTAACAAAAGAGAATAAGGAAATGATGTATGAAGCTGTATGGAATTCAAGTCGAGTCGCTGTATCTCTTGGCGCGGATCCTAGTATTATGGGAGAGGGACTGATGGGGAAGAACTATCAGAAAACCAGATGCTATTGAAAAGTTAACAGAATTTCTACTTTCTATTTAAA
>ENA-OPZD01000382-OPZD01000382.1-human-gut-metagenome-genome-assembly--contig:-NODE-382-length-11413-cov-2.689704_pt1 | contig 11413 bp, 18 predicted proteins | sample MGYA00242479_ERZ504495 | MGnify/ENA primary metagenome ERZ504495 (study PRJEB26092, sample SAMD00036286) | human gut metagenome | host: Homo sapiens | study: EMG produced TPA metagenomics assembly of... | reverse complement strand
CTTTCAGCATCCAGTTATAGAGTCCATATCTGGTAGCCAGCACAGATAACAGATTCATTGACATATGTGCTGCCACCGGTGCTTTCAATGAACCATATTTTTCATACACATATGCCAGCATCATCCCCAGGGCAAATCCATAGAGCATCTGCACCAGATTCACATGCAATATGCCAAATACGACGGATGAATAGACCATCGCATACACAAATGAGCTTTCCCTTTCCATTCTTCTGAAGAACAATCCTCTGAATACATATTCTTCACAGATGGGTACCAGCACTGCCAGACACACGATCTGTATTGCAAGCGGTGCCGAATACATCGCATTCATAGTTGCCTTATAATTTGCATCTATCACTGACAGATTTCCAATGATGATCAGGTTATTCAGCCCCAGGCTCATGGCAAGTGCCATAATGATCACTGCCGGATATTGCCACAACGGCGCTTTCTTATCCTGTACGATACCGGCTGTCTTCTCTTTCTTTCTATCCCCGTGATACATAAGTGCCATAACAGGGATTGTAACAAGTGCCGACAGACCTTCTACCCATGTCGTATAGTCGATATACTTATTCAACATCTTTTCATAAAAGGCCATCAGCTTATTCTGATCAGACATCAACGCCTCTAATGCTGCCTGCGTCTGATAGTGTGTCTTCATATATGCCATCATCATGCTGCCATGACTGCCATACCTACGCCGATTCCGATCCCCCATTTGATCAGGAGCGGTCCCCACATCTTCCAGAAACGTTTTCCCGGTGTCTCAACTGGTTTTCTTTCCTGTTCCTGGTGATAATGGTATCCCGGCTGGTCGTGTCCGTTCTGCCATTCTTCCATAGTTATCCTCACTTTCATCTGTTGCTTCGTATCATATACTGTTCTATTCTACTTCTACGTGAGGAAAGTTGCAATTAAAAAAATATAAACTTTTTTACAATTTGATCTTTACGACATCGACATCCAGATTCCATAAAAACTTATCCAGATCTTTGAATGATATGAATACTGTTGCTGTATTTTCCAACGGATGGATTCCCATACTTTTACATCTGCTTAAATTTTTATCGATGAAAAATTCTATCGCATGCTCGGTATCATTCATCAGCGCAAACGGAGTTACGCTCCCCTGCTTTACGCCAAGATATTTCTCCAGGCGTTCTTCGGATGCAAAGCTTAGATTTCCTGCTCCAAGCTGTCTTCCGAGCGTCTTTAAGTCTACTTTTGTCTTCTCATCTGCTGTGATTAGGAAGTGTCTCTTTCCTTTGGAATCTCTCAGGAATAAGTTCTTGCATAAAGTTCCTTTTTCCGGGAGTCCCAGCCGGTCCATATCCTCCATCGTATGTACGGGTTCATGCTCTACCACCTCGTACTTAATTCCCATCTTGTTTAACGCATCATATACACGCTGTTTCTGGTCTTCCATGCTGTTTCTCCTTTCTAATTCGGGTAATGTACTACGATATTCGCAGTCACCGTTCCCTTTCCTGTGTTCTTATACACGTAATCATCAAAAGCATTATACGAAGCCGCATCGCCGGCTCTCAATACATATTCCTGGTCTTTAAAAATCAGTGTCAGTTCACCGGAATACACGGTAATGAATTCTCTCGTACCATTCATCTGACGATTCGCCTGCATCATTCCGTTCTCATCAAATTCCAGGTCAAAGATTTCAAAATCCTGTCCCTCCCGGAAACTGAAGATCGGATAAAGACGGTATCTTCCATCATCCCCCGCCAAAGGTTCTACTTCTTTCTTCCCGGTTTCAAAGAATGGCTGTGGTTTGTCTGCGGTAAATGCAGTAACCGGTACCTTTAATCCCAATGCCAGTTTATACACTGTTGATATCGTAGGATTGACTTCTCCTCTTTCCAGCTGACTCAACATACTTTTGCTGATTGTGGTAAGGGATGACACCTGTTCCAGACTCAGTCCTTTTCCTTTCCTGATATCTTTCAGATTTTCTGCGATCAACTCATTCAAATGATCCAATTCATGCCCCTCCCTTTTTCAAAATTCCTGTATATAGAATTTTTATCTATTATATTGCATACGTTTTCAAAAGTAAAGGATTTCTTCTACAGCTGCTTCATAGCGGTCCAGTTTCTCTGCCTTCCGGATCTTTTTTAACTGTTTTTCTTTATCCGGGAACAAAGTTCCAAGATAACACCAGAGTTCTTTCATCTTGAACAACACATTCTTATCCCCACTGCTTACCTCCTGGTAATCCTGAAAAATCTGGTCATGGAATGCCCTTAATTTCTTCACATCAATTCTCCCGCCACCGGATTCGATAATATCTGTCAGTTCCGGATTCCTCAGGATTCCACGCCCCAACATAACACAGGATATCTCCGGAAACCGTTTTTTAACCTTTCCATATCCTCAACTGTAAAGATATCGCCGTTATAACACAATGGATGCCTGCATTCTTTCACTGCGTCCGCAAATGCATCCAGATCTGGATGGCCTTTATAAAACTGTTGCTGCACCCTGGGATGCACGATCAGTTCTTCCACCGGATATTTATTATAAATATCCAGAAGCTGTCCCCACTCATCGGCGTCATATTTTCCGATTCTTGTCTTAATAGAGATCTTTACATCCGCTTTCGCATAGATCTCATCCAGGAACCGTTCCAACTTCTCTGTATGGATCAGGAATCCGGATCCCCGCCCTTTCGATACTACGGTCTTCGACGGGCATCCAAGATTCAGGTTCACCTCGTCATATCCATACATCTTTAACTTTTCTACTGTATCCAAAAAACCTTTTGCATCATTTGCCAGGATCTGCGGCACCAGATACATGTCCGGATTGTGTTCCGGCAAAATATCATTCTTCTCCCGTGTATTAAAATCCTTTTTGGTATGCGGCACCAGAAACGGTGTGAAATATTTCTCCATCGGACGGTAATGTGTGTGATATGCCCTCCGGTATATGTAAGTTGTGATTCCTTCTAATGGCGCAAGATAGTACTTCACCTTTATGTCCTCCTGATTGTCTTCCTATTATTGCTCTGTCCGATCTCACAGACCGTCAGCACGCAGTCTTTCACCCGGAATTTGATCTCGTATCCGGCATATTCCATTCCATACACCCTGTCCGGGTCATTCTGATAAGATGGTCTCGGATCACCGGAAAGAATCTGCCTCACACATTCCCTGTGCTCCTCCGGCAGTTTTGACAGATAGATTTCCGGAATCTCTACCTCTAATGCATAATTCTTTACCACATCAGCGAATCCGCCTCTGGCATCCGGTACACAATCCGCATATGGAAGATATGGTTTGATATCGAAGATTGGTGTTCCATCCATCAGATCTGCCCCTTCCACTTCAATAACCATTCCTTTTTCCGGATGCTTTTAATTCCGGTCAGCTTCACACAGGATAATCCGATCGGATTCGGACGGAACGGTGATCTGGTTGCAAACACACCGCACCGTTTATTCCCCCAAGCCGCGGCAGACGCACGGTCGGACTCCAGCCTGTTCTGACAGCCTCTGAAAACTCCCAGATCAGCCACAGATGTGAACATTCTTCGAGTCCTTTTAGTGCCTCTTCTTTGCGGTATTCCGGTTCGAATACAATAGTTCCTTTCGTATTCACAAGTCCCGACTGTCTCGGAATCCCGAATTTTGTCGGAAAGTCTGTTTGGATTTTTGCTATATATTTCAGTGCATTCAAATATGTTCGCTCCTTGTTTCCCCCAGATACTCTTTTAATCTGGCAATTTCATCTTTGTGTCCGGCATCATCAAGCGGTGTCTCCAGATAGAATGGAAGATCTTTTAGCTTTGGATGACGCATCACATTCAGAAGAGCTTCCAGTCCGATCTCTCCACCTCCGATCACTGCATGACGGTCCTTTCTGGAATCAAACGGCATCATACTGTCATTTAGATGGACAGCTCTTAAAAGCGGCAGTCCCAGTATCCGGTCAAATTCTTCCAGCACTCCATCTAGATTATGAACAATATCATATCCCGCCGCAAACACATGACAGGTGTCCAGACAGATTCCGATCCTTTCCGGATGCTGCACACCGTCCCGGATCTCTTTCAGCTGTTCAAACCGGTAACCGATCTCTGTACCCTTTCCACTCATCGTTTCCAGTAAAACCGTAATGTTCTCCGAACCTGTAATTGCCTGATCCAGTCCACGGATGATATTGGCAATTCCTGCTTCTTCTCCAATCCCGGTATGACTGCCCGGGTGGAATACCAGATTTTCTATCTGCAATTCATCCATACGTCTGATATCTTCCCGTATCACCGTACAGGCAAATTCATACGTTTTTTCTGTTGCACTCGCCAGATTCATCGTATACGGTGCATGTGCGAGAACCGGACCGAATGCATGATCTTTCCGTATCTTCTGGAATCTTTCTATTTCTTCCGGCAGATACGTTTTATAACTTGATCCTCTTGGATTCCTGCTGAATATCTGCATGGTATCAGCATTCATCTTTACTACGTTTTCTGCAGTTTTTGCAAGTCCTCCTGCGATGGACATGTGTGTTCCGATTGTATACATTATTTCCCTCCATAGAATCATCTTAAAACTCTGATGCTCATTATAACATGCTTTCTATTTCAGCAAAAGAATCTCTTTTTCCGGCAGTTTCAAATAATCCGGAATTCCTTTTTCTTCCAGTTCTGCCCAGAGGGTTTTCTGTACATACCAGCAGATATCGTCGCTTTCTTCCGTCTCTCCTTTTAAGAAATATTTCATTCGAATGGAAATTCTGCCTTTCCTTTTACCTTAACCGGAATACAGTTGTCTTCTCTTTTCTCCCCCATACTGGAATGAACTCGTGGGGCACGGAGCCCCGATATGGGTGATATCCACATCTATCATCTGTTTTCAGATGAAGACAGTCCCCCAGTCCGGAATCCTGACATGATGTGCATCCAGACGTTCTGCCGGAACGATATTCTTACATCCGGTAAGTCTTGCAGCTTCTACCTTCTTTGGATGGTCAAATATCTCCTTTGTATCACCATAACAGATCTGCTTCCCGTCATCGATAATAAGAAGTTCTTCGCTGAACCGATAGATTTCATCCCTGCTGTGGGACACCAGGATCACCGTCCCGTCATAATCACTCAAAGTCCATCATCTCCTGCTGCAGACGGTCTTTCAGGAAGACATCCAGTGCCGAAAACGGTTCATCAAGAAGGATGACGGACGGCTCATATGCCATAATCCTCGCCAGTGCAACTCTCTGCTGCTGACCACCGGAAAGCTCTCTCGGAAGTCTTTTTTCCAGCCCCTCCAGGCGGAAATGCCGTATCATCTTCTCTACCTGTTCCTGCTTCTTCTTTTTATCACCGGAAAGTCCGGCTCCTACATTCTGTGCCACGGTCATTGCAGGGAATAATGCATAGTTCTGGAACATATAACCGACATTTCTTTTCTGTGGTTTAAACACGTTCCGGAATCGGAATCATACAGGATATGCTCTCCGATTCGGATATAGCCCTTGTCCGGATGTTCAATTCCCGCAATGCTTTTCAAAGTCAGACTCTTGCCGCTTCCGGAAGCCCCAAGGATTCCGATTCTCTTCTTCATGGATTTCCAGTAGACATCCAGTTCATATTCTCCAAGCTTCTTATGTATCTTTACTTCCATCGACATCTGTCTTTCCTCCTACCATCTCCGGATATTCTTCATATTCCGGCCTGTCACCAGATTCATGAGGAATATCAGCACAAATGCAACCAGCATAATGATCACAACCCAGATTCCGGCTGTCATGTAATCACCATCCTGGATAACCATTGCAATCCTCTGGGAAATGGTTCCCGTCTTTCCCGGAATATTGCCTGCAAGCATAGACGTTGCACCGTATTCTCCCAGTGCTCTTGCGAATGTCAGGATCGTTCCTGCCACAAGGCCCGGTCCTGCAGAAGGAACCGCAACCTTCCAGAATATCTTATATTCCGGCATGCCAAGTGTCCTTGCCGCATGGATCAGATTTACATCGATCTGTTCGAATGCCGCTCTTGCATTCCTATACATCAGCGGAAATGCGATCACCGTTGCTGCGATGATACAGCCTGCCCAAGTCTGTACAACCTTGATACCAAACTCCTCATACAGCAGAATTCCAAACGGACGTCTTCTGCTGAACAGAAGAAGCAGGAAGAATCCTGCTGCCGTTGGCGGCAGTACCATCGGCAGTGTCAGGATTCCATCTGCAATTGCTTTCACTTTCGGACCTGCCTTGATCACTTTTCTCGCAGCAAACAGACCAAGGAAAAATGAGAATATCGTTGCAACGATTCCTGTCTTCAATGATACATACAACGGACTGTAGTCCAGTCCCTTTAATATCTCTATCACTGCATCCATGTATTTTCCTCCTATTTCATCTATTACATACTTTATCTGTAATATACTTTGATAAACAGAAAACATGCAACCGTAACCGTCTGCATATTTTCTGTGTTTGTACTCCTATAGATTTTCTTATCTTTCTACATCTGTATCAAAGTAGTATGCATCAAAGAATTTTTTGGCCTTATCAGATAATACGAATTTGTAGAATTCTTTTGCTGCTGCAGTCTGTGTCTTATCTGCCTCATCATTCTGTACCTGGCAGATCGGATAGATAACATCACCTGTCAGATCATTAGCTTACTGTCTGAAGGATATCGAGTTTGTCTTCATATCCGTAAGTATCTGAATAGTATGTTGTTCCCACTTCGCAGGATCCTTCTGCTACTGCTGTAAGTACTTTGCTTACATTGTCTTCCTCACTGATCTCAACTCCACCGAGTGCCTGTGATACCTGGGCTGTTGTAATGGCATCTACTTCCCCGTCTGTTTTTAATGTTCCGAGATTTACGAGTGCCTGTCTTGTGTACTTTCCGACCGGAACGCTTCCTCCTGCAAGTGCGATACTTTTGGCATCTTTCAAATTCTCAAGCCCTGTCACCTTTGTTCCGCTGTCCTTTAGAGATATAACTACTACCTGGTTGTTCAGGACGTTTGCTCTTGTTCCGTCTACTACCAGTCCGTCTGCTTCGAGCTGATCCATCTGCTTCTGTGCTGCCGAGAAGAACAAGTCGCATTCATATCCTTCTTCAATCTGTGTCAGAAGCGTCCCCGAACTGTCTGCGTTGAAGGTGATCTTCACTTCCGGATGATCTTCGTTATACTCTTTAGCAAGTTCTGTCATAACTGTATTCAGACTTGCTGCGATGAATACCTGGATCTCCGTCTCTTTTTTGCTGTCATCTGCTGCCTTTTCTTCTGTCTTTTTGTTTCCTCCGCATGCTGCCAGTGAGACTGCCATCACTCCCGCCAGAAGGACAGCTGCGATTCTCTTTACTATCTGGTTTCTCATAATACTTTCTCGCCCTGTTCTTGTGTTTTATAAGTTTACCAGTTGCTATATCTACACCAGGATTATTTTCTGCCACATTCCTGTACATTTCCCCGCAGAACATCCAGTCCGTGAGGAAGTCTCGGAAGAATATACTCCAATGCTTCCGTCACTGCTTTCGGACTTCCCGGAAGATTGATGATCAGTGTCTTCTTCCGAATTCCCGATACTGCCCGGCTAAACATCGCACGGTCTGTAACCGTCATGGAATAATTCCGGATTGCATCTGCAATTCCATTTGCCATGCGGTCACAGACTGCACAAGTAGCTTCCGGCGTTACATCCCTTGGTGCGAATCCCGTTCCACCTGTTGTCAGGATCAGATCAAGCTGCCTTTGATCCGCCAGACGGATCAGCTGCTTTTTCAGTCCTTCTTCGCCGTCCGGCAGAAGAAGTGTCTCTTTTATATCAAATCTGATATGTTCTTTTTCTTCACTTTCTCTTAGCATCTTTTCAACCGCCGGCCCACTTAAGTCTTCCCTCTCCCCGGCAAATGCTTTATCACTCAGTGTGATCACCGCAGTGCTGTATGGCCGGTTTGCCTGCGGCATTCTGACTTCTACACTTTCACCCACACAGATGTTTCCACCTTCCAGCACTTCTGCAAAAATTCCTTCTCTCGGCATGATACAGTCTCCCATCCGCCGATAGATTGCACAATGGCTGTGGCATTCTTTTCCAATCTGTGTAACTTTCAGTCTGACAGTATCCTCGATCCGTATCTCGGAATCTACCGGAACATTTCTCAAGTCGAATCCCTCTATGATCAGATTCTCTCCAAATGCCCCGAAATCCACATCTGCTCCCTGTTCCCGGAACGCTTCAATCTTCTCCAGTGCAAGGAGGCTGATCTGTCTGTGCCATTTCCCGCCGTGTGCATCGTCTTCGATTCCCCAGTCCGGTACGATCCTGGCTGACTCTACCGGATACTTGGCAGTTCCTCGTTTTTGCTGATACAGATTCCTCTGACTACGCCTTTCTTCTGATCCATCCTGTTTTTATCCTCCAATCTGTGCCATCTGATGTGCTTCTGTAATCTCCCCCGGCTTTTCAAAACAATGTGCCGCCGGCTTATTCTCTATGGCATGCTTTATCTGTTCTCTTATCTCATCATCTGTTCCGTTTTTCAGTAATTCTTTAAGCGGATATATATCCCCGTAGCACAAGCACGGCTTCAGGTCTCCGGTTGAAGTCAGTCGGATGCGGTTACAGGTGTTGCAGAATTTACCGTGCATCGCACTGATGAATCCGATGCTTCCTGCAAATCCCGGGATCCGGTAATATACCGCAGGTCCGTTTCCATGTATTTCCGGATCTATCCGGATATCCGGATACTCTTTCTTTATTTCATCCAGTAATTCCAGATTCGATACACCTGTATTCCTCTTTCCACAGCCAATCGGCATCAATTCTATAAACCTGACATCTACCGGCAGTTTCTCTGCCAGTTTTACCAGTGCTCTCCATTCCTGTCTGTCACCGGCATCCTGCAACACACTGTTTACTTTGGTCCGTATTCCACTTTCTGCCGAAGCCTCCACTGCTTCCAGCACAGTATCACAGGCATCTGTTCCGGTGATCTTGTAGTACTTTTCATGATCCAGTGTATCCAGGCTGATATTTATCCCATCCAGTCCGGCATCCTTTAATGCTTTCAGATTTTCTTTCAATAGGACGCCGTTTGTCGTCATCGTCACCTGGATGATACCCGGAATCTCTTTTATCATTCCGATCAGATCCACACAACCTTTTCTTACCAGCGGCTCTCCTCCTGTAATCTTGATCTTCCGGATTCCAAGCTCTTCCGCAAGCGTGCATATTTTTTTAATTTCTTCGTATGTGAGGATCTCAGACATAGCCACCTGCGTAATTCCATCCGGCATACAGTACCTGCATCTCAAATTACACCGGTCCGTAATAGAGATCCTCATATAATCAATTGTTCTTCCGGCAGCATCGATCATATGTCCTTCTCCTGTCCGGCTTTCCACACTCCACTTTTTCCACCTGTTTTCTCCAACAGCCGGATATTCTTCATGCACATACCTTTATCCACTGCTTTACACATATCGTAGATAGTAAGCAGTGCTACCTGTACACCGGTGAGCGCTTCCATCTCTACACCGGTCTTTCCGACTGTCTTCGCTGTACAGCGCGCTTCAATTTCACAGGCTGCCTCTATATATTCAAATTCTATCATAACCTTGCTCAGATTCAGGATGTGGCACAGCGGAATCAACTCCGATGTTCTCTTAGCTCCCATGATCCCTGCAATTCTGGCCGTTCCAAGAACATCTCCTTTTTTCATTCCGCCTGTTTTCACTTTTTCGAAACACTCCTGCGACATTGAGATTCTTCCCATTGCCGTTGCTTCACGCACTGTGTCTGATTTTTCACTGACATCAACCATCACTGCATGTCCCTGTTCATTAAAATGCGTAAATTCTCCCATGATTACTCCTTTTTACTATGTGATTCTGCTTATATCCTGATTACCCGGACGCCTTCTCCTTCTGCATACGTCCGTTCACCTTCCGGAAAAATCACCAGGCAGTTACTTCCGATTCCGTTCTTAAGCTGACCGTTTTTCTGGATCTGTGGTAGATATACACCGCTTTCATCACATCTTCCTTTTACAATCCGTTTCATTTTACCCGTCTTTACAAATGTCTGTTTCAATACTTTCATCTGATTTTTCTGCAAATACCTGCTGGCTTCCATATCTGTCAGATAGCCGCCGGCTAATACTTCAAATAACGCTTCCACAGCAAATGGATTGCCTGAAAGCGACAGAACCGGAGTTCCCTTCACCACCGAAAGCATCGTCGGCATTCCGGGTTTTACCTGTATCCCATGAAATAACACGTTTCCGGTTAGATTTTCTATGACACCCGGCAGAAGGTCTTTTTCTCCTACCGACACACCTCCGGTTGTAAGGATCAGATCTGCTTCTTTCCATGCTTCTCTGATCTCATCTGCAATTTTACTTTGGTCATCTCCTGCTGTCTGATACCGTACTACCTCGCAGTCCATCTCTCTTAGCCTTGTACACAACCAGATTCCATTCGCATCGTAGATTTTTCCCGGCTGCAGTGGTGTCTCCGTATTCTGTAGTTCATCACCCGTTGTGATCACCGCTGCCTTCAGTCTTTGTACACCGTAAGTTCTTACTCCTGCTGCCGTGACAGCTGCCAGCAGATAAGAATCTACCGGGGTTCCGGCTTCTGCCAGCAAATCTCCTGCCGAAAAATCTTCTCCTGCCGGGCAGTAATTTTCTCCGGGCTTCGCATTATGATATATCCGGACTGCTCTTTCGTCCCATTCTGCATCTTCCTGCTTTACCACACAGTCTGCGCCTTCCGGTATCATCGCACCGGTCATGATCCGTACTGCCTGATATGGCTTTAGCATGAATTCCGTCTCCTGTCCGGCACACACGCACCCTGTAACTTCTAATGTAACCGGATGCTGTATATCCGCCCTGCATATATCTCGGCCTCTCAATGCGAATCCATCCATTGCGGATCTTGGAAACGGCGGCTGTGTCACTGCCGCATATACCGGCTTTGCCAGAATCTGTCCCAGACAGTCTGCCGACCGCTTTTCTTCTTTTTTCTTACAGGCATACAGGTTTTAAACAACTCCTGCGCCTGTTCAAGTGTTACTCTGGATGGCCGCACTTTATGTCTCCTTTCCAAATGGGCAGACCGGATAATGGCATTCCCGGCATCCCAGGCAGAGTCCTCCATGTCCCATCCGGATAATCGCTTTCCGGTCAATCCGGACTCCTGCCGCTATTCTCGGAAGGATCAGGTCAAATACCGTCGCCTTTGCATACATCACACACCCCGGAAGTCCGACAATCGGTGTCCCGTCCTCAAAATATCCAAGACACAACATTGCCCCAGGAAGTGTCGGTGCTCCATAGGTTACAATCCCGGCTCCGGAAGCTTTGATCGCCCCCCGGCGTCTTATCATCCGGATCAACACTCATTCCTCCTGTACAGATG
>ENA-OPZD01000381-OPZD01000381.1-human-gut-metagenome-genome-assembly--contig:-NODE-381-length-11426-cov-2.787061_pt1 | contig 11426 bp, 13 predicted proteins | sample MGYA00242479_ERZ504495 | MGnify/ENA primary metagenome ERZ504495 (study PRJEB26092, sample SAMD00036286) | human gut metagenome | host: Homo sapiens | study: EMG produced TPA metagenomics assembly of... | reverse complement strand
GGATGGCAGATCTGCGCAGATAGGAAGGCATCTTTGGGAACCGGATATCAAAATCAAAACAGGCATGGTTTTTCTTCGTAGTATGTACCAGATGTTCTGCAGCATTAAAACGCCTCTTTGCATCCGGGATTTCTGCTAATTCTTCCCATACCTGCACATAAATCCCAATCAGATAGCTGACAGCAGAACGGTAGATCTCCAGTGTCTGGCGGATCGGGATATTCTGTTTTCGTAATTCCACACCATAACTGGATATTATCTGCATTTTTATTTCTCCCTGATAACTCTTTTCTCAGATTCTGTTGTTTTTTCTACTACCCATGGTTATATTTTAGCACATATAGTGCCAAAAGTAAACATGCGTTCTTTCTTTGAGTAAAAAATTTGTTGTCTTTTCTCCAAAAAAGTGTATAATACGATTTAATCGAACATTCATTGACAATTACCGGTTTTTAGTTCTGTCAGTCACGGTATAGAAATGTCGGACTTTCAGCTAAGAGGGAATCAGGTCAGAATCCTGAACAGTCGTGCTGCTGTATACGTGCAGCCATATCTCATATCCATTGCATCGTTATGCGAGAAGGAGAGACATGGCGTTACTGCGTGAGTCAGAATACCTGCTATAAACTGCCGCCATTAACTACACGCAATAGGAAATGGAAGGGTGATCTTCTTTAGTGTTCTCTTTTTTACAGAAGTATCATCCTTACATATGTTTTCTCTGTTCCTTTTAAGGAATATAGAACACCGGCAGTTATCGGTACCTTGTTATTTTTATCATAGTCCATACTACTCCCATACAGAGAAAACAACATTGTCTATCAGCAAAGGAGTATTTTTTTATGTCACATTCTCTGACACTTACGCGTCGTAACTGCGGACAGTATATTGAGAAGAATATGGAACTTCCACAAAACTGCCGCGCTATCTCAGCAGAAACCTTTTTTAACAGACCTGATATTCGTTCTGTGGTATTTCCCTATGAAATGGAACAGATTGGAAACAAAGCCTTTCAGGGATGTTCCCGGTTAAGCAGAATAGAGCTTCCTGAACATCTGCAAAAACTTGGCATAGGGGTATTTTCAGACTGCATTTCTCTGAAAAAAGTCAAAATTCCCGCCAGCCTTACCAGTATTCCAAAAAACGCATTTAACAATGGCCGGAAACTGAACAGTCTGGAGTTCGCCCCGAACAGCAAACTGACATTTATCGGTCCGAATGCCTTTTCAGAATGCGCTACTCTTACGGAAGTTGTTTTCCCTGCCTCTCTGGAAGAAATTGATGACAGGGCTTTTTATAAATGTAAGAAACTGAGTTGTATTTCTTTTCCGGGGGGGGATTTAAGGGTTATCGGAAAGCAGGCTTTCTATTTCTGCGGAATGGATTCGCTGCAGCTGCCTGATTCGCTGGAAGTTCTTGATGAGAGTGCTTTTTTTAAGTGCTGTAATCTGACCTCTGTGGTGATTCCGCCCAATGTCAGATACCTTGGAAAATGGATCTTTCATGGATGTAACCGCCTGCAGTATCTGGAGATTCGCCATGATCCTGAATTTATCGGGGAATGGATCATCAACAAAGCGGCTACGATCCGCTGTTATAAAGGTTCTAAAGTAGACAGATACTGCCAGCAGTCAGGATTCAAAGTAGAATACTTTTCCTAATAACAACAAAATCTGTATTGAACAGACAAAAAAGAGGAATGTTTATGAATGATACTTTTACTTATTTTCAAAAGAAGGGATGTACTGTTTTTTCTTTTCCGGGAAAAACAAGGGTTCTTAGCACCAGTCCTCTTAATGGCGGGATCACTGCTCATCTCACGCATGCTTTAAATATCAACTGCATGAATGGTGCCTATGAATGTGAAATGCTTGGAAACACCTATGAGGAAGACCTGAACATTCATACAAAAAAGAGCTGGGAATTGATCCGCAGACAGCAACCGCACTCAGCACAGCGGCATGGACTGAACTGTGTGCTGTTGAGAAAATCTGTTATCAGGAGTTATCCGTGACTGCTGCTGTTACAGGGGGAATTGATTCAAACGGAATGTGTCCGGGAGATCCTTCTTCTTACTATGAAAGAAACGGCGCTTACGAGATGCTGCCACCCGGTACGATCAATGTTTTTATCTATATCAATCAGAATGTTACAGAGGCAGCCATGGTCCGCTCAATGATGATTGCTTCGGAGGCAAAAGCAGCGGCCGTTTCACATCTCTTACTTGGAAGCTGTTATTCAGAAGAAATCGCGACAGGTTCTGGTACTGACGGAATGGTGATTGCCTCGGCTATGGAGGGAGAGCTGACACTTACCGATGCCTCCGGACATTCCAAGCTTGGAGAGCTGATTGGCAGGGCAGTCCGTATGGCAGTAAAACATGCCCTGATGAAACAGACAGCTGCCTGTGGTCCGAGACAGTTTCAGGTTCTTGTTCGTACTGGCAGATATGGAATCACCCCGGGAACTCTGTTGGGATTTTTTATACAGAGCATGAGATTCTTTTTCATGCATACAATATTAGTTTTAAGAAAGCTTCTGAGCTGGAAGGAATACTTCTATCGCGAAACAGAAACAGCAATCTGGTTTTATGTGTGTCTCTTTATCTTCATCTGATGGATCAGCTTCGCTGGGGACTAATCATGGAACCGGAGGCTGTCCGAGAGGGAAAAAGGCTGCTTCTTTATGGACTGTACTGTGGACGGGATACTTATCTGGGCGATGTTTATCCTGAAGATGTATGGAAGAACGAAGTACTGAAAACATTTTCACTTAAAGAACAGCTGATTTATATTTTAATCTGTTATTTTTCTGTCAGATCATAGTTGGATCATCACATTTTTATGGTAAAAATATTCTATGCCTGCTTTCTCCTGATGAAATACAAAAGGGAAGTGAATAGAATAAGTTCAATGTCCACTCACTTCCCTCCTGAAATCGTTGAAATCTATATACACATTATAAGGGAAAAGCCGCAAAAAGCGAATCCGGGTGGTTGTGGATAAAGTAAAAATGACGGATAAAAACAGTACATAACATCAAGCATCAGGTAAACTAATAAACAGCCTGAAGAAAACTCTCCAGACTGTTTTTATCATTTCTGTGCGAAATACTCTTTTGTAAGTGTAATGGCGGTTCCTGAAAGCAGGAATACACCAATTAAGTTGGGGATTGCCATAAGACCGTTGAATGTCTCAGCAATGCTCCAGAGAAGTCCCAGATCTACAGTTGCACCAAGGATTGCCACTAATGAATAGGCGATCATAAATGGGCGGATAACTTTTGCAGAGAATAAGAATTCAATGCAGCGTGCTCCGTAAAGTCCCCATCCAAGAATCGTTGAGAATGCGAAACAGCACATTGCAATTGCAGTAAAGATCGTCACCCAGCTTCCATACGTTGTTACGAATCCTGAGATGGTAGCTCCGCACCTGCTGCCACGCCGTACTGGATTCCTTCGCCGCCACAAAGGATAACCAGTGCTGTCAGTGTACAGATCACGATTGTATCTGCAAATACTTCAAAGATACCAAACATCCCCTGTTTTACAGGCTCATTTGTATCTGCACATGCATGTGCGATCGATCCGGTACCGATTCCGGCTTCATTTGAGAAGATACCTCTGGAAACACCACGTCTCATAGTCATAAACATGCTTCCAACCACACCGCCGGTAAATGCGGACGGGTTAAATGCTCCTACAAAGATCATCTCAAATACATGTGGAACTTTGTCTGCATTCAGTGCAACTACTCCGATTGCAAGGATGATATAGAATACTGCCATGAATGGAACCAGCTTCTCTGTTACGGTACCGATACGTTTTACTCCGCCAAGTAAAACAACCGCTACCAGTGCTGCAATCACAATTCCGATCACCAGATTCACCATACCTACCTGTGCGTCATCGATCACATTGTAGCTTATAAGTGCTGAATCGATGGATGTCGTAATGGTATTTACCTGTGTTGCATTTCCTGTTCCGAGTACTGTCAAACTTCCAAGGATCGCATAGACCGAAGCCATCCAGTACCATTTCTTGCCAAGACCGTTCTTGATATAATACATCGGGCCCCAACATAATCTCCCTCTGCATTCTTCTCTCTGTAATGAACCGCAAGTGTAACTTCTGAGAACTTCGTACACATTCCAAGCAATGCGGACACCCACATCCAGAACACTGCTCCCGCTCCTCCGATTGCAATCGCACCAGCAACTCCGGCAATATTTCCCGTTCCTACCGTTGCCGCAAGCGCCGTACATACTGCCTGGAATGGAGTGATACTACCTTCCTTCGCTTCTGACTTTGTGAAGATACGTCCGATAGAATTCTTAAGGGCATACCCAAATTTTCGGAACTGTATAAATCCTGTACGAGCTGAAGCACAAGCCCTACACCGATGATACAGACCATTGCCGGAACCCCCCAGACGAAATTGTTAACGACTGCATTCACGTTTTCAATTGTTTGTAACATTTCTTTTCCTCTCTTTCGTCGTTCGTTGGTTTGATAATAACATACCTTTTTTCTTTTGTACATAATTATTTTTGCACTTTATCTATATATGTTATTATTTTCACACATGTTTTTGTGCAATATGCACATAGTTTTCTTCTTTTTTTACGATTTTCATTCAAAAAGATTGGAGTATGCTTCATTTGTGTGACATATAAATAACGAGAAAAATCATCATTGTCTATAAGTTTTTTCTTCTTTTTCCTATTTCCACACGCTTTTTTCTTTTTCCATGCTCTCCGTCTTGCAACTTTCCCAGATTCATGCTTTAATCTAATTATCAATATCACTTTCGGAGGAACTATATTATGAAAGATATGAAGGAATTACTCCATTCTGCACATCTTACCAAGACGCAGAGGATCATTGCGGAATATGTTCTGGATAATGCTTCGGAAGCCTGTTTTATGACATCTACGGAGATTGCTTTAAAGCTCGGGGTGAGTGAATCTTCCGTAATCCGTTTCAGTCGTACGATCGGATTTGACGGCTTTATGGATTTTCAGAAGGCACTGCGGAAAGATTATCAGGACAAAGTACTCAGCATTTCCAGCAGTATCACGATCCCATCCCAGCGGATTGCAAAGCAGGCAAAATTAGACAACTCTTCTGATTACATCAACCGGCATTTTAAGAATGCTGCTCATAACCTTGAAGAGATATTTATCCAAAACTCTATTGAGACCTTTGAGAAGGCTGCGGATCTTATCGTTTCCAGTAAGCACAAGTACATTGCTGCAACGAGAGGAAATATCTGTCTTGCAGATTTCTTCCTCCTGTATTTAAAACAGATGGTCCCGCATGTAACCATGACAACCACAACTTCCATGAGCCCGATTGATCATATGTGCAATATCTCGCAGACCGACTGTCTGGTATTATTTAGTTTTCCAAGATATTCTTCTCAGGACGAAGTGACCGCCGAGATGGCACGCGATGCCGGAGCTTCAATCATCGTGATCACCGATAAGCCGAGTTCCCTGCTTGCACAATATGCCGATATTCTTCTCACAGTCCCGGTAGACAGTAATACATTTTTCAACTCTATGATCGGTCCGCAGTTCGTAACAGAGTCTTTGCTGGAAATCATCAGCCATAAGGCCAAAGGAATTGAAAAAAGACTTAATACGATTGACAAATATCTGAATAAACTCGGAAATTATTAACAAAGAAAACCTGCCACAGATTTTCTCACAAGTCTCATCAACGATTATGACTTGTCGGAAATCTATGACAGGTTTTCTCTCTCTTCTATCTGCGCTGTCAGGATTTTTACCAGTCTGCGCTGTTTTGCATATAATTTGATCATGTTAAATACCCGTTGATATACAATCCGCATATCAAACGGACGCCTGATATAATCCACGGCACCGGCTTCGTAAGCTCTCCAGATATATTCTTCCGAATCCTCTCCTGATATTACAATTACCGGAATGTCGTCTATCCACTGTTCTTGATTCATATATTCCAGTACTGCAAATCCATCCATCTTTGGCATCACAATATCCAGAAGTATCAATGCTATATCATTTCCATATTTCTCCAGCTTCTCCACACATTCGTTCCCGTTTTCCGCTTCTATGATCTGGTACTTGTCCTGCAATATTTCTACCAGAAGTTCTCTGTTGATCTTAGAATCATCTACAATAAGAATCAGCGGTCTTAGAATATCCGTATGCTCAACATGACCCTCCTCCGCTATTTTCTGATCCATTTCCTCTACCATTGCAGTATCTTTATACATTTTAGCAAGGTACATCTGTTTATCCGCTCTTTGGACAGCCTCTTCCACTGTCTCTTCTGTCGCTGACACACCTCCGATGCTGACCGATAACTTAATCCGATTATATCCCGGTACACTCGTTTCAGCAATTTTTTTCTTAACTATTCATGTCTTCTGCACAAAGTTCTCATTGTCAATCTCCGGCAGTATAAGCAGAAATTCATCCCCTCCGTACCTGATCAGTTTATCTGTCTTTCTGATATATTGCCGTATTACTTCCACCACTGTAATCAGTGCCATATCTCCTACGTGATGACCATGCATATCATTATATAACTTAAAATCATCTACATCAAGAATCGCAACCCCTGCTTTTCCCTTTACATGCTTAATCTCATCTTCATAGTATCTCCGATTATAAGCCCCTGTCAGCGCATCCCTGTAAAGCTTGTCATTATAAACAGAAAGCTTCTGAACCATCTTCCCATATCCAACCGCATCAATCAGTGTGTCTTCATCCAGCTTCTTCAACATCTCCATTACGTACGGTTTTCCATCAATCTCCACATATCTTGAAAACACCTGAAAAATATCCGAATCCAGAAATTCCAGCTTTGCTGCCTGTTTCTTTTCTCTCAGCGATTTCATAGATATGCAATTCTCACACGGCTTTGCCTTATTCCAGAATGAATAGCACTGACACATCTCCATTGCATCTGCATCCGGACTGTGTTCTGCTCTCTTCTCCAGCATCTCACCATCAACCAGACGTACAATTGAGAACACTTCTCTCAGGCACTCCATCTTCTGTTCTGCCTGCTCCATTGTCATACAGTCCTTCTTATCCGTCATCGCACACCTCATTCTTTCTGTCCTTTCCTGCTACTTTTTTCTCCAAACATACTGTCTATATTTTAACATATAATCTATGATTTTTGAAGATGGGATCCATATGTACTCATTCTTCTTTTCTTCCGCCAGAAATAGTACGGGATCAGACAAAGTAAACGTTGCCCCCCATGCCAGCGGATAACTGATCAGCAGAATCTCCACCTTATGATGAATCTTCGTAAGAATTATGATCCACGGAAGCCTTACAAAGAACAGACCTCCGAATGTAAATATAGTCGGCCAGAGGACATCTCCCAGACCACGCAGTCCTCCGGACAGATTCTCAAGCAGCACGCTCAACAGATAGCTCGGAATCAGGAACCGCAACATATATACTCCAATCCCGATAACCTTTGGATCTGTCGTGAACATATGATATAACGGCTCGCAAAATACAAAAAGGATTACAATAATCACTCCCGTAAATATATAAGAGATCACTACATTCACCCGGATACTTTTATATACCCTGTCCATCTTTCCTGCCCCGTAGTTCTGTCCGGCAAATGTGGTCACTGCCGCACCAAGCGCACTCGATACCGTCCAAAAGATCATATCAAGCTTTCCGTAAGCTGCCCATCCTGCAGCGGTATCTGTACCAAAACTGTTGACGGATGCCTGGATCACTACATTCGTCACACCGTAGGCACATGCCTGGAGTGCCCCCGGAACACCGATTTTCAATTCTTTCCGCAATACTCTGGCATCCATCCGGAGTTCCCGGAACTTTAATTTCATAGCATCATATGCCCTGGTCAGCGACCAGGTAACCAGAACTGCACTGACACATTGTGAAATAACCGTTGCGAGTGCTGCTCCCGCAATTCCCATCTTCATTCCTACCACCATGGCAATATCCAGTATGATATTCATCACACAGCAGATCAGCAGATAGAGAAGCGGTCTTCTGGAATCTCCGACCGCCCTCATGATTGCCGATCCCATATTGTAGACCAGCGTAAACAGAATTCCCATAAAGTAAATTCTGAGATAAGTTATGGAATCCGTCATCATATCCTGTGGTGTATTCATGATCTTAAGCAGCCAGGGTGTCAATACTGTACCGGTCAATGATACGATCAAACTGATCACAACAGAGAACAGATATGCTGTATGTATCCCCACGTGCAGGCTATTCCTGTCCTTTGCACCATAATATTGTGCGATAATAACTGCCGCCCCATTCGCCAGACCATTGAAGAAGGTAACAACGATCGTCGATAATACGGCTGCCGGTCCTCCGACACTTGCAAGTGCCGCTTTTCCCACGAAGCGGCCTACAATGATCGTATCCACCGTTGTATATAACTGCTGGATCAACGTTCCAAGCATGATTGGGAAAAAGAAGATCAACAGTTGTTTCCAGATAACGCCTTCCGTGATCGCATTTTTTCAATCGTTTTTTCCCACTTTTTTGTCCCTCTCCTGCATTTTCCACATTTTTTGTTTTTCCCTATGTAATTTCCCCTTTAGTGAACTACCCATTGTCTTAAGCCAATGGGCTTCCTGCTTCATCGACCTCGTAACCTACTATCTCCACAGGCGTTAATTCGGGCAGTCCCTGCCCTATATATTTCTTTATGCTATTTGTCTTAATCCTTCTGTCAGTATATTTTTCGCAGCATTGATATCCCTGTCATGTTCTGCTCCGCATTTCGGACATATCCATGTCCTCACTGACAAATCTTTTGTATCTGGATTCTGATACCCACAAACAGAACATAATTGACTACTAGCATAAAATGTATCTATTTTGATGTATTTCCTGCCATTCCATTTTGCCTTATACTCTAACTGTCTTGTCAGCTCATACCATGATACATCACTTATGGCTTTTGCCAGATGATGATTTTTTACCATGTTTTTTATCTGTAAATTCTCTGAAACTATCACTTGGTTTTCGCTGATAATCTCATGTGAAACTTTATGTAGATAATCTTTTCTTATATTCCTTATTTTCTCATGGCATAATGCTATTCTTTTTCTTTGTTTTATAATAGTTCTTACTTCTCTTTCCTTTATGTGACAGTTGCCTTTGCAGCTTTACAAGCTGTTTCTCGTATTTTTTTATGATTTTTAGACTCTCATATACCTTCCCATCGGAAGTAATACATAAATCTTTAATTCCTAAATCGATTCCTATGTTATGATTTGTATGTGCCAGTTCCTTATGCTCCGTTTTTACAAGTATGGACACATAGTATTTTCCACTGGAAATCTGCGAAATGGTCGCTGACTTAATCTGCCCACTATATTCCCTGTGTAACCTTGCTTTTACCGCTTTTAATTTTGGCAATTTTATCTTCCCTGTCTCAAAATCTACCGCAATATTTCCATTTGTGAAGTTTGTTGTGTATGATTTATGGTTATCGTGTTTGCTCTTGAATTTCGGATATCCTGCATGCTCCTTAAAGAATTTTTGATATGAAGCGTCCATGTTATAGATTGCGTTGGTCAGAGCAAATTTATCTATTTCTTTTAACCATTCATAGTCTTTCTTTAATTCTCTGTTACAATAATTATTACAATCCGTTTTACTAACTGACTTTTTCTCTTTCTCGTATATTTCTTTCCGATATGCCAATGTCTGATTGTAAACAAAACGGCAACAGCCAAATGTTTTTGCAATCTGAATTCTTTGTTCGCTATTAGGATATATCCTGTATTTATATGCTTTTAACACCCACTGTCGCCACCTTCCTACCCTTGATTTTCTATATATTTTCTCAACATCTCTTCTGAAACATTTCCTACACTGCAGACAAAATATCCGTCCGTTCAAAAAGTATGTTCTTTCCAGAAATGTTTTCGCAGATAATCCGGATATCTTTTCCAAATATGATATGTTGTATAATTCTTCATCAGATTTACTATTTTACTGATAGACATTGTTGGTTCTGTTTCTATCATGTAATGAATATGATCTTTATCTGTCTCCATATATCTGATAATGACTTTATGCTTTTGACATATCTCATAAGAAAACTGCTTTATATCATCTGATATTTGTTTTGACATCAGCAATTTCTTTCTATACTCTTGCATACGGAAATAATATGATACTGTAACAAATATTTGTGTCTGTTTTTTGATTTCCACGTTCCCATAACGCAAGTGTAGCACAAACCTCCGCTTCCGGCTACCTTACCCCACCGTCTAAAGCCAGTGGGATTGCGGTAGCCCGATTTCAAATGAGTGATATTCCCACTTTCATCACTCCGGCCAGGACCATCACCCATATTGGATTCATTTTCACTTTCCGAAGTAATATCATACAAACTACAAAAATCACTACCAGACTCCACTTCGTCCCTGCAAGTGCGATCAGATCCCTGTTTCCCCAGAATGCCGTGATCAGGATTGAGATTCCTGCTGATGCGATCATCGCCACAACGGCAGGTCTTAAAGACCCCAGCACGCCTTGCAGTACCTCCATACTGCGATATTTTAAATAGAGTTTTGCAATGACAGTTACGATGATACATGAGGGCAGAATGCATCCAAATGTTGCCGCCAGCGCACCCGGTATTCCCGCAATCTTGATTCCGACAAAGGTTGCCGAATTTACCGCGATCGGTCCCGGTGTCATCTGGGAGATTGTAATAAGATCCGTAAATTCCGACATACTAAGCCAATGATGTCCCGTCACAACCTGTCCCTGTATCAGAGGCATCGACGCATAACCGCCGCCAAAACTGAACATTCCAACCTGTAAAAAGCTTAAGAAAAGCTGCAGATATATCATTTGCCTGCTCCTTTCCTGCTCATACATGTGCGTAAGACACCCAGCAATCCACATATGATCACAATATACACAACATTTACTTCAAATACACAGGATGCCGCAAATGCACCTGCCATGATCAGCAGTGAGATTCCGTCCTTTTCCTTTACTACGTCTGCTCCCATCTCATACGTCACCGATGCAATCACCGCTCCGACTCCCGCCTGCATGCCTTCCAGCATCTGACTTACCAGTTCATTAGTGCGAAACGCATTATAACAGACAGAAAGTAACGCTATAATGACAAATGGCGGAATGACTGTTCCGATGATCGATACCAGTACACCAGCAATTCCTGCAAGCTTATATCCTACAACAATTGCTCCATTTATCGCGATTGCCCCGGGTGAAGACTGTGCAATCGCAACCAGATTCAACATTTCCTTTTCTTCGACCCAGTGAAGCTCATCTACAAATTTCTTCTTCATCAGGCTCACGATCACGTAACCGCCGCCGAATGTAAATGCACTTAAATATAATGTTGAAATGAATATCTTCCATAAGACTTTTTT
>ENA-OPZD01000380-OPZD01000380.1-human-gut-metagenome-genome-assembly--contig:-NODE-380-length-11447-cov-2.961396_pt1 | contig 11447 bp, 16 predicted proteins | sample MGYA00242479_ERZ504495 | MGnify/ENA primary metagenome ERZ504495 (study PRJEB26092, sample SAMD00036286) | human gut metagenome | host: Homo sapiens | study: EMG produced TPA metagenomics assembly of... | reverse complement strand
GGAAAATCAGGATTCAAGATGTGCTACAAGCACAGCTTGAAAGAATACCTGAGGTGAGAAATCATTAAGATTTCTCGCTGAATGTATTCGGTGCCTGATTTTTCCCAACTTTTCTTTGTTACATCTTCTTTCCCCGGCATAAGCATCTGCTTACCCATACCGCCACCTATCCCGTAACCACATATGCCCCACTCGAACTAATTGACTATTCCCCCACAAAGCTATATAATAAAACCATTGTTTGAAAAAGAGGTACATCGCATGAGCGTAAAAAATGAACTGCTGAAGATGATCGATGAAAGATATCAGAAATTCAGCAAAGGACAGAAAAAACTGGCGGATTTTATCCGTGAGGATTATGATAAAGCGGCTTTTTTGACGGCTGCGAAGATGGGGGAAGAGGTTGGTGTCAGTGAATCGACAGTTGTAAGATTTGCAACTGCCCTTGGATATGACGGGTATCCGGAGTTCCAGAAGGCTTTGGGAGAACTGGTGCGGATGAAGCTGAATTCCATCCAGCGTATGGAAGTGACGTATGGGCGGATCAGCAGGGGGAGATCCTTGCTTCGGTTCTGCATTCGGATATTGAGAAGATCAAGCTTACGATGGAAGCAATTGACCATGAGGCATTTGAAATGGCGGTAGATACGATCTTAAAAGCAAAACGGATCTATGTGATCGGAATCAGAAGCTGCTCGCCGCTCGCAAGCTTCTTAAGCTTTTATCTGAATCTGATCTGCGAGAATGTAACGGCTGTCAATACGAACAGTTCCAGCGAGATTTTTGAACAACTGATCCGTGTCAGTGAAGATGATGTGGTGATAGGGATCAGTTTTCCGAGATATTCCATGCGTACTTTGAAAGCACTGGAATTTGCAAGCAATCGGAAAGCTACGGTGATCACACTGACAGACAGTGTACATTCTCCGATGACGTTGTATTCTTCCTGCAACCTGATCGCAAGAAGCGATATGGCATCCATTGTAGATTCACTGGTGGCACCTTTGAGTGTGATCAATGCACTGGTCGTAGCGCTCTGTATGAAGAAGCAGAAAGAGGTTATTACAACGCTTGAGACACTGGAACAGATCTGGGATGAATATCAGGTGTACAGTAAGGATGAACTGAATATGGTGGGGGATCGAGTTGAACTTTCCGGAAGTGAAAAAGGAAAACCAGAGAAGGATAATGGAAGATGAGTAAAGTAGTTATCGTTGGAGGAGGAGCGGCAGGAATGTTCGCTTCTATCGCAGCAGCCGAATGCGGACATCAGGTTGTAGTATATGAGAAGAATGAAAAGCTTGGAAAAAATTGTATATTACAGGAAAAGGAAGATGCAATATAACCAATGCCTGCGATATGGAAGGATTATTTGAGGCAGTCAGAACAAATGCAAAGTTCTTATACAGCAGTTTTTACGGATACACGAATCAGCAGGTGATCGATTTCTTTGAGCGGATCAATGTGCCGGTGAAGATTGAACGTGGAGACCGTGTATTTCCGGTGTCGGATCGTTCTTCGGATGTCATCCGTGGTCTGGAACGGGAGATGGACCGTCTGGGCGTGGAAGTGCATCTGCGCACGGCAGTAAAAAAAATAGTGGAAAAAGACGGACATTTTGAAAAAGTAATACTGGGAGACCAGACGCAGGTTTGTGCAGATGCATGTATCGTGGCAACGGGCGGATTGTCTTATCAGTCAACCGGATCCACCGGTGATGGCTTCCGCTTTGCAGAAAGCCTCGGTCATACCGTGACGGAATGTATGCCGGCGCTGGTACCGATGGAATGCAAAGAGGACTGGGTGCCCGAATTGCAGGGACTTTCTCTTCGGAATGTTAATGTGACGATCTGTGACGGAAAGAAAAAGCTGTACGACGATTTCGGAGAAATGTTATTTACGCATTATGGTGTGAGTGGACCGCTGATCTTAAGTGCGAGCAGTTATGTCGGAAAGAAACTGAAAGCAAAAGAACTGACGCTTAAGATCGATCTGAAACCAGCGCTTTCAGAGGAGCAGCTGGATCACAGGGTGCTCCGTGAATTTGAGGAGAATCAGAACCGTCAGTTTAAGAATGCGGTACACAAGCTGTTCCCGTCAAAACTGATTCCGGTTATGATCGAATTGAGCGGGATCGATCCGGAAAAGAAAGTCAATGTGATCACAAAAGAAGAACGTCTGGGATTCGTCAGACTGATCAAGAATCTTGAGTGTACGCTTACAGGTCTGAGAGATTACAATGAAGCAATCATCACAAAAGGTGGAATCAAGATCAAAGAAGTCGATCCGGGAACGATGGAATCAAGACTTGTGAAAGGATTACATTTTGCCGGAGAGGTTCTGGATCTGGATGCAGTGACGGGTGGATTTAACCTTCAGATCGCCTGGTCTACAGCGTATGCGGCAGGAACCGGAATAGAAAGCGCAGATGAATAAAGTAGGAAAATAAAAACAGAGGAGAGATAGCATGGGATATAATGTGGCGATAGACGGACCGGCAGGCGCCGGAAAAAGCACGATTGCGAAGCTGTAGCAAAGGAAAAAGGATACATTTACGTAGATACAGGAGCCATGTACAGAGGTCTTGCGATTCATTTTCTGGATAAAGGGATCCAGCCGCAAGAGACAGAGAAAGTGATCGAAGCATGCAAGGATGCGGAAGTGACGATCGCATATGAAGATGCCGTACAGCATGTATACCTGAACGGAAAGGATATTTCATCACGTCTTAGAAATGAAGAGGTGGGAAATATGGCATCTGTAACCTCCGCAATTCCGGAAGTGCGTAAGAAACTTCTGGAACTGCAGCAGAATCTTGCAAAGACACAGAATGTGATCATGGACGGAAGAGACATCGGAACCTGTGTTCTTCCGCATGCGGATGTGAAAGTATATCTGACGGCAAGCGTCGAGACGCGAGCTAAGAGACGTTACCAGGAACTGCAGGAAAAAGGGGAAGACTGTAATCTGGAAGAGATCGCACATGACATTGAAGAGCGTGACCGCAGAGATATGACGCGTGAGATTGCACCGCTGAAGCAGGCGGAGGATGCGGTTCTTGTAGACAGCTCGGACATGACGATCGCCGAAGTGGTGAAAACGATCGTAGATCTGTGCAGATAGATAAAGTTGGCAGAGAAAGGAATTGCATGATATGAATGTCGAACTTGCAAAGACAGCAGGATTCTGCTTCGGAGTGAAGCGTGCGGTAGATACCGTATACCAACAGATAGAACAATACCGGGGAGAGAAGATATTTACCTACGGACCGATCATCCATAATGAAGAAGTGATCAAGGATCTGAGAAGCCACGGTGTAGAAGTCCTGAATGATGAAGAAGAACTGAAAACGGCAGATGCGGATGTGGTAGTGATACGGTCCCATGGTGTGGCGAAATATATCTACGATATCCTGAAAGAACGTGGAATCACCTGTGTGGATGCAACGTGTCCTTTTGTGAAGAAGATTCATAAGATCGTTGCAGAAAAAAGTACAGAAGGGCATACATTGTGATTGTCGGAAACGGTGAGCATCCGGAGGTGCAGGGAATCCGCGGCTGGGCAGGAGAACAGGTGACAGTGGTGCAGACACCGGAAGATGCAGAACGATTTGAATTGCCGGATAAAGATCAGAAAGTATGTATCGTGGCCCAGACGACATTTAACTACAATAAATTCAAAGTAATTAGATTGAAATTATTTCGAAAAAGAGGTATGATATAGTTGTTTTAAATACGATTTGCAATGCGACGAAAAGAAAAGGCAGACCGAAGCCCGTCAAATTGCAGCGAGAGTAGATGCTATGGTTGTGATAGGTGATAAACGTAGTTCGAATACTCAGAAGCTATTTGAAATCTGCAAAGAGGAATGTTTGAATACGTACTATATACAGACACTTGACGATTTGGATATTAATCAATTAAGGTCCGTGGAATCAGTAGGTATTACAGCAGGGGCATCCACGCCCAATAAAATAATTGAGGAGGTTCAAAATAATGTCAGAATTAACTTTTGAACAAATGTTGGAAGAGTCTTTTAAGACAATAAGAAATGGAGAGGTTGTAGATGGTACAGTCATCGACGTTAAACCTGATGAAATCATCTTGAATATAGGCTACAAAGCAGACGGTATCATTACAAGAAACGAATATACTAACGAGGCAAATGTTGATCTTACAACAGTTGTATCTGTTGGTGATCAGATGAGCGCAAAAGTCCTGAAGGTAAATGACGGAGAAGGACAGGTTCTGCTGACATACAAGAGACTTGCAGCAGAAAAAGGAAATGAAAGATTAAAAGAAGCATTCGAGAATCATGAAGTATTAAAAGCTCCTGTAACTCAGATTCTTGGCGGTGGATTAAGCGTAGTAGTTGACGAAGCAAGAGTATTCATTCCTGCAAGCCTTGTTTCTGACACATATGAAAAAGACCTGAGCAAATATCAGGGACAGGAGATCGAGTTCGTGATCAGCGAGTTCAATCCAAGAAGAAACCGTGTGATCGGTGACAGAAGACAGCTTCTTGTTGCTGAACGTGCCGAAAAACAGAAAGAACTGTTTGCAAAGATCAACGTAGGAGACAGAATGGAAGGAACTGTAAAGAACGTTACAGATTTCGGAGCATTCATCGATCTTGGAGGAGTAGATGGTCTTCTTCATATCTCCGAAATGTCTTGGGGACGTGTTGAGAATCCTAAGAAAGTATTCCAGGTAGGAGATAAAGTGGAAGTGATGATCAAAGATATCCATGATACAAAGATCGCACTCAGCCTGAAATTCCCGGAGACAAATCCATGGGCAAATGCAGCAGAGGATTATGCAGTAGGAACAGTAATCACAGGAAAAGTTGCAAGAATGACAGACTTCGGAGCATTCGTTGAATTAGCTCCTGGAGTAGATGCATTACTTCATGTTTCACAGATTTCAAGAGCTCATGTTGACAAACCGTCAGATGTACTTTCAGTAGGACAGGAGATCACAGCTCAGGTCGTAGACCTGAACGAAGCTGAGAAGAAGATCAGCCTGAGCATGAAAGCGTTAGAACAGCCGGAAGAAGCTTCTGAAGAGACAGACGCTGAATAATATTGTGACAGATATACAAGGATAGAGGTGATTTCCTCTATCCTTTCTGAAGCTAAAGATAACAATGAGCCGGGATAAGTAAAAAGGCTCAATGATGTACTATCTTGGGAAACCTGCCTATGGCAGGTTTTCTGTGCGTATATGCATTTGTTAAAATGCGACAAGATGTTCATGAAAATATACAATGGAATTAGTCACTTTCTATAGAAATTGTCTATTTTCCTGTATATTATATAAAGAGTAAATAGGAAGGAAGGAAAAAGGATGGCATTGTTAACATTTAAGGGTGGAATCCACCGGATGACGGCAAGAGCCTGGCTAAAGATAAGGCAATTGTCGAAGTAAAACCTAAGGGCGATTTGGTGTATCCTGTATCACAGCATATCGGTGCTCCGGCAAATCCTGTGGTAGCTGTTGGCGATCATGTTTTAAAAGGCCAGATGATAGCAGAAGCAGGAGGATTTGTGTCTGCTCCGATCTATGCATCTGTATCCGGAACAGTAAAGGCTATTGCACCGCATCTGAACCCGACAGGCGGAAGAGTGAACAGTATCGTGATCGAGAATGATGGCGAGTACAAAGAAGTGGAATATCCGGAAGTGACTCCGTTAGAGGATATGAGCAAAGAAGACATTCTGAATGCGATTGGAACAGCGGGAGTTGTAGGTATGGGTGGTGCAGGTTTCCCTACCAGAGTAAAGCTTTCACCGAAGGAACCGGAAAAGATTGATTATATCATTGCAAACTGTGCAGAGTGTGAGCCATATATCACCGCTGACTACAGAACAATGATCGAGACTCCGGAAAAGCTGGTCGGAGGAATGAAGATCATTCTCCGTCTGTTCGACAACGCAAAAGGAATCTTTGGCGTAGAGGACAACAAACCGGATTGTATCGAAAAATTAAAAGAACTGACGAAAGATGAACCACGTATCGAGGTGATGGCTCTGAAGACCAAGTATCCTCAGGGTGGTGAGCGTCAGCTTATCTATGCAACAACAGGACGTGCGATCAATTCTGCAATGCTTCCGGCAGATGCAGGATGCGTTGTGGATAACGTGGCTACAATGGTAAGTGTTTACCAGGCAGTGGTAGAAGGAAAGCCTTCTATGGAGCGCGTAGTGACAGTCAGTGGTGATGCGGTTGCAGAACCAGGTAACTTCAGAGTTCCGTTTGGTATTAATCAGCAGGAACTGGTAGAAGCAGCAGGAGGATTTAAGACAGAGCCTGAGAAACTCATCTCCGGTGGTCCGATGATGGGATTCTCCATGTTCTCATTAGATGTACCTGTAACAAAGACATCTTCATCAATTCTTGGATTTACCAAAGATGAAGTGGCTAAGATGGAGCCGTCTGCATGTATCAACTGCGGACGCTGTGTAGAAGCCTGTCCAAGCCGCCTGATTCCATCGAGACTGGCGGATTATGCAGAACATCATGACGAAGAGAAGTTTACAAAACATGAAGGACTCGAATGTATGGAATGTGGTTCGTGCAGTTTCGTATGTCCGGCAAAACGGCCGCTGAAACAGGCGATCGGATCTATGAGAAAGATTGCTTTAGCGAACCGTAGAAAGAAAAAATAAAACAAGAAAGAAGAAGAGGTGAAGCAAAAGTGAGTGAGAACAATTTGAAAATGTCATCTTCACCACATATTCGTTCCAAAGCGACTACCAGTAATATTATGATGCTGGTGGCCATCGCACTTTTGCCGGCATCTGCATTTGGTGTATGGAACTTTGGACTGCCGGCATTCGGAATGCTGGTTACAACAACGGTTGTAGCAGTATTGACGGAATACATATACGAAAAATTAATGCACAAGAAGATTACGATCAATGACTGGAGTGCAGCAGTAACAGGACTGTTACTCGGACTGAATATGCCTCCTACAGCTCCGTGGTGGATGGGAGCAATCGGTAGTGTATTTGCTATTCTGATCGTAAAACAGTTATTTGGAGGTCTGGGACAGAACTTTATGAACCCGGCTCTCGGCGCAAGATGCTTCCTTCTGCTTTCATTTACAAGCCAGATGACAAGCTTTGTATATGACGGTGTGACAGGGGCTACACCACTTGCACAGTTAAAAGCAGGTAATACAGTGAATACGATGGATATGCTGATCGGTAGAATTCCTGGAACAATCGGTGAGACATCCGTGATCGCAATCGTGATCGGAGCAATCTTCCTGATCCTTATGGGAGTAATTGATCTCAGAATTCCTGGAACATACATTGTTACATTTGTGATCTTTGTCGGAATTTCGGACATATTGCAAATCCTGATGTCGGATTCTTTGATCCACAGTACATCACAGCACATCTCTGCGGAGGCGGACTGATGCTTGGTGCATGGTTCATGGCAACCGATTATGTAACATCTCCGATCACACCGAAAGGACAGTTTGTATACGGTATTATCCTTGGTGTGTTAACAGGTCTGTTCCGTCTGTTTGGCGGTTCCGCAGAAGGAGTTTCTTATGCGATCATCATCAGTAACCTTCTGGTGCCATTGATCGAGAGAGTTACTCTTCCAAAACCATTTGGTAAAGGAGGAGAAAAATAATGAATAAGATTGTTAAGAATACACTGATCCTTACACTGATTACTGTAATTGCAGGATTCCTTCTTGGTGCGGTATATGAAATTACCAAGACTCCGATCGCACAGGCACAGGAGACAGCCAAAAAAGAAGCATGGCAGGCAGTATTTTCAGATGTAAAACTGGATGATTTCAAAGCAGAAGATGTAGATCAGAAGGCTGCAGACAAAGCTGTAAAAGATATGGGTGTCAATGCAACGATCGACGAAGTCTGTACAGCAGGTGATGCAGGATATGTCATCACAACAACAGACAAAGACGGATTCGGCGGCAATATCCAGATTACAGTTGGTATTAAGAAAGACGGTACGATCAACGGTGTATCTATTCTTTCTATCAGCGAGACAGCAGGTCTTGGTATGAAAGCTACAGAGCCTTCATTCTATAACCAGTATGTGAATAAACAGGCTGATAAATTCGTGGTTTCCAAAGACGGTGGAGACGGAGAACAGATCGATGCCTTAAGTGGTGCAACCATTACTTCAAGAGCAGTAACAGGAGCTGTCAATGCAGCACTCGGATATTATCAGAATGCATTTAAATAAACAGGAGGTAGTTAGTCATGAATAAAATGTACTGAAAGAGTATATAACGGTCTGATCAAAGAAAAATCCTACCTTCGTTCTGATGTTAGGAATGTGTCCGACCCTGGCGGTAACAACATCCGCTATTAACGGTTTAGGTATGGGACTGTCCACAACAGTCGTACTTGTACTGTCGAATATGTTGATCTCTATGTTACGTAAGGTGATTCCGGATTCAGTCAGAATGCCGGCATTCATCGTAGTCGTAGCATCTTTCGTAACAATTGTACAGTTCCTTTTAGAGGGATTCGTTCCAAGTCTGTATGATTCACTTGGACTTTACATCCCGCTGATCGTTGTTAACTGTATTATCCTTGGACGTGCAGAAAGTTACGCATCCAAGAACCCGGTACTTCCATCTATCTTTGATGGTATTGGTATGGGACTTGGATTCACATTTGGTCTGACCTGTATCGCGATCGTGCGTGAGTTTATCGGAACCGGAGCAATCTTCGGTGTTCAGATTCTTCCACTTGCAGACGCAGCAGCAGGAAAAGGCGGATATGTACCGGTAACAATCTTCATCCTGCCGGCAGGAGCATTCCTTGTTCTTGCATTCCTGGTTGCAGGTATGAACAGACTGAAGAGACACGCAGCACAGAAAGGCAAGAAGATTGCCGAGCCACAGGGATGCGGCACAGACTGTGCATCATGCGGCGGATGCGGAAGCAAAGTATTCCCGACAGGGAATGAAGAGTAGGAGGAGTACATAGTATGAAAGAGTTATTGATTATTGCAATTGGTTCAGCTATCGTAAATAACGTTGTACTCAGCCAGTTCCTTGGAATCTGTCCGTTCCTTGGTGTTTCGAAGAAGGTTGAGACTGCAACCGGTATGGGTGGAGCAGTTGTATTCGTTATCACATTATCATCATTCTTTACGGGACTGATCTATAAATTCATCCTGGTTCCGCTGGGATTTGAATATCTGCAGACAATCGTATTTATTCTGTTTATCGCAGCTTTGGTACAGTTTGTAGAAATGTTCCTGAAAAAGAGTATGCCATCATTGTATAAAGCACTTGGTGTGTATCTTCCACTGATCACAACAAACTGTGCGGTTCTTGGTGTGGCACTTACAAATGTTCAGAAAGAATATTCTATCTTAGAAGGTGTTGTCAATGGTATTGGTACATCTGTCGGATTCCTGATCGCGATCGTGATCATGGCCGGTATCCGTGAGAAGATGGAATACAATGATATTTCAGAGTCCTTCCAGGGAACTCCGATCGTACTGATCACAGCTTGTCTGATGGCGATCGCGTTCTGTGGATTCTCAGGATTAATTTAGGAGGAGGCAGACAATGAGTGTTACAGGTATTATTCTTGCGGCAGTTATCGTAGGAGGCACCGGATTATTCATTGGTGTATTCCTCGGCGTTGCCGGTAAGAAATTTGCGGTAGAGGTAGATGAAAGAGAAGAAGCCATCCTGGGCGTTCTTCCTGGAAATAACTGCGGTGGCTGTGGTTATGCCGGATGTTCCGGACTTGCAGCAGCAATCGTAAAAGGAGAAGCTGAAGTCGGCGGATGTCCGGTCGGAGGCGCTCCGGTAGCAGCAAAAGTCGGAGAGATCATGGGCGTTGCTGCAGGTGCACAGGTACACGAAGTTGCATTTGTAAAATGTGGCGGAGACTGTGAGAAAGCAAAACAGGAATATGAATATCACGGACTGAGCGACTGTACTATGGTCAACATGATGCAGGACGGCGGACCGAAAGCCTGTTCTTATGGATGTCTTGGAGACGGAAGCTGTGTTCAGGCATGTCCGTTCGATGCGATCCACATTGTAAACGGTGTGGCAGTTGTAGATAAAGAAGCATGTAAAGCATGTGGAAAATGTGTAGCTGTATGTCCAAAACACCTGATTGAGATTGTGCCATATGATCAGAAGCATCTGGTAAAATGTAATTCACAGGACAAAGGTAAAGCAGTTATGCAGGCATGTACAGCCGGATGTATCGGATGTAAGATGTGTGAGAAAGCATGTAAGTTTGAAGCTGTTACAGTGGAAAATAACATTGCGCACATCGACTACGAGAAATGTAAAGACTGTGGTGCCTGTGCAGTAAAATGTCCAAAGAAGTTATCTCATAACAGGATGAAAAAGATATTGAAAGACGGATTTGTATTATTAAAAATGATATAAAGAAGGCAAAATGGGCGGTTATATTTATAATCGCCTATTTTGTATTTGGAAGTCAATTTCTGCTGGGTATCTGCCCTATGGTCTGGATCACAGGATTTCCCTGTCCGGCATGCGGACTTACAAGAGCAGGAATCCGGCTTTTGCATCTGGACTTCAGAGGAGCATGGAAGATGCATCCGTTTATCTATGCATTCGCAGCAGGTGTGGTGATATTTGCATGGGAACGGTATATCTGTAAGAAGCCGATTGGAAAATGGTTTAAGACAGGCTGTGTCGTGTGTGTGGTTCTTATGGTGATTTACTACGTGTGGCGTATGTATCGGTATTTTCCGGACCAGCCGCCAATGAGTTATTACCACTATAATCTGCTTCGACTGCTCATGGATGTTGCGTTCGGAGCCCTGAAATGATAAGATAGACGCAAAAATAAGTAAGGCAAAGGAGAATGACAGATGGATGAAGAAAATAAGCAGGTAACCGCTGACGAGGTCTACAGTTACGGTGAATCAACAGAAGAATCGGCAGGAGAGCCGGAAGAGAAGGCGGAACCAGAGCCGGAAGCAACCGGATCAGAGGATTCACAGGATAATAAATTCGTATATCAGGACAATCAATACGATTACAGCCAGCAGTACAGCCGGAACAGAAATGAGCAGTCAGACAACTCTCCAATGGATTTAAAAGACTGGATACTGACATTGATCGTATTACTGATCCCGTGTGTTGGAATAGTCATGTATTTCGTATGGGCATTCGAAAGTAACGGTAATATTAACCGGAGAAACTTCTGCAGAGCACAGCTGATCATATTCGCAGTATTACTGGGAATTTATCTGGTGTTGTTTATGCTGTTCGGCGTGGTTGCATTTTAGCCGGGTGGTGGGCTATTTAAATTTGTTTGGGATTTAATTTATTAACTGGGAAGCGACCTCTCAGTCCTTGAAGGAAACAATAGATAAGGCTTCTTGTTCAGGTTCCATACCATAAGAAACACTAAGAGAGTCAGAATCACCTAAAAGCAAAGGAACTACGCTC
>ENA-OPZD01000379-OPZD01000379.1-human-gut-metagenome-genome-assembly--contig:-NODE-379-length-11482-cov-3.245707_pt1 | contig 11482 bp, 14 predicted proteins | sample MGYA00242479_ERZ504495 | MGnify/ENA primary metagenome ERZ504495 (study PRJEB26092, sample SAMD00036286) | human gut metagenome | host: Homo sapiens | study: EMG produced TPA metagenomics assembly of... | reverse complement strand
CTCTGATATTCCGAAGCTGATATTCCTGTATGTTCTCCATAGTCACCTGCTGTGACTCTTATATCCGGAATACATTTCACTTTCAATTCCATATATTTCTTTTCCAATTTGTTTAAAAAATCTTTGTCGGTTTTATTTGCTCCCCATACCAGATCATATGGATAATTTTCTTTTTGTACAATGGGCAGCGTATTAATAATTTCAAAGGAAAACGTGAATATAACAATATATATAAACGCTCCTACTATATACGAGACATTAATATGCCTGTAAAAATTGCCACACCAGTCATCTATCCAGAGAATTTTCTTATAATACCCTTTTCCTCTTTCAAAACGCTTTATAAAATAAGCACCATAAAAATATAAAAAGAGTAATATTGTAATAACTGCCAACAAAGTTGGAATCGTATTACCGCTTTTACCCCAGTATGTCATAATGGATATAATCGTAATTCCAGCCATAATAATTGTCACAAAGCACATTTTAATATTTACCTTTGTTCTTTGTCTTGTCTCACTTTCATTACTGATAAGATAATCAATTCCCAGACATGAGATTGCCTGATCACAAACAATAAATCCCATTCCAAAAATCAAAAAACTGATAATTAATGTAAGTTTCAGCGGAGTCTCACCATATTGAATATGTCCCTTTATATTGGCAAAAAAATATTCTAAAATAATTTTTAAGCCTTTGATTCATAAATTCCTAATACGATTCCTAATATCATACTGAATCCAACAATTCCCAGATATTCGAACAAAATAAATCTGTATTTATGCTTTCTTTTCATTCCGAATACAGTTAACGTTTTTGTATATAACGGCCCTTTTTTCTTATGTATCCGCTCAACAGTAAGATCAGCAGGATCAACAGTAAACCATATGGAATAAGAAATTCTTTTTCTACTTCCATGATCAAATATGTCATTTGAGGGATGGATCCTGTTGATATGTATGAAAGACAGCCACCCACTGCTGTCGAAAAATATATTAATGAAATAATCCAGCTACATCCTAAAACTGTTCGAATATAATCATTCTTATTTTCTCTTAATATATCTCGAAACAACCTGTTCATACTTCTTCCCCCCATCCCTCTTCGAATTATAATTATAAGAATAATCTGTATACTGCAAAAAAGATAACACACATTATTTTTATTAAAAAATGAAAATTCCTGTCATTCCTTCTGCAATCATTGACTCTTTATGTCTTGCACGTCCCACTGCACATATAATATTCAATACTAAAAACATGTAACAACATACCGCACCAACAACAATTAATGTATTAACCGCTCCTATGCCTCCCTTCTCGTCTATTAATCTCTGCAAATCAGAATGCAACATAATATTAATTCTCCACATGCACAATATAATTCCCGCAATATTAAATGGAATATCAATCATTAAAATAGCATTTCCTAATTTCTTCATAATTTAATGCCTCCTTACTTTTTAACAACAGAAAGACTGTAACATCTATTTTCCTAATGTTATCTTTATACTTCTCAGCTCCTTTCCGATTCAATTGTGTATGTTACAATTACTTCTTTGTTTTTATTATCTATTTTGAATATATATCTTTTTCGATATATGTCAATATTTTAATTATATATTTTACATTATATATAACAATTTAACACTCACCATTTGTACATAATTATTATCTTTCCTGCTCTTCCTCTATATACAGAAAACCTACTACCTGCACTTCTTTCGAACATATGACAAGAAAAAAGAAGATGTCTAGCAATCTGCCTTACACCTTCTTCTTTCATTGTAATTTTATATTTTATTTATTATAAAAATCTTATTCCTTATTCATTCCTGATCGCCGCAAGCGGACTCAGCTTCATTGCCCGTTTCGCCGGGAAATATCCCGCCAGCACTCCGACCAGCACTGCAAATACCATGGACATCAGCACAAGCCACCACGGAATATAAGATATCGTGCTGTCTGATCCCATCGACATAGCACCGCTGCTTCCAACAATTATATTAATGGCTGCTGACATTACGAAGCTTAGAATATTTCCGGCAATTCCTCCGAGAAGACCTATAAACGCTGCTTCCAACAGGAACATTTCCCGGATATTCCTAAGACTGCATCCAAGTACCTTCATCACACCGATTTCCTTTGTCCGTTCATAAATGGACATCATCATCGTATTTGCAATTCCGATTGCAGCTACCAGTAATGACACCGCACCAATACCTCCGAGCACCGCCTGTACAATCGCGAACTGACTCTTCATACTATCCAGATATTCCGCATTGGTCTCAACATTATATCCCATATTACGGATTACATCAGCGACCTCATTCACGTGATCTATATCGTCTGCTTTCACTTTTAATGACGTATAATAGAAGCCTTTTAATGCCTTTCCAGCTTTGGTCTTCGGCTGTCCCGGAATGACTTTGCCTGCATATTCTTTCCGCAATAACTGCTTTAAAGTCTCCAGGTCACAAAATACACTGTCATAATTATTGGAATAGTCATCCAGGCCGCCATTTATCACACCGCTTGCCCTTACTACATACTTTTGAACAGGTTTTGTCTTCCCGGTTCCGGAATCTGACTGGCTCCCTGTACCTGCCGTTCCGTCTGTACTGTCTCCAAAGGCTGTGCTGCTGTCACTATTGTAATTCTCTGTATCCGTGATCATGAAAAGAGAATCTTTCATCAGATTGATATTCGGGACTTTCCCGGTATCATAATATCCGTTGCCGCTTCCTGTTTCATAAAAATCAGTGATCACGCCATTTCCGAATATCAGCTCCAGATGTCCTGTTCCGGTCTTTGGAAGCGTTCCATCGCCAAGATCCATATTTAGGGATTTCAGGCCTTCCGGTGTCATTCCTTGCAACTGGACCTGCGCCCTATAGGAGCCTTTCAGCAGGATCACCGAAGTCTCATAGATTGGTGCAGCTAATTTCACATGATCCATTTTACTGATCTTTTCAACCAACTGGTCATCTATCCTTTTTTCTGACTCCTGTCTGATCCCCTACTTTCTGTCGTCATACCGTCACTGTTGTCCGATCCGGTCACAGTGATACTGGTCAGACTCCCGACTGTTCCACTTCCTTATAAAGGGACTGCTGCATACCAAGTCCGAGTGAGATCATCACTACAATCGAAGCTGTACCGATCAACACACCAAGGACCGTCAGAAATGTACGGAGTTTCCTTCTCCGCAGACTATTGATGCTCATCCTCAGAAGATCGTTCCAGTTCATCCAATAACTCCTCCTCTTCAATCTCTGCCAGCTGTTTCTTTTTGCGCTTCTTAAGTATTACGACTGCTGCCACCACTGCAATGACCACTGCTGCGATTACAACCGGAATTACAGGAAAACTTTTCTGTGTCTCCTCCGGCATATCGGAAGCTGCCGCCTCATCATCATCCACTTTTTCTGTCACTTCCAGATTCAGATCTTTCGTGGTTGTTGAAATGTTCCCCGATTCATCTTCATAACTAAGTGTCATCGTTACCTTCGCCGGACCATTCGATATTTTCTTTCCTTCCAGCATGGCATCAATCGAACCGGTTGCACCGGATTCTATATTTCCGATAAATACTTCCGACTTTTTTGATATTCTTTCCTTCAAATGTAGCTTTTACATTATAGAGCTTGATCCGTCCCAGATTATAAAGACTACACATCACATTTGCTTCTTCACCGACAGCAACGCTCTGCGGACTGATCTCAAAATCGCTGATTTCAAATCTTGCATCCTGCTTCACCGGAATAGAGATACTTGACGATCCTTCTACCTGCGTAGCATTCGGATCTTCATATTTCATGGAAAGTTCCATGCTGTATGGCTTCTGAAGAAGATCTGCTTTTGCATTCAGTTCGATACTGATATCGGCTGTTCCATTCGGGGCAATGCTGTCCAGATAGATGGAGCTTGCACCGGATGATGGAAGGAATGCCGGTGATGTCGTCTGTTCATCGCTGCCTTCTGTCGGTGCTGAAAGATTGAACAGCATATTGCTGACTTTCATCTTGGATGTATTTTTCAGATGGATCGTTAACTTGAAATTACTGCCCGCACGGACTTCTGCCGGATCGGTTGTAAATCCGGTTACGATCACACGCGGAACAGAACCATTTCCCGAAGCTGCACCTCCATCCGTACTTCCACCGGCTCCTCCGCTGTAAGCTGCTTCTCCGTTACTGTAACCGCCGGCATCCGGTGTCTGGTAAGATGTGTCAGAACTACTGCCTGCTCCATTGCCTTTTCCTGTATCCTTGCCGTCATCTGTATCTTTGTTGTCTTTATTATCCTGTGTGTCTTTCTGTACCGGCTTTGCTGTGGTATTCACATAGAACTGCTTTTCTGCTTCTTCCTGTCCGTCTGCCGTAACCTTGAACTTTAAAGTATAGCGTGAAGTCTGAACATCTTCTCTCTGAGTAAAATCAAACGCCACATCTTTTGATTTTCCGTTTTCCAGGGTTCCAATGTTCTGCTGGTAACTCTGCATCTCTGTTTTGAATGGCCATACATCATTGTCATCTCCAAGATCCGGTGTTACCGTTACATTATTCATCGGATTCCCCGAATGATTCGTTACGGTAAATGTCCATGTCTTCTTTTCTCCCGCTTTATATGTCAGCACCTTATTGTCTTTTGACTCGATCGTAATTCCTGTTGCAGCCTGTACCATCTGCGGATGCAGCATAGTTGTCATCATGATCACTGCCAGAAAGGCAACAATGATTCTTTTCAAGCAATTATTTCCTATCTCTTTCTGTATTCGTTTCTGCATGTCTTCCTCCCTCTTCTTTTCCTTTTTTCCATCGGTTATCTTCTATCTTAATGATCCTGCCGTCCCGGATATGAAATACCCTGTCCGCATAAGTTGCCAGATGATCATCATGTGTGACCATGACCAGTGTCTTCTTCTGCTCTCTGACCACCCGCTGCATCAGTTCCATGACTTCTTCCGATGTATGGGAATCCAAATTTCCTGTCGGCTCATCGGCAAATATAATATCCGGATCTACTACCAGTGCCCTGGCAACTCCCACTCTCTGCTGCTGTCCGCCCGACATCTGATTCGGCAGATGCTTCTTATGCTTTCCAAGTTTTACCAGATCTAACATCTCATTGGCTTTTCGTACTCTTACATCTCTTGGAACGCCGCGGAAGCTAAGCGGCAATGCTACATTTTCCACCGCATTCAACGTTCCCATCAGATGAAATGACTGAAAGATGAATCCCACATGATCCCGCCGGAATGTCACCAATTGTTCTTCATTTAACTTTTCAATATGCTTTCCCGCAATGATGACCTCTCCCTTTGTCGGTTTTTCCAGCCCCGCCAGCATATTCAGAAGTGTAGATTTACCAGAACCGGAGGTCCCGACAATTGCACAAAACTCTCCTTCATATATCTCAAAATCCACACCATCCAGTGCGCGTACAAACTCATCACCAACACGGTACAGCTTGTATAGATTCCTGACTTCAATTACCTTCCTCATACTCCTCCTCTCTGTCGTTTTTCAGACTTTTCAGAATATGGATTCATTTTACTATAAAAATATAAAGACTTCCTCTTATAAATTATGAAGATTTTCTTAATACCTCCGACTGTTCAGATAATATTTCTCATTTATGCCGTTTAAATTCCTGCGCCATATCACACGTATTATATTTTATACAATTTTCGCTAAGATTTTCCGTGCATATTATTTCAGAAGTGGTATAATTGGTAGGACAATTTCACCAAAGTAAAGTGGATATCTTATGATTCACAAGATATAGGGAGGAACACATGAAGTTTGTAAGACAATTTATGATCATCCTGACGATCTCATTCGTCGGAGAACTGTTGCACGCATTACTGCCGCTCCCGGTTCCGGCCAGCATCTACGGCCTCGTTCTTATGCTGATCGGTTTACAGACCGGTATACTTCCACTCAGTGCAATAAATGAAGCCGGAGGATTTCTGATTGAAATCATGCCAATGCTTTTTATCCCTGCCGGAGTCGGACTTATGGTTTCCTGGGGTGCTTTAAAGCCAGTCATTATTCCGATCAGTATTATTTATCGTCGTTACAACCATCCTTGTTATGGCCGTAAGCGGACGTATTGCACAGTTTATCTTAAAGAAAGAGGACAAAAAACATGAGTAAATTATTACAGGATTCAGCATTTTTCTGTCTGGCAATCAGCCTGATCGGATATGAGATCGGTATCATTCTCAGACAAAAGACAAAGCTTGCGCTCTGCAATCCACTGTTGATCTCAATTGTATTTGTGATTATTATTTTGAAAGTTACCAATATTAAATATGAAGTATATGAAGATGGTTCTTCGTTACTCAGCTATCTGCTGACGCCTTCTACCGTCTGTCTCGCAATTCCGCTGCATCAGCAGATGGGACTGTTAAAAAAGAATATGAAAGCTATCCTTGCCGGTATTCTCTCCGGTGTATTCACCAGTCTGGCCGGTGTATGGGTCTTCTCGATGTTATTCCATCTGGATAAGAAGATCTATGCAACCCTGCTTCCGAAGTCTATCACGACAGCGATCGGAATGGGAATCTCTGAGGAGCTTGGTGGAATCGTTACGATCACCGTTGCAGCTATCATCATTACCGGAATCATCGGAAATATGTTCGGTGATGTGATCTGCCGGCTGTGCGGGATCAGGCATCCGATCGCCACAGGTCTCGCCATCGGAACGGCTTCCCATGCCATGGGAACGGCCAAAGCTATGGAGATAGGAGAGATTGAAGGTGCTATGAGCAGTCTTTCTATCGCTGTTTCGGGACTTATGACGGTTATCGGTGCAACGATTTTCTATCAGTTATATTAATGAATTATGAATCAGATAAATGGAGGTTAACGATTATGGAAAAAACAATTATCTGTATCGGACGTGAATATGGAAGCGGCGGACATGCCATCGGAAAGATTCTTGCAAAACGTACCGGGTATGAATTCTATGATAAAGAACGTTTCATTGCAATTGCAAAAGAACGTGGATTTGAGGGGGAAGTTGAAGAATATCTGGAAGAACAGCCGATGAACAGTCTGCTGTATTCCATCGCTATGAACTACTCCAGACCTAAGAAGAAGCCATTTCCTTTTGACTCGTAGAAGAACTGGCCGCCGAGAAGCCGTGCATCATCATTGGCCGCTGCGCCGGATACCTTACACGTGAACAGGACAATGCCTTCAGTGTATTCATCCATGCAGATATGGACAAGCGGATTGCTGCAGTCATGGCCCGTGACCACATCAATTCCCGCTTAAAAGCCAAACGTAAGATTGAAGAAATTGATGAAAAACGCAGTACTTTCCGCAAGGAATTCACCGGTGAAGAATGGGGACAGTCCAAATACTACAACCTGTCCATTGACACCACTCATCTGAGTTATCAGCAGGCTGCAGATTTGATTCTTTATTACAAAAAACTTGCAGAAGAGGCTCAGAAATAAAAGAATCTGCCTTTAGAAATCTGCCTTTATGAATCATTCTTTTTGTGATAAGATGAGAATACCGACTGAACAACAAGGGAGGATTTCTTATGATCAAGGTTATCGGTCTCAATACAAAAGTATTAAAAAAAGAACCTTTCTCCGGTTCTCATCATGGCATGCGCTTCTTCATGCGTGCAGAAAATGACATTCTGCACGTATGGGTGTATCCGGAACCATGGTGCTTCGAACAGACTTCTGATGATGTAAAGACTTTGAAAGATTTTCCATTCACCGGAGAAGGACTGGATGAATCACTGGAATGGATCTCTCAGGAATTTGAAGAGCGCAAAGATTACTGGATGCAGATGGAGAAAGATAAGATGAAAATGATACTATAAATCACTGACCGCTGCAAATATATATTTCAGATATTTCCGTTCTTCGTTTGGGTCGATCACATTGACAATACTGAGAATGTAAATATCTGAACTCCATTTTTCTTCTCTTTCTGCAGTAATTCCATCATCTTTCTGTAAGTTCTGCTGATATCTCCGTCACTTTCCCGCGATACAGCCACAAGATATTCCCCCGGCTTCATCTCTGTATATACTTTCTGCTTTTTATCCGCAAAACTAAACACATTTTTATACGAATATATTCCCTTCATAAATGCTTCTTTCCCAATTGCGGATCCCATTGGAAATGCCTGGACATCCGGAATCTCACAACATTTCAGATGTCTGCGTATATCTTCTGCTATCTCCCCGGACGAAGTCGCCGGTGATGACCGGACTTCTGTCAGCATCAGATATAAAGAATGTTCCACTTTTCTGATCACCGGTTTGCCTGCATCTGCGATCCGGATCTGATCCAGAATCTTCCTCGTTCCGGCAATCGTGTGGATCTTCCGGTCCAGTTCTCTTCTCATCATGAGCAGTCTGTCATACTGCTGATCCACAAAAGCGTCAAATCTTACCTCTTCCCCGCCCAACAGGTATTCTTTTAATATCTCCCACCGAACAGTCCAGTTCACGGAATGTTCGGATAAAATAATAGGAGCTGATCTGTGCATAACTATAATAATGATATCCGTTGACCGGATTCTTCTTCGGTACCAGAATTCCCTGGCGCTCATAATAGCGGAGTGTATCTCTGGTGGTCTGGCACATCTTTGCAAATTCACCTGCAGTGATGCAGTATTCGTCTTTTTTTCTGCATATCTTTCACTCTCTTTCTTGACATGGGTGTTACCCCCAGTTTTATTCTAGCACAGGATTTTGCAGTATGACACTGTATTTTTCCAATTCTTTTGAACACACAATTTTTTATATTATATGGAGGTTTCTCATGAATACTTTTAAGAAAATATACTGTCGCATTTTTTCAGACTTGTTTTAGAATTGCTCTTCCGTTTCTTCCTTACCGGGAACCAGAATTAATCGATGGATTCAAAAATGTCCCTGCCGTACTGAAAAACATCACATTTCCCACATCCTGCTCGTCACAGATCCGGGTGTCTACAAACTTGGACTTACAAAACCTTTGGAAAAACAGCTTTCAAAATCTCAGATTTCATGTACAATATATAAAGATACAGTTGCAAATCCAACTTCTGCCAACGTAGAAGATGCGAGGATCTTTATCTTGACCATGAATGTCAGGCACTTCTTGCATTCGGCGGCGGTTCTTCCATGGACTGTGCAAAAGCAGTCGGTGCAAGACTTGCCCGCCCGCATAAGTCTCTTTCTAAGATGGAAGGCATCTTAAAAATCTGGCACAGACTTCCGCTCCTGATCGCAGTTCCGACAACTGCCGGAACCGGAAGTGAGACCACTCTTGCAGCTGTGATCACCGATGCAGATACGCATCACAAATATGCAATCAACGATTTTAATCTGATTCCAGACTATGCGGTACTGGAGCCATCCGTCACTTACGGACTTCCGCCGCAGCTTACGGCAACTACCGGTATGGACGCACTGACCCATGCCATTGAGCTTATATCGGACGCTCTACTACCAGACAGACACGAAGCGCAGCTGTCGAAGCCATCCAACTGATCTTCGACAACCTGCAAAGCGCTTATAATAATGGAAATGACAAAACTGCAAGACGTCATATGCTCCGTGCCTCTTATCTTGCCGGAACTGCCTTTACCAAAAGTTATGTCGGATATGTGCACGCCGTAGCCCACAGTCTCGGTGGATGTTACGGAATTCCTCATGGACTTGCCAATTCTGTACTCCTTCCGGTCACACTAGAAGCGTATGGAACTGCCGCACACAAAAAGCTGGCCAGACTTGCGCGTCTTACCGGCATCTCTGATTCGGACCTTGACGCAGTTGCTGCCGGAGAATTCATCCGGCATATCCGAAGCATGAATCTTTCTATGAACATCCCGGAAACACTGGATGGTATCCGCAATGAGGATATTCCGAAGCTGGCCCGTTATGCAGATAAAGAAGCGAACCCGCTCTATCCGGTACCTGTTTTATGGGGACCTTCAAAACTGGAACAGATGTATCATCTTGTACAGGAGGTAAATGAAAATGACAGAAACAGAAATTCAGAACATCCTGGAAAAGCAGCATAAATTTTTCCAGACAGGCCAGACTCTGCCTGTAGCTTATCGAATAGAACAACTTCAGAAATTAAAAGATTCTATCACCCGCCACGAACCGGATCTGAATCTTGCCTTAAAAGCCGACCTTGGAAAAAGCGAGACGGAAAGCTATATGTGTGAGATAGGACTCACACTTTCAGAACTTAACTGGATGCTGAAGCACATAAAAAAACTGACAAAAGAAACGGTCGTTCCGACACCGCTGGCACAGTTTGCAGCCAAAAGCTTCCGCTCTCCTTCCCCATACGGAAATGTTCTCATTATGAGTCCATGGAATTATCCGGTCCTTCTGACACTGGAACCACTGATCGATGCACTGGCCGCCGGTAATACCGCTGTTGTTAAGCCAAGTGCTTATGCACCATCTACCAGCCGTGTGATGCAGGAGATCATCGAAGAATGCTTTTCGGATGAATATGTCGCTGTTGTGACCGGCGGACGTGCCGAGAACCAGGCTCTTTTAAACCAGCGTTTTGATAAGATCTTCTTCACCGGCGGAAAGACAGTCGGACGTGAAGTCTTAAGACATGCCGCCGAATATTTAACACCGGTAACTTTGGAACTTGGCGGTAAAAGTCCATGTATTGTAGACTCTACGGCCAAAATTCCTCTTGCCGCAAGACGTATTGTCTTTGGTAAATACTTAAACTGCGGACAGACCTGTGTCGCACCGGATTATATTCTCTGTGATAAAGCGATCCGTGACCAGTTGACCGATGCGATCAAATCCGAGATCCGCCGTCAGTTCGGCAAACATCCATTAGAGAATCCTAATTATGGTAAGATCATCAACCGGAAACATTTCCAGCGTCTGCAGGGGCTGATTGATTCTTCCAAAGTAGTGATCGGCGGACAATCGGATGCCAAGATCTTACGCATTGCACCTACTGTGATGAAGAATGTTACATGGGAGGATGCTGTCATGGGCGAGGAAATCTTCGGACCAATCCTTCCGATCCTGACTTACGAATCACTGGATGATGCCATTCAGACCGTGGAATCACATCCGCATCCGCTGGCACTGTATTTTTCAGTGAAGATAAAGCTGCACAGAAGAAAGTCCTTGACCGCTGTCACTTCGGTGGTGGCTGCATCAACGATACCATCATTCATCTTGCTACCAGTGCCATGCCGTTCGGCGGTATCGGTGAAAGTGGAATGGGGGGATATCACGGGAAAGCCGGATTCGATGAGTTTACACATTACAGGAGTATTGTGGATAAAAAGACCTGGATGGATCTTCCGGTGCGGTATCAAAGGTATAATAAGTTTAAGAGGAAGATGTTGCGGATGTTTTTAAAATAATTTGGGATTTAATTTATTAACTGGGAAGCGGCCTCTCAGTCCTTGAAGGAAACAATAGATAAGACTTCTTGTTCAGGTTCCATACCATAAGAAACACTAAGA
>ENA-OPZD01000378-OPZD01000378.1-human-gut-metagenome-genome-assembly--contig:-NODE-378-length-11563-cov-1.738807_pt1 | contig 11563 bp, 18 predicted proteins | sample MGYA00242479_ERZ504495 | MGnify/ENA primary metagenome ERZ504495 (study PRJEB26092, sample SAMD00036286) | human gut metagenome | host: Homo sapiens | study: EMG produced TPA metagenomics assembly of... | reverse complement strand
CGATAGTGTTATTGTACATAAAGCACCATCCAATAAAGGCGCAGATGTGGTTTCGGCAGATGAGACAAGAATAGAACGCTTCTTTTATCAAGCAAGAAACGGAATGTACATCGCGCGAAAAAATGGAAAAGTAGGCCGTCGGCTGCGTGTGATTGGTGGGCGAATCAAGAATATTCTCAGAAAAGCACCGGATCACAAAGCAAAAGAGTTTGGGTGACGTGCAAAGGAACGATCTCTGGATTTTTCTTTAATCCGAAGAATTGAATATGCACATAGAAAAGGAGAATAACAGAAAGGAAATGGGAAAACAAAAGTCTCTTAAATTAAATTTTGTAATGAACGCGATTCTTACGATGTCGCAGTTCGTTTTTCCACTGATTACATTTCCGTATGTTTCACGCATTCTATTGCCCGCCGGTACCGGAAAAGTTTCATTTGCAACTTCGATTGTATCCTATTTTACGCTCTTTGCTCAGTTGGGAATTCCAACATACGGCATTCGTGCCTGTGCAAAAGTGCGTGATGATCGGGAAGAACTCTCGAAAATGGTTCAAGAGCTGCTCATTATCAATCTTGTGATGAGCGCGCTATCATATGCAGTTTATTTTGCAGCAATTATACTATGTCCCAAGATTTCGACAGGATAAAGAATTGTTCTTGATTATTGGTTTGACGATTTTCTTCAACGCCATAGGAATGGAGTGGCTTTATAAAGCACTCGAACAGTATACCTATATTACCGTTCGTTCGATCATTTTCAAGTTTATTGCAATTGTTGCTATGTTCTTGATGGTGCATGAACAAAGCGATTATGTTATTTATGGTGGAATTTCCATTTTGGCATCATCAGCTTCAAACATTTTCAACTTCTTTCATATACACCGTTATATCAACATTAAGCCTGTTGGTCACTATAATTTTAAGAAGCACTTAAAAGCAATTGTTGTTTTCTTTGCAATGTCTTGTGCAACAACAATATATACGCATCTGGATACCGTGATGCTTGGATTTATTCGTACAGACGTCGATGTGGGATATTATAATGCGGCAGTAAAGATAAAGACAATTCTCGTGAGCATTGTTACATCTTTAGGTGTAGTGCTATTGCCAAGAGCGTCATACTATGTTGAGCATAATATGATGGATGAATTTTACCGCATCACAAAAAAGGCGATTAATTTTGTGTTTTTGATTGCAACACCGATGATGGTTTATTTATGCTTTTGCAAAGGAGGGTGTTTTCTTCTTATCGGGCGATGCTTATGCCGGTGCAATTATTCCGATGCAAGTTATAATGCCAACTTTACTTTTATTGGTCTGACAAACATAATGGGAATACAAATGTTAGTGCCGCTTGGAAAAGAAAAAGTAGTTCTTTATTCGGAAATTGCTGGAATGATTGGGGATATTATCTTAAATGCACTTCTGATTCCTAAAATGGCATCTACAGGTGCAGCGATTGGAACATTGGCAGCAGAAATCGCTGTTTTTATTGTTCAGTACGTTGCGCTTAGAGGAATTATTAAGGAAGCATATAGACAGGTTCATTATGTTGCAATTGGCAGTTCTGTTTTAGCTGGAGGGGTTCTCGCGGTTTTAATAAAGAGAATGCAGTGGGGAAGTTTTTATGACTTTATGTGCTTCTGCAATTTGTATTTTTTGGAGTATATTTTTTGATTTTAACAATTGCAAAGGAATCTCTTGTCATAGAAATAGAAAATCAGTTGCTTGGACGAATTATCAAGAAAAAATAATAACTGACTGAATGGGAGGAAAGAGTATGAAATATGATTATTTAGTAGTAGGTTCTGGTCTGTATGGGGCGATTTTTGCACATGAAGCTAAAGCACATGGCAAGTCTGTTTTGGTAGTAGACAAGCGCCCGAATATTGCAGGAAATATCTATACCAAGAATATTGAGGGTATCAATGTTCATAAATATGGTGCTCACATTTTCCATACTAATAACAAAAAGGTTGGAATTACATCACACAGTTTGCAGAGTTAATCGTTTCACCAACTCACCGGTGGCTAATTATAAAGGAGAATTGTTCTCTCTTCCGTTCAACATGTACACCTTTAACAAGATGTGGGGAGTTGTAACGCCGGAGGAGGCTGCCGCAAAGATTGAAGAACAGCGCAAAGAGATTACTAGTGAGCCACAGAATCTTGAAGAGCAGGCCATCTCTCTTGTCGGTCGCGATATCTACGAGAAACTCATCAAGGGCTATACAGAGAAGCAGTGGGGACGTGACTGCAAGGAGTTGCCGTCCTTTATTATCAAGCGTCTTCCGGTTCGGCTGACTTTTGATAACAACTACTTCAATGCACTTTATCAGGGCATTCCTGTTGGCGGCTATACCAAGATGATTGCCAATCTGCTGGATGAAATTGAAGTTCGTTTGAGCACAGACTATCTGGAAAACAAGGCGGAGCTGGATGCATTGGCTGATAAGGTTGTATACACTGGACCGATTGATGCTTACTTTGATTATAAGCTGGGTACGCTGGAATACCGTTCTGTTAGATTTGAGACGGAAACTTTGGATAAACCAAATTTCCAGGGCAATGCCGCAGTGAACTATACCGACCGAGAAACTCCGTGGACCCGTATCATTGAGCACAAATGGTTTGAGTTCGGTAAGGATGAGAACGGCAATGATCTGCCGAAGACTATCATTAGCCGTGAGTACAGCAGTGAGTGGAAGCCGGGAGATGAGCCATATTATCCGGTTAATGATGCTAAGAATGGTTTACTTTATTCTGAATACAAGAAGTTGGCAGATGCAGAAAATAATGTGATTTTCGGCGGTCGCCTAGGAGAGTATAAGTATTACGACATGGATCAGGTAATTGCAGCTGTATTGGATAGATGCGAAAAAGAATTTTAACAGAGAGAAAAGAGAATATGAACACAACATTACTTATCATGGCCGCCGGAATCGGCAGCCGATTTGGAACAGGAATAAAACAGTTGGAGCCGGTCGATGATGCTAACCATATCATCATGGACTACTCAATCCATGATGCGATTGAGGCAGGTTTCAACCATGTAGTATTTATCATCCGTAAGGATATCGAGAAGGAGTTCAAAGAGGTCATTGGTGACCGCATTGCTTCTATCTGCTCCTCTCACAATGTAACTGTAGACTACGCCTTTCAGGATATCAACGATATTCCGGGAGAACTTCCGGAAGGCCGTACAAAACCTTGGGGAACCGGTCAGGCTGTGCTTGCAGCGAAGGAAGTGATTGATACTCCATTCATTGTGATCAATGCGGACGATTACTATGGCAAGGAAGGTTTCAAGGCTGTCCACGAGTATCTGGTGAATGGCGGCAAGTCCTGCATGGCTGGTTTCGTTCTGAAGAACACGCTGTCTGATAACGGTGGTGTGACTCGTGGTATCTGCAAGATGGATGAGAATGGAAACTTGACTGAGGTTGTGGAAACCAAGAACATCGTGAAAAGTAAAAGATGGAGCAGAAGCAGACGGCGTGACTGTTGATGTGAATTCTCTGGTTTCCATGAACATGTGGGGATTGACTCCGGAATTTTTAGATGTACTGGAAGAAGGCTTCGAGGAGTTCTTCGAGAAAGAAGTACCGGGTAATCCTCAGAAAGCCGAGTATCTGATCCCTATCTTCATTGGAGAATTACTGGAGCAGGGCAAGATGTCTGTGAAGGTTTTGAAAACCAACGACACCTGGTACGGAATGACCTACCACGAAGATGTCGCAGCCGTAAAGGACAGCTTCAAGAAAATGTTGGCGGATGGCGTATACAAGGCTGATTTATTTGCAGACTTGTGATATACTGGGGGCGGATGCTCCCTACGCTGCTCTGATAAGTCACACACCTCTCCGTGGTGAGCAGCAGGCAACGATCTTATGGTCGGCGAAGATGTGAGCAATAATAGGAAAAGGATGGTGTAAGTGATGGCGATTAAGTCGTTAGAAATTAATTCCAAAGAAATTCATCTTATGAAATCAGTTACATCAGCCGATTATTCAGGAAAGACAGTGCTGACAAATTCCTCTTGGGAATATGTAGAATTATGGTTGAAAAGACAGAGTTCAGAAAAATCTAGGCGAGCATTATTTTTATTGGTCTCAAGCAAAGAATTTCTATATTGCATCTGAAAATTTACCAATAGAGTCGCGCCCTCTTACTTCGTACTATTGTTGTATGAATGCTGCCAAGGCACTGCTGGCTATTAAAGGTCCAGACAGTATTGATTTTGATAATTTATCGCATGGTATTTCATCAGATAGAAGGCAATGGGGAAAATCTAATAACATAAAAAATGCTGAGGTTGTTTTTTCTGGATCAGGTGTATTGTTTGAGCTGTCTAAATATTTCAAAGAAGAAGCAGGGAAAAGATATATTCTGTGTATGATTTGATGTACAATATACCATGTATTCATCGAGCATTTTCTCTTACATATAGTTGTCCTGAATTGTTTATTCCGATTAGAGATATTAAATTTATTGTAGATAGTGAATTAAAAAAAGGTTGGGTCCAGTTTCAGGTCGATGAAAGGTATGCTAATGGAAATTCATTAAGGTATGTGCCTAAACAATATGAGAAGGTGAAATATCAGGATTCCACCAAATATTTAATGAGAAAAAAGCAGCGATTCGCATGGGATATTCATGGAGATAAAAAGCAAAGATTAGAAGCCTTGTCTAAATATCACGGCAGCATTCGCAAGGATTTACTTTATATATACGGCGATGCTAGATTGTGGTATATAAAAAAGATATTGATACGAATCAGCATATTCTAAAGAGAAATTCAATTACATTAATATTTGCAGTTTTCCACTGGCTGAGTGAGCTGGTACGGTATAATCCAGAAAAATTTGAATCATTAATGAAAACGAATCAGAACTGGTTGATTCACGAATTTGTAGATAATAGTTTGTATCAATACATAGATGAAATCAGTTGCGAGATAACAGAAAATGATATCATGACATCCGGTTATCGTAAATGATTATAGTAATATGATAGGGGGTGTATTATGGAATTTTTGTCATTATTTCAAAGAAAACAGAAAAATACACAAGCAGTTTCAAAAAGCAATGCTTCTTTGGAAAGGGCAGCAGATAGTATTCTTAATCAAAGAGGAAAGCAAATAGTAGATGGGCTAAACAGAACCACCGCTAGTACTGGAACTCCGATGGATAAATTGCATGGTGGAGCAAAAAGAATGGCTCAAATGTCAAACATAGGTGGGGGTTCAAAAGCAACTGGTGGAGGTGGCGTTGATGAAGGAATGAAAGCAATGCTACAATACACACAGGCTAACACTGTGAAAAAGATGACAACGCAGAGCGGGAAGAAAAAGATTCCAGACAATAAGTAATCTTGCCCACATATCCATACAGTGCTATACTTAAACCACTATAAAAAGGAAAGAGGTTATCACCCATGCCCAGAACGAAAGGCAGCAAAAACCGTCCCAAAACTACCCATACTGACTACGCATCTCAGATCGCGGAGAAGCAGGAATCTATCACTTCCCTGACTGCTGAGATTTCATCCATCACCGCAAACATTTGACACTTTGAAGGCTGATCTGAAAGAGAAGAAGACTGCTCTGAAGAAGGCCGAAAAAGAAGTGGCATCCTTGGAAGCGAAGAAAGCAAAGGCAGATGCTAAGGCCGCTGAAGAAGCAAAGAAGACCGAAGCGGAGGCTGTGTTGAAGAAGCTGCTGGCAAGCGGGATGAGCGCGGATGAGATCCTCGAAAAACTGAAATAAAATAACCCAAGAAAAAATGAATGCCGTGTGGACAAACTGAACTCCAGGAGTTCACACGGTAATTTTTGAAGGTTGCTGTATAGTTTATAACGGAAATAAAAGAAGAACAAAATTATAAGAAAATGGAGTGTGACACAAAATGAATTTATCCAAAATACATCATATTGCAATCATCGTATCTGACTACGAAGACGCAAAGGATTTCTATGTGAACAAGCTGGGCTTTGCTGTCATCAGGGAGAACTACCGCCCAGAGCGTAAGGACTGGAAGCTGGATCTGCGTGTCAATGAACACACAGAACTGGAGATCTTTGCTGAGGAAAACCCGCCGAAGCGTGTGAGTCACCCAGAGGCCTGTGGGCTGCGTCATCTTGCTTTCTGTGTAGAGAGCGTGGAGCAGACGGTGAAAGAGCTGGGAGAATTAGGTGTAGAGTGTGAGCCGATTCGAGTTGACGATTATACTGGGAAGAAGATGACTTTTTCCACGACCCGGATGGACTGCCGCTGGAACTGCACGAATAATTATGGGAGAGTAAAACCACATTGGGGTCAGACCCTATGAAATACCGATAAAATGAGTGAACATATCCTAAAAGTTTTCTAAAGAAAGTATAATATGAATTTTCAGCGGGTACTTGAGTCAGAATCTATGAATATAGCTGGTCGGAACAAATAATCATAAGATAAATATACGAATCTGTATGTATTAAGGGATACCCAGTTAAAGCAATGTAAGCACAGTAAGGAGAGAGTATGAAAACAACATTACTTATCATGGCGGCCGGAATCGGCAGCGATTTGGAACAGGAATAAAGCAGTTGGAACCGGTCGATGATGAGGGACATATTATCATGGATTATTCCATCCATGATGCGCTTGAGGCTGGCTTCAATCATGTGGTATTTATCATCCGTAAGGATATCGAGCAGGAGTTCAAAGAGGTTATCGGTGAGCGTATCAAAGCTATCTGCGCTGCCATGATGTGACGGTGGATTATGCTTTCCAGGACATTAACGATATTCCGGGGACTCTGCCGGAGGGCCGTACAAAGCCGTGGGGAACTGGTCAGGCCGTGCTTGTAGCGAAGAAGGTCATCAAGACCCCGTTCATCGTTATCAATGCAGATGATTACTATGGCAAAGAAGGCTTCAAGGCTGTTCATGAGTATCTGGTGAATGGCGGCAAGTCCTGTATGGCAGGTTTTGTGCTGAAGAATACGCTGTCTGATAACGGTGGTGTGACTCGCGGTATCTGCAAGATGGATGAGGATTACAACCTGACCGAGGTCGTGGAAACGAAGAACATTGTAAAGACTGCAACTGGAGCAGAGGCAGAAGGAATGGCTGTTGATGTTGATTCCCTGGTTTCCATGAACATGTGGGGCTTGACTCCTGATTTCTTTACAACGCTGGAAGAGGGATTCAAAGAATTCTTCGAGAAGGAAGTGCCGGGTAATCCACTAAAGGCAGAATATCTGATTCCTATCTTCATCGGTGAACTGCTGGAGCATGGGAAGATGTCTGTGAAGGTCCTGAAAACAAATGATACATGGTATGGCATGACCTATCACGAGGATGTCGCAGCAGTAAAGGGTAGCTTCAAGAAGATGTTGGAGAACGGCGTGTATAAGACTGACCTGTTCAGCAATCTGTAAACAATGATGAAAGAAACGATTAGATCCTCACAAACATTCTGACTGCTCTGTATGGAGTAGTAGGAAGGTTTGGTGCACTATGCGGTGATGAAGGCAAGAAAGCGTCTGTAAATTACCATAACAGCAGGGGACTAAAATGGTTTGGGAAGAACATTGGGGACGAAATGATTGGTCGCAATGGCAGAAACATTAAAAGAATTAAATAATGATGCGAATCAAAGGAGAATAAAGATTTATGGAGAAACGAGATTTTGTGGAAATGTTATGGAAATATTTTGAATTACATTCCAGTCAGAGAATGCAGATGATGAATTTTTATATTATTCTTGAATCACTTTTTTCACAGGTTTGTTTGCTTTATTTACAGCTGACAAGGAGATGAAGATTCTTGAATCGTGTGTATGTGTTGCAATTATATTTTTTTCATTAATATTTTATGGATTTGATAAACGTACGCGTGACATGATACATAATTGTGAGGAAAGTATAAAGTGTATTGAAAGTGAGTATAAGGAAGCGTTTGGACGTAAAATAATGATTTTTTACAACAGAAGAAGAGATGACCAATAAAAAAAAGACATGATTCAAAAATAATGTACACATATAGTACATTATTAGTTATAGAATATTGGGTATTTAGTATCGCAGCAACTATAATACTGATATATATATGGAAAAATAATTTATTTGTAAAGCCAGTCAGCTAAACGAGGAGAAAATAGAAATGGTGAGTACGGCTGAAGTGGAAAGAAAAATTTTAAAGACAAATAAAGATAATGTTTAATGATATATACAATGAAAACAAGTTCGAGCCGAAACGATTTTCATGAGTATATGAATGTTTTATCAATGATTGTCTGAGTCAAATAAGCAATGGCGATTTGTGGCGAAAGATTAATCGTAATTTCACAGAAATTTTATTGATTGTTGGATTAAATTTTTGTTATAATTAGAAAGAACAAAAGCGGAAAACTTAAATCGTCGCATTGTCGCGTTTAAGAAGAAAAGTGGACATACTGGGAATACAGGATCACTTGTAATACAGTGATATGGTATTTTGTACGCTTTTGTAGGTTTTATGAATACGTAATGATAAATAATTAAGAAATGAACGTAAGAGAAAAGCATCAAAAATAGATGAATTAAAAAGTCTATTTTAGATGCTTTTTTGATATATTTGACCAAATATCGAAAAGAGAAAGTACGGAAAATAATTATGGAAGAAAACAAAAGAGAAAAAATCAGATTAACAATTGAACGGCAGTTAGAGCAGTTCTATTTAAATGATGCACATCATGCAGAACGATATGAAGTACTATGGCATGCATGGCATAACAATAAACGCTGGCTGATACAACTTTTGCAGACAACGCTGTCCTCTTTTTCCTTCATACAGCAAAACATGATGAATCGCATGCAAGCACTGTGCTTACAAATATTGAAATGATTTAGGAGAAAAACGAATCAGAGAATTGTCGGCTACAGATTGCTTTATGATTCTTCATACAGTTATATTCATGATATTGGTATGGTTATTACCCATACAGACAGAGAGAATATAGTAAAAATGAGAAGTTTCTGGAAATGGTTGATAAGCTGAATAATGAAAATGATTTTGTATTTCAGAAAGCAATTAAGGCGCTCAGGCAGACAAAGTATGAATATCCGGAAAATGATAATGAAGAAGAAACGATGAAGCAGTTATACGCTGATAAATTAAAAAGTATATTATGCTCTGCTACATTTAATCGCAAACTATCGAAGAACAGAACATGGGAATTTTTCAGAAGAACGTTTAACGAAATGGACCTTGGAATCTGACAAATTGGGTGCAGGATTTTCGATGGCTGGAATACCACAGAGGATTTTTCTGCATATTGCAAAATGCGCCGGTTTACATACACAGGCGGGTTTGATCATATTATGAAACTGCCGGCAGAAGATGATGGTTATGTTGGCGATTATGCTCATCCGAGATTTGTCTCTGTTCTATTGCAACTGGGTGATTTACTGGATATGGATAATGATCGTTTTCATCCATTGATCAGAGAATGCATTGGAGCTTTACCGGAAATGTCAGAACGTCATTTTGAAAAGCACCAGCCATTCGTCGTTTATATATTCGACCTGAAACTATTTCTATAGAAGCAGACTGCAGATCTCAGGAAGCACTTAGATTAGTGCGAAAAGAATGTGACATGCTAAAAGAAATTCTGCAGGAAGCGGGTTATAACTGGACACTCATTCGCCCGGAGAATTTCAGTGGATCATTGCCAACAATAGATTCTGTGAAGTTGTCACTCAACGGAGTACAAATTCCGGAAGAACTTGTAACTGCACAGTTCCATATTTCACAGAAAAAGCATTTGCAATTTTAGAAGGTGGAAATGTTTATCAGGATAAATTTGTTTTTCTTCGAGAATTTTACAGAATGCTGTTGATGCCAGTAAGATGCAGTATTGGGTAGATTATCTTGGAACAAAGAGATTCGCTCATGAATCGGATAATCTAAAGCTTATGGATCCTAATGAAATGAATGAGAAGTTTCCAATGGAAATTTCCAGTCAGCATCAGAATGGAAATTGTTAAGAGAAATGAAGAACATCAGGAATTTCCTGTGACAGAAGAAGATAAAGAAAAAATTGATTCATGGCGATAAGAGCTGGGAATATGGAGTTAAAGTCAGCATCAGAGATTTTGGAACAGGTATTGATAAAGAAAGTATATTGAATATTGCAAAAGTGGGAAATAGCCGTAGAAGAGAACATTATATGATAAAGGATATGCCGGAATGGTTGAAACCCACAGCAGAATTTGGAATTGGTTTGCAGAGTGCTTTTATACTGACAGATACTTTTAAGTGTGACACATTTCTCAGAAGTGGAGAAAAATATGAAATCACATTTTCGTCAGTGAAATCTGCATACTATGAAGGATACATTAATGTCAGACCATCACAGAAAGATAAGTCTTATTATGGAACCTGTTTTGAGGTTTTTATACCAGAAAAAAAAGAAAACTTACTCATGAGTTATATCCATTAACATGGGATGGAAAAGATTATTTTGATGAAGATTATAATACACTTAGCCCGATAAGACATTCAGCAGAACTCATAGCGCAAATGGCAATGTATTTAGATTCTCAGATTGGAGAACAATTATTTCCTGTAGAATTGGAAATCATAGAAAATTCATTGATAGAAGTTCCTATTAATACTACAGAGAAAAACAGAATGCAGCATTTGGAAATGCAATTTTAAATAAATATGGCGAAAAGAAAATGAAATTTTAAATACGTTTTGGAGATTACCTGAAAATAAGGAAAAGGAAATATGGTAGGGAACGTATAGAAAATTATGTAGATGAACTGCAGTTTATATTCAAAACGGAAATGGACAGCGTCTGAATTAGCGTGGATTTTTTTATCCGGATATATCTAAATCTATAGATGACAGAAAGTGAATGCAATTCAGAATAAAGATATGCTTATTGAAAAAACAGAAAAACGATCGCAATGCTGGATTCACGTGATGGAAGCTTTTATTTTGGGATAAAACATTGTGCACATTGTGTACAGTTAATATGAAAAATTTCTTGCTTATGGAGCAAAGAGAAAGGGAAAATACAGATAAGCATTGTGAGAGAATCAGCCAAGGGGTGGTGATATATTATAAAGGAATTTTGTTAGATGAGATGGAACTCCCTGATCTGGGAAACGAAATGATTGAATATATTGATATAAAAGGAAAGCTGTCGCGGGAGTATATCAACTTAAGCAGAAGAGGATTTACAGAAAAGGGCAGAGCATATTTTTATGAACAGATATATAAACCATTGTTGACATCTGTATATCAGATTTTACAAAATATTGACAAAAATAAATCCAGGCAACTTTTAAGTGCTGTCAAAAAAAGCTTAGATACAAAATTATATTTATTGAAAGATGTGGATACTGAGATAAGAGAATTGACCGATATACAGATAGATATAAAGTTTGATTCTTATCATAGCGTACAATTATTTAAAGATGTAAGAAATCGTCTTTTAATAATATTTAAAGAAAGCATAGTCACGTTGACGATGTTGGCTTTTTTTGCACAGAAAGAAAGCTTTACTCCTCAGGTATCTCTGCTTTTTGAG
>ENA-OPZD01000377-OPZD01000377.1-human-gut-metagenome-genome-assembly--contig:-NODE-377-length-11568-cov-1.974303_pt1 | contig 11568 bp, 23 predicted proteins | sample MGYA00242479_ERZ504495 | MGnify/ENA primary metagenome ERZ504495 (study PRJEB26092, sample SAMD00036286) | human gut metagenome | host: Homo sapiens | study: EMG produced TPA metagenomics assembly of... | reverse complement strand
TATATATTATACTTTAGTGTGCTCACTTTCCTTGTACTGCTTATAAAGCCTTTATTTATAAGGGTTCTTAACTGTTTTAAACTATGAGCATCTAATTTTTTAAGTTCTGCTATTTCTTTTATTATTTCTTTTAGATTATCAGAATAACATATTTGATTATTACTATTATCAGGTGCAATAGATATATTCTGTAATGTATTGATATCTTTTTGTTTATCAGGTTTAATAGATAATACAGTTTTCTTTTTAACTATTGCTTTATAGTCAGTATATACTATGTCTTTTCCTGGATAGAATATTCTACAACAATCTAAACTTTTAGTATCAGCTATCGTATAGCTATTAGAAGAAAGAACATTACAGATATGCTGCATGATTAACGAATATTCTTCTTGAGTATTAATCTTTTCATCTAAAGCAAATACTATTCTGTATCTATGATGTTCTTCTGTATGACTAAAAGTAGTATAAACTATAGCTGGTTTTAATTTATTCTTCTTACAAAGTTTAATTGCTTCCTGATAAGTAAGATAACTGTTCTCTTTATTAGAATTATCAATATCTATAGCTATAATCTGTTGATATTGCCAGTTTATTTTACGATATGACTTCTTATCATCTTTGATTAATCTTTTTCCATATCCAAAACTGATAGCACATTTTTAAAGATAAATCAGCTATTTGTTTTAAAGTTAATACTTTAGGATGGTCTAAGATGTTGTTTTTGATGATACCTATAGACTTAGAGGCTTCTTCTTTATCAGAAAAGATTTTAGGATAAACTAATATGGTGTATTTAAGTTCTTCTTGTTTAGTTTTCATTATGTTTGACTTTCTGTAGTCCTCTCTACCAAGTTATTTTGTGTTTTAAGATAGATTATACTAAAATCAGATTAAATCTTCTGTATGATTCTGAGATTTTGTTTAAACAGTATTCTATCTTATCAGAACATATATTATTTTACAATATCTGTCCTATTTTGTCATCTGGGATATCTAAATCTTCAATTTGACCTTTAGCTAATTTATCAGCTAATTCATTACCAAAAATACCAATATGAGCTTTAATCTTTTTAAATGCTAATCTATTAAGATAAGGTTTCATGAAGTCTTTATAGTTTTGAGTAAGTGGCAGATTAGATTTCCAATAGTCTTTTGCCCACTGTTCAATACCATCATAATCGTAGCAGATAACCATATCTTTATCATCATGGTTACTTAAAAGCCACTGTACAGCTTCCATAGTAGCTACTAATTCTGCCGTTACTTGTCGTGAATTTTCTACCGTTTGCATCAGTTGCACAACAAGTTCCGTAGATAGCTTTAATTAATTTACGATGATAAAAGATAGCAACACCAAAGCCACAACGACCTTTATAATAAGAACCATCTACATAAGCATAATATCGATCATCATCTTTTTCAGATACAGTTCTGAATCTCCCATGACTAAAGTCACGGGGTTCTAAAATAGTTAAAATTAACTATCTATTTAAGAAGTTTGATATTTAAGTTTCCACCTAATTAATTAGGCAATCCTTATTCTTATAGGCGTATTCAGTTCGCCTCTACTGTATAGAGTATCTAAACTCACAACATTACTTTTTCTTAATATATTTAATGCACCATTTACGTCCGCATTAAGTAAAGTTCCGTTAGAAGTTCTATATAATCCACGATATATTCTTCTACCGGAAAAACTATATTCACCAATAAAATCTTTATTATATACGGGAATTTCATCTCTATCCCAAAAACTTGCTTTAGAGGTATATGATTCTTCTTGCTCAATAAAGTTTATTCCAAATATTTCACATTGATATTGTAATTTAGATTTTAATTGTCCATAAGGAATATTAACAAATACTTGATTTTGTCGTTTTCCCATATTAGAGTTTAACTGAAAATCTTTATTCTTGCCTAATACTAAATGTTTAATCTGATTACTTAAACAATATTGAATTATCTTCTTAGCTGTTTTACTAAGATAATCTTTAATATGATTAGCTCTTTTAATACTAAGTTTTATTTGTCGTCTAGTATTAGCTTTACCATATTTTTGTTTATCTTTAATAGATTGTAGTCTGGAATTTTCTTTATTGAACCATTGATTTATACTTTTAAGCTTTCTTCCGTCTATGATAAAAGCTTTCCCTTCTGATGAAGCACACGTACAAAAATTATCAATACCTAAATCTATAGCTAGTGCTTTGTTGTCATCTAATTCTACTTTTGAAATATCTTTAACTTCATAGCTATATGATACTTCAAAGTACCTAGCATTACCTAACGGTGTTATCTTAATCTCTTTAATACGTTTATCATTCAATATAGAAGGAATCTTTATATAGATTTTATCATGAGTTTTAGCAAAAGTTCTTGAATATGGAACTTGAAAATATCCTTTATTAATACTAATTTGTTGAATTATTAATTGTGCATATCCATCTTTAGATAGATAATAAGGTATTTTAACTTTATGTTGTACCTTAGAACTTTTTAAACTACCAAAGAATGATTTAAATTGTGCATCAACAGATTTTAATATTTGTTGAGCCATGTTGGATTGTAACAATTTATAATTCTCACTCGTCTTTAAAATAGGATATATGTTTTTGTAATTCAAATACTTTTTGTTATTAAAGTATTCTTGTCGTATTTTATATAAAGCTTGATTTCTCAAGTTTTTAGATATACGACAAAGTTTCTTAATAATTTTATACTTACGTTTCGAAAGATGTTTAAGATTTTGTTTTATAGTTAAATACATTGTATTCACCTCCTCTTATATATTAAATATCAGAATTTTCAATTATTTATATTTTATAATATAACCGAAAATCGGTCAATATTTAATATAAAAGAAGGTAAAATATATTAAGAAAATATAATGCTGTCAATGTACAGTAGAGGTTTTCTAAATACTTTTTAGAGCCCCATGATTCGTCATTTTAGAGACGTCGTTCACTTCAACACGCTACTATTGAAGCAGTTCTCTTATGAACTTCTTCATGTTTCCATGAAGCACAGACTATATCTTATCCATATTTTAGTAAAAAGTTTACTAAAACTTAGGCGAAACCACTTCGATTCGCTTGAATCTACTTCCCTCAAGAGGAATAGTCGTTGAACTTTACTCTATTCGAGTCTTAGCTGCTGATTACCGATTGTTATTGTTGATGTTTAGGATTTAACCTTGCACCATCTAAATTATTTTTTCTGTTTTCACTGCGTTCACGCTTAGGCTTATTTCATCCTTACGTTGTAGCTAATTTAGCTTTACGATATTTCAGCAATTCAGTTTCTTTGTTGGACAGCTTATTAATATCTGTCTCTACGTACAAATTTCTCTATACGCTTACTAATTTTATTGTCAAATTCATCTCATGACTAAAGTCACGAGTGTTCTTTGACAAATTAATAAAATCTCCTACAACATATCGAAAAGCTTCTTCTTCTGTTTTAAAAGACTTATATAAAGCTCCTCTAATTCCTTTAATTTGTTTATAACATTCGCTCCATGTATAAAATACGCCTTTGCTGCGTCCTCTTTTTACAGCATAATACTTTTTTGACATAACAATTTCCTTTCTAAGATTTTGTTTTAACAGAAAACAACCAAAAACAAGAGTAATAGGTAAATAGCAAAGATTAAGAAAAGGTAGGTTTTAATTTTGAAAGAAGAAACTAAAAAAAGTATAGAAGCGTTTAGTTCTGTTATGAATAACTCTAACGTATTTGTTCGTTTTAAAGAATGGGCGACCGATAATATAGGATGTACTATATTCTTCGTAGGAGTCTTTCTGGCGGCTTTGTTTTCAAATGGATACTTTAATACCCATTTCGATTTAGACGCTCTTATAACGCTCTATGGAGTCGTCTATGCTAAACAAATGGTTAGCTTTGGTATAGATAGTTCTCTTAACAGTACAAGAGGAGAAGCTCCTATTAACAGAAGAAAAACTAAACAAGAAGAACAAAATAAATTTTAGGCTAGTCTTGGTGTGACTAGCCTTTTATTTTTAATACTTTAAATCTAAATCTTTTGTTCTATTAATAACAACAAATTTAGATACCTGAAAATAGTTGGCTATATCATCTATATAACCATGATATTTTTGAAAAGCATCTATAAATTCTTTTTTAGGCATTAAAAGAGAACGTGTAAAATAATCTGCCATTGTATATTTATTCAAATCGTTAAACGAATAAAATCTATTCAGAGGAACACTTTCCCATGTAGAAGAGTTCATTCTAAAACCTAAACACAAAAAGAGATATCCTAGCTCTCTTACTAAATCTATCTTTCTCCTTATTAGGTTATCATCAGGAAAAATAGCTATGACAAAGCTATTTTCGGTCTTTTTGGATAGTGTCCCCATAGCAAAATTTTTTCTTTCTATTGTTTTACCGCCAAATGTTTAACTAGATTATCTATATCTAATATAGGTATCTGAATATCGTATGCTTTAATAAGCTTATCTACAGTTTGTTCAATATATGCAATATCGCTCTTATGCAGCATTTTCAACACTCCAGTATTAGATATGACAATCTGCAAGATAGAATAGATCATTTTTATCAGAATTAATAAGAGACTCATTAAGTTCTCTAAGGGTTGGTTCAGAAATCCATTCACCATACTCATTTATATAAGCAAAAACATAAGGTTCAATACTTCTTATATTGTTTTTAACTCCTCATACGTATAAGTTTTTATCGTTTCTTCAACAAAGTAATCAATCTTATAATTTATGAGTTCTAATAATATATCTTGAGCTAGTTGACATGGATATAGCTCATTTTGTCCATCTTTAACTTTAACTAAGACATTAACGTGCATATTACTATCCCTTTCTTGATTTAAATTATTAAACAATCCTATTTTGTCAAAATATTCATCGACAGACATTCCATCTATTTTAGGAATGCCATCTTGTGATAGCTTATTTGGAATATCGTATTTATCTAATAGTTCATCTAATATTTTAAACGCTTTGTTGTAATCTATTTCTTTATATTTCAATTTGTTCTTCTTCTGACATATAACTATTAACAAAGATATCGTAATTTCTTATAGAAACAACTTTATTAGTTTCATAATCAACTTTAAAAATATACCAAGTTTCTACAGAATCAACACTAATTGTGTCATAATCTATACCTTGTTCAGTAGCTTCTTCTAATGTGTCATATGGACCATCACAAGAATTAATATCTAACATATCGTTACGAGCCAAATCTACACAATATTTAAATGGTGTAACATAATAACCATAATTATTACTATCTTTTTCCATCTTTGCTGTCTCCTTTAAGAAATGTATAAAAATTGTTATATATTTCTTCCTTTCTCAAATTAAGTTCTTCTTTTGTTGCAGCAATATTATTTAATCTTTTATCTATTAGACATTCAATACACATTGGATTAAAAATCATTTTACGATATTTTTTTCTGCTGCTTCTTCTTCAGGGCTAAATGAAACAAATTTATAGTAAGTATCTCCATATTTAGGAAATGTATTATTAATTTTTGTTTGTTTATCATATTCCGTCTTCGCTAATTGAAAAGCACGTTCTAACAGCTCATTATCAGTTTCATCCTTAAACCGATTAACCTCGTAATGATTGCTATCTTTTACTTGAATAGAAATTTTATCATTATAAATTTCTATTAACATATTGTAATTCTTATCTATGTTTTTATCCTGTTTTAACTCTTCATCTTTAACTTTAATTAATGAATCTGCATTAACATAGTAGCCAGCTTTTTCATCTACATAATAGATTTCATTAAAGTAGGCTCCGTTATAATACATTTCTGTATTGATAACAATAGCCGTTTTATTTAATAGGTTTACCATCTTTTTTTCTGGATCATAATATTTTGTATATGCTTCACCATTATGACTATTTATAATAAATCTTACAGAAGATTTTAACTTAACTTTATCTCCAACTTTAAAATTAGGCATATGATAATTCCTTTCTTGATTATAAATATTTTTTATAATTTGTGTTATTAGGATTTAAAAGATAATATACATTTCTACCAATAGTTAAACATCTAGCAGCAGTATATCCTGTTTTACCTAATAAAGAGCAAACTAAATAAGCTAAAGAGAAAAAACTGTTTTGTTGCATAATATATTTTCCTTTCTAAAATTATTTAATAGCATGGTATCCAAAAAGCATCTACTCCACAAACAGGATTTACAGAAGCTCTAGTATATAAAACAGAAGGATATCCATTTAACATGAAAATACTATAAGTAATATACGCATTTAGGATATCTCTATTAACAGTTTCTATTTGTTCAGTAGGCTGCTCTATATACTCCTGTATTAAATAGTCTGATAGTTTATATAATCTATTTCTACATTCATTCATGTTATTAAAAATTGTAATACCATCGCCTTCTCTACCAAATATAGGTTTAGCTATTACTTTTCTATTAAATTGACTACTTCCGTTTAATGTTTTAGGAATAAACGTACATACCAAATAGATACTTAAATAATTCTTTATTTTGTAAGAAGATACTACCTGGCGGATTTATTAGTTTCACAATATCATTATAATGAAACTCTATTAATTTCAACCCTACTGAATAACCATCTTTCGCTTATATCATTAATCATCATTTCAACTGGATGAAAGACGATACAGAACATCAATCATATTATCTTCAAAAATAAAAACGCCGCATCTTTTTATCGTCATCATAGATTGCTAAATTGTGATAATGGTACTAAAAAGCATTATATTCTTTATGAGTATTAAATCTTTTAAAGTTTTCATATAGATACTGAGCATTAGCCCAATCTTCTATATATTCGTCAGAAGCAGCAAAGGCAATATTGATAGTTGTATAGTTATATTTAAGCTTAACTTTATTACATTCGTTTATAAAGATTTCAGCTAATCGCTTATTAGCTACATTCTCTTTGTCTTGATTTGGAATGGCTATAAAGTTACCATAGAACGTTTCTGGGATAGCACATGGGGTGTCGGCGTTAGCTTCTATTAATTTATAATCGCTATCCAATGTTTTTACAAAATCAAATCTAAGAATGTTAGAATATAAATCTTCTTTAGCCATAATCTTCTTAAAAACAAATTCGTTTCTAAAGATAAATGGGTCATCTCTTTCAAAATCAAAATTGAACTTCTTTAATAATTTGCTTTATACGCTTCTTGAGCATAACTTATTAATAGGTCTTTATTTTTTATTTCTAACATAGATTTTGTTTGGATAGTAATAATCATATTCCTTATCATATAGATATGGGATTACATCAGTATTTAAACTATCTATCCATGTTCCTGTATTAAGATGCGGCACTTTTATTTACACTTCCTCTCGTTCCTCCATTACCTATACCAGTTTTACCAGTAACAGATTGATTTGTAGTTATTCTTTTATCAAGTGATATGTTTTGTTTAGGTCTTTCTGTTTGTTTTGGCGGTTCTATATCTTTAACATTAATATCTGAACTTGTTGATGAGTTATTGCTAGGTATAGTAGTAGGTATTCTTCTTTCATAATTGTCATATGATGATGGATAGTTATTATTATTATTCATGTTATTTCCTATCCAAGAACCTAAGAATGAACCCCAGAAAGCATTTTCAAAACTATCGTCATCATGTTCTATTTGTGTGTAGTAGCTTGAGTAGTTGTAGGAATAGATGATGACGTAGAAGTATTATTCTCACTATCATCATCTAAACTACAACTAACCGCTAATCCTGTTGCGATAATAGCTAAAGTGGCTATTATCGCTATCTTTTTAAAGTCCATACAAAAACTTCTTTCTATTATGGATGCTCAATACTATCTAAAAAATGCTTATGTTCTAGATTTCTTTGTTTTAATTCTTCTAACCAGTCAGCTATTTGAAAGAATTCTTCAGAACATCGTTCATATTCAAAACACCAACTACAGCTATAAGCTTTTTCTCTACATTTAGTAATTGCTTTATCTATGTTAGCAAATATATTGTCACCTCATTTATTTTTAACTTTTTGCCATCCATTTTTTAAAGCCTGCTCTATTAAAATAGTCTGAGCTTCTCTTACAGTTTTACATAATTTATTCTTTTTTGTTTCCCAGCGTTTAGGTTCTCCTATATTATTAGGATTGTCTAATTTTCTATATATTGTATAGTATCGTTGCTTTTCTTTCTCAAATATTGAAATATAATACAGATAACCTTTATCGTCTAGGAATGTATACATGATTTATTTATAACCTTTCTTTCAATTCTTTTTCTTTAATTGTTTTGAACAATTTCATTTGCTGGCAATTTGCAGTACACTAATAAAGCATATACATAATCGTAGCCAAATTTATTAATCATGAACTTATAAAAGTCTTTCTTCTTCTTAATAGATGACATAGGCATATTAAAAATAAGAAACGAATCGTTATATCCATATTCTATAGAAAAATCTTTAATTCGATATAAACATGAGCTATTATCTGATTTAGCAGCTTCTAATAAAATACAATCTTTCTTCTTTTCTTGTTTAAGAATGGCTACAATATCTTTATCTACACTTACTTTTAATATATTTATTAGATCTTGTGTAGATAATCTATTAACAAATAACATTATATACTACCTTTCATATGTGATTTTTTATATTCTTTGACTTTATCATGAATAAACAATATAACGTCTTCTGTATTGCCTGAATCATCAAATTCGCACTGGAGTTGTCGGCAAATATCATTTGTTAGATTTTCTACTTTATTAAGATTTAAAACATCTTTCTCAGATGCGTACATGTATTCTATTTCTTGTTTAATAAAATCTTTATCCCATAAAAGATGAAAACAATTTGTATCGTCATAAATTTCTACATTAGGTTCAAGTGTTTTAATAAAGTCTTTAACTTTTTGCACATTACTATCATTTATAAGATAAGCTCCAATAAACATGATAAAATCACATTCCTTCTTTAATATCTGGATGATAGTTCTCTACGTATTCTTCAATATAGTAACGAATAACTTGATATGGACTAATCACTGAATCATAATTTACTTTAAAATTATTTACTACATATTCAACTATAATGTCTAACTCTTCTTCATCTACGCTATCAATATAAAAATCACCTATGACTTCTTCAAGAATTGCTGTAATATAATCTTTATCATATATCAAATGACAGCAATTATCATCTGTACCTATAGTAGCATTAGGAGCATTTTTTTTTATATATTCTTTAATTTGTTCTACTTGTTTAGCAGATAAATTATTATAAGCACAAATAAACATTATATCAAATCCTTTCGTTGTCAGTCATCATGTCTAATAAATCTATAATATTATATTTCAGTATTAATCTAATATCATCTTCAGATAAAGACTTTAGAAAAAAGAACTTTAATAGCTTTATAGCTAATCTTTTTTTCTTTTAAAGACAGCTGGCTTATAATATTAATACATTGATTTATTTCTATAGTAGATTTTCTCCTCATACTGTTATCCTAATAAACAAACACAACTAATACACAACCAACAACGGCAACTCCCGCAATAATATTTCGATATAACTTAAACTTTTTAGCTCTATCTTTAAGATAGTCTAAATCTGCTTTAAACTGTTTATCTAAATTTCCATCCATTAATATTTGTACCTTCTTTCTATTAGATAATATTTGGTAAAAAATTGTTTTTAATATCGCTTAAATCATATTTATCTTGAAACATATTGTATAAAATATATACTGCTTTTTGTTGATCATCATGCATTGTTAATCTAGAATATATTTTCATAATCGCAATATCATTTTGTAGTTCTTGCAAATATGGAATAGCAGTATTTATATCATTAAAACTTAAATCATTTTTCATAGAACCTTCGCCACACCATAACCAATCGTACTTTATCTTTAAAATATTGCATATACTTAAAGCTATAGTCTTTTTTAAAGGTACTTTATCTTTTTCTAGCTTCCATATTGTAGCACGACATACATTTAGTGCTTCTGCTAATTCTTCTTGAGTTAAACCATGCTTTTTCTAGCATATTGTAATCTTTTACCAGGTGTACTTTTTATTTGAATATATGACATTTTATCATCCTTTTATTATACTAATAGCTTTTAAAAGCTAAATGTTTATAGTTAGCTAAATTATAATCTCCGCAAAATACATAAAACAAAATTTTAGCTGCACGTTTTCTATCTCCTTCATTTAATATAGAAATGATTTTAGCAGCATCACTACTATAATAATCTTCTAGGAGCTTTGTTATATATCTTGAAAGCTCTATAGGGTCTGTAAGATTATCAATATTAATGCCAGTATCTTTATATAGCTTATTTACAGACTTATCATATTCTTTAGTTTCATCGTCAGTCATGTCTACCATAAAATTCTTACCCTTTCTTATTAGGAAATATTATTAAGCTTAATTTTCATGCCAGTTTTCATATCTTCCCAATACTCAAATTCATATTCCTTCTGTGTATAAATCTTTAAAGTTTTTAATGGAGAATAGTTTTGTTTAGTTTCTATAACTTTTAGTTCAGGTCTTAATATAGTATAGTCTTTGATGCGAACCTTATCGCTTACTAAGTCATCAAAGATTCTATCTGATAAGATAGCACAAATTACAGTACAGTTATACTTTTGAGCCAGTTCTAATATTTGTCTACCTTCCAATACTCTAGGCTGACAAGGATATACACATACATTGTAATCTTTATAGAGTTTCTTTAAAGTAATATAGCCTTCTAACGCCATATTATATCGGCTAACCCATAACACTCTTAGTTCAGGTTTACGAACATCATCTTTTTTCTTTTCAATAACTTTTGTCTCCTTTCGTTTAATTGTTTTTCTAATACTTTTAATTTTCTTAACTAACTTCTTAAACATATAACATTATACTATTTCCTTTCTTTTAAAATGATTTTAACGAACAGCTATAGCAAAATCAATAGCCATTTGTTTACAATCTTCTAATGTTTTAGCGGTCCACTCTCCTTTACCAGGATAAATATCATTAATTTTATACCAACCTTCTCTATAAATATATTCATTTGTTTCTGTTAAACCAACAGCTTCTTCTACCATAATTTCTACAGAAACACAATCATTAAATTTCATTATACGAGTAGTGTCTCTACTATATCTATACCAATCTAAAACGGATTGATAAATTTCATCTAAATCTTTACTTTTATAATTAATATCTCCTTTTTTGACTGTATGTCCAATATTAAAACCTTGTATAGCTCTATGACTCCATCCATACCATTTATTAGTTTTATTACTAAAACCAATACTACAAATTTTTTTTAGTATCACAAATCAATTCTGGAGCAATTTGAGCATCAATAAAATAGTTAATTAAATAATCATCTGATCCTATTACTCCAACAAGATCTAATTGACTATTTCTTACTACATTTTTTCTTGTACTGAATATTTATCTTCATCTGGATAATTCCAACGTTCGTTATATAAAAATAAATATGGAGAAAGATTTTTAATGAAACTTCTTTTGTCTATAAATAATTTATTTTTCTTTTCATATTTTTTTAA
>ENA-OPZD01000376-OPZD01000376.1-human-gut-metagenome-genome-assembly--contig:-NODE-376-length-11595-cov-2.449163_pt1 | contig 11595 bp, 13 predicted proteins | sample MGYA00242479_ERZ504495 | MGnify/ENA primary metagenome ERZ504495 (study PRJEB26092, sample SAMD00036286) | human gut metagenome | host: Homo sapiens | study: EMG produced TPA metagenomics assembly of... | reverse complement strand
CGGATATTTTGTTGCTACCCGGATCAGTTCATGATGCTGCAGAAGTGGTGCGGCATCTTTGTATCCGCATACACACATCTTACATTTTCCATATCCAAGTTCCAGTACTTCATGTACCTTACGTCCTTCTTCCAGGATTGTATCTTTTCCAACGACTCCGATATCCGCTGCGCCATATTCTACATATGTCGGAACATCCGGTCCTTTTGCAAGAAAGAAACGGAGTTTCAATTCTTCATTGGTGAAAATCAGCTTCCTGGAATCTTTATCTTTCATCTCTTCACAGGTAATCCCGATTTTCTCAAATAATTCTAATGTCTGTTTTGCCAGACGTCCTTTCCCCAGGGCAAATGTCAGGTATCTCATAATGTCTAACTCCTATCTGTACTATTCACGATCTTCTGCTCTCCGGTAACGAGATTGACCATCGTTACTTCTCCGGTCTCCTCGATATATACCAGACTTCCGGCATAATAATCATTTCCGTAACGGATATAATCTTCCAATCCACTGTTTTCATCCTTCTTCAGAAGTTCTGCATTCTTGGCTTTTCTACGGAAATCCTTCGCAAGGCGGATTGCTTCAAGCTGTCTTCCTTCCGCATATATGATGATCGTATTCTTTCTTGGATATACGATGCGGATCTTCTGACGGGTCAGTGCACTCACCAGTTCATCAATTACAATCGCAAAACCGATAGATGGTGATTTCTTACCGAACTTTTCAATCAGATGGTCATAACGTCCACCCTTTACAACTGCATCCCCGGTTCCGTAAGTATAACCACGGAACACGATTCCTGTATAGTATCCATAGGTTCCTGTCATGCTCAGGTCAAAAGTGACAAATTTTTCCACTCCGTAATAGCGCAGGATGTGGTATATCTTCTCCAGGCGTCTGATTGCCATCACACCTTTGGAGTTCGGCGCAAGGTTTCCGCTTTTTCCAGGATATCAATTCCTCCGATCAGTTCATTCAATGCTGAAAATGCTTCTTTGGAGCTTCTCTTTGCCTGAATACTGTCCAGAAATTCTTCTACACCGAAGTAATTGCGGTTACCGATCAGTTCTCTTACTCTTTCTTCCGCCTCTTCATCCAGACTTGCGTCTTCGATCAGACTCTGGAAGAAATCAACATTACCGACACAGAGCTGGAATTCTTTCAGCCCGATCGTCAACATAGATTCAATCACCAGGCAAGCATCTCTGCATCTGCCTCTATCGAATCATCCCCGACAAATTCTGCTCCCATCTGCGTCGTCTCTCTTAAGCGTCCCTGATAACTGGAATGGTTCACAAATGTATTGCCTGTATAACACAGACGGATCGGAAGATTTTCATCTTTAAATAAAGTTGCCGATGCTCTTGCAATAGACGGGGTAATATCGGGTCTAAGACAAGTGTATTGCCATCTTTGTCAAAAATTTATACAGATCGTTGGCCGGTGTCGTTCCAATCTCCTCGCGGAACACATCAAAATATTCAATCGTCGGAGTCTGGATATCATGATATCCATATAAATGAAATACTTTTTTCAATCTGCTTTCCAACGCAAGTTTTTTTCCGCATTCTACGTTGTATATATCCCGTACTCCTTCCGGAGTGTGTAATTTTTTCTTTCATATGTCCTCCAGGTAGTAATATTTTTCTTCCAGCACTTTAGTGTGCTACCATGTTTAAAAAAATCACTTTTGCATTATACGCAGTTTCATCCGTTTTGTCAAGTTCATCACGAAGTTCCAGATCGAGATTCAAGGCATCCAGGTATGGAACATAACATCCATGGAAGAATTTCATAAAAAACCGTTCGTCCAGTTCATCAAAACGGAAGCTTTTCTTCCTCCGTTCTGTGCACGCATCCAGAACCTGTACAGTTCCTCAAAACGCATATAATATAAGATATTTCTAGATGAATAATAAATCAGGACAAATGCAACCCCCTGCTGCTTTTCAAAATTCTTCATAAATTCCACCTGATGTTCATGAATATTCTGAAGCGGAAATGTCTCTGCCACACATTCCTTCGCATCAAAACACACCGGAATCCCCTGCACTGAACCGATATAATCGATCGTACTGCGCTGATCAAAATAAGCCAGCGTGATCTGTCTGTGTTCTTTATCCATACGTACCGGCGTGATCGGGGTCGGGATCTTCTGCATCAGTGCCAGATTCTTTTCCAGATACCACTCATTGGTACGATTCACCATATCTTCTAATGTAGAACCTCTAAGGCCTCTTGAGTTCCATGTTCCCATGCCGTCTCCTTTATCAGTTTCCAGAATGTCTCCGGAACTTTTGCGTAAAATGTCTTTTCAGAAAGATTCTCCAGTTCTTTTTTCATACCGGGCATTGTAAGCTGATAGGCATGCAATACCTGGTCTTTAATCTTCCATTCTTTTTTATAACGGTCATTCCATTTCTTAGAACCGTATTTATAATCTCCGAGAAGCGGATGTCCGGTGCCTGCCAGATGTGCACGAATCTGATGGGTACGTCCAGTGATCAGATGTACTTTCAGAAGCGTCATCTCCTGATTCCATGCGATTGGAAGATATTCCGTCTCGATCGGCAGGCCATTCGCCTCTTTTGAAGAAGTTCCATTTGAAAAACTGACGCGGTTCGTCTTCTCATCTTTCACAAGATATCCACTGATATGTGCCGGTTCCGTGATCCTGCCTTTTACGATACAGAGATAATACTTTTTCAGCGTACGTTCTTTGAATAATTCTCCCATTTGCTGCAGGCCTGCAAGACTCTTTCCCGCAACGATCAACCCGCTGGTATTCCGGTCAAGACGGTTGCAGATGGACGGGCGGAAAGTCTGAAGATTCTCCTTTGTCAGCTGTCCGGATTCCAAAAGATATGCTGTCACATTCTCTACCACTGATACATCTGTCTCCTTCGCTTTCTGCGACAACATCCCCGACGGCTTGTTAATAAATATCACATTCTGATCTTCATAGATCACATCCAGCTTTACCGTATTCTTTATGTTTTCTTCTACTGTCTTTCCCGCCGCCTGGAATTTGGCAATTGTATCATCCGCCAGGAACAGTTTCACACTATCTCCCTTTCTCAGATGTTCATTTCCGGTCGCTTTCTTTCCGTTCAGCACAATATTCTTTTTACGCAGCATTTTATAAATAAAGCTTCCAGGCGCTTCACTCAAATATTTGCGCAACAGCTTATCCAGGCGCTGTCCTGCCTCATTGTCATGAATGATCAGTTCTTTCATATACTTTTCTAACTCCCGCTAATCTTCTACATGGAAATGTTTAAGATAATCTTCCGGATCTTTTTTTCTCTCCGTAAAGATTCTTTTCTGTTCTACTTCTGCCATATTATTCATGCCCTCCGCACGCGCTAAAAATGCAGTATAATCATGGAAAATCTTCACCGTCATCTTATCATAATGATTGTCTTTCAAAATGTCTTTGATATGACGGGCAAGTGCTGTCTCATCGGTCTTCGGATTGCTGGCATATCCGCAGACAATGTGTCCGGATACTACCACAGCATCCAGCGGCATGATCTTCTGTGAACTGGTAATGATCATATCATATGCCTTCAGTATCAGAGGTGCTTTTTCCTCCAGTTCCTGATATTTTGCTTCTTCGATACTCTCGTAAGGTGCCATTGTGATAAATTCAACCAGCATCTTTGCTGCCGGAAGGCATCCGACTACCGCTACAACGGTAAGCAGATTCAGTCTGGATCCGGTCTGAATATATCCGGTTACAAAGATTGCGATCACAATTGCAAATTCTACGACCGCTCCCAGAAGATATTTCTGTTTTCTTGCCTTTACATATCCCGGCTGTCCTTTTTCTGTTCTCATATTGTCTGTCCTTTTTGTTTTCTATTTATAATTTTTCTGTAATCGTCTTTTTCTATCATGAAAAAACATTTTCCCAAGCTCATAGACATTCCGTATATGCCTTTATCTATCCGCATGGTTGATCTTCATCATCCCCCATACAAGCAGGCGATCCGGAAGGATCTTGGAAAGGATTCTGGAACCTTTCATTGCTGCTCCATATACCGAAACGCGTCTTCCACGCACACTGTCTGTAAGTGCCTGTGTCACCACCGCTTCCGGTTCGGCACAGAGTGCTTCTTTTTCACTTGCCGCAAGCGTACCGGCCCGGTCAAAGAATTCTGTACGTACCGGTCCCGGACACACTGCCGTTACCAGGATTCCCCGTTTCTTCAATTCTGCTGCCAGTCCCTGTGAAAACGCAGTACATATGCTTTGGAAGCCGCATATACACAGAATCCCGGCTGTGCACAGAACGAAGCTGCCGAAGCCAGATTGACAATCCGGCTGCCTTTCGACAGATATGGCAGGCAGATTCCTGTCATTCTGGTGAGTGCTGTACAATTCAGATCAACCATGCCGCACTGTTCTTTCAGATCAATGTCACTGACGTTACCGATCTTTCCATATCCTGCCGCATTTACAAGCATCCTTACATCTGCCTGCCGGCGATCCAGTTCTCTTTGCAGTTTTTCGAAAATATAGTCTCTCTGCATATCCCCGTCGAAGATCCTGACCGGGATCTTTACCTGTTCCTTCAGACTTTTCAGACGGTCTGTCCGTCTTGCCACTACCCATAATTCATCCAGGTTCTTATACAGCTGCGGGATCTGAAGCGCAAATTCCCTGCCCATTCCCGACGATGCTCCTGTAACGATCGCTATTTTCAACTTTAACACCTCTCTACATCCATCCGGCTGCCGGTTTTTCATCATTTCCCCTTTATGCTATTTTTCTTGCTGTTATTTCTTCTTATGCACATTCCGGATCGATTTCTTTTTCTGTCTGCTTCTATCCGTTCCTGTATTCTGTCTGCTGTTCTGTCTGTCACTTTGCACAGTATTTCTTCTGGAATGCTCGTTTTTGTTTTTCCTACGGTCATTCTGTCCCGGTTTTCCGGAAGACTTCTGATTCTGCGTTTTCTGTCCCGGTACTTTCTGCTGTGATCTGCCTTCGAATTTTCTCGGGCGTATCAGACAGTGTTTATCAAATCCTACCAGATCCATGCGGTGTGCCTTCTTCAGAGCCTCCATGACCAGATCATAATTCTTCGGATCCCGGTACTGGATCAGAGCTCTCTGCATTGCCTTTTCATGCGGATTCTTCGGCACATAGACCGGCTGCATCGTTCTTGGATCCACGCCTGTATAATACATACACGTCGAGATCGTTGACGGTGTCGGATAGAAATCCTGTACCTGTTCCGGCATATATCCAAGATCCCGGATATGCTCTGCAAGTTCTACCGCATCTTTCATTCTGGATCCCGGATGCGAAGACATCAGATACGGCACAAGATACTGATCTTTGTGGATTTTCTGATTCATCTTATTGTACTTTTTCACAAATTCCTGATATACACTGTTCTCTGGTTTTCCCATCAGTGTAAGAACATCATCCGATACATGCTCCGGTGCAACCTTTAACTGTCCGCTTACATGATAACGGCAGAGTTCCTCCAGAAATGCATCACTTTTATCCGCAACAACATAATCGAACCGAATTCCCGAACGGATGAATACCTTCTTCACTTTTGGAATGTCACGCAGTTCTTTCAGAAGTTTGATATAGTCTCTGTGATCTACTTTCAGATTCGGACACGGCTTCGGGAAGAGGCACTGGCGGTTCTTACACACGCCACGTGTAAGCTGTTTTTCGCAGGATGGCTGGCGGAAGTTCGCCGTCGGACCTCCTACGTCGTGGATATAGCCTTTGAAGTCCTTTTCCTGCGTAATCATCTTCGCCTCATCTAACAGCGACTCGTGGCTTCTCACCTGCATGATCCTTCCCTGATGGAAGGTAAGTGCACAGAAGCTGCAGCCGCCAAAGCAGCCACGGTTGCTGATCAGACTGAACTTGACCTCTGAGATTGCAGGTACGCCGCCGTCCTTCTCATAAGAAGGATGGTAGGTACGCATATACGGCAGTCCGTAGACATCGTCCATTTCTCCTTCCGAAAGCGGAAGTGCCGGTGGATTCTGTACTACATACAGATGAGCATTATATGGCTCTACCAGCCTTTTCCCGGCAAATGGATCGGTATTGCAGTACTGTGTATAAAAGCTTCTTGCATACTCCAGCTTATCCTGCTTCATATCTTCGTATCCCGGAAGAATCTCCGCATCATAGACACTGTCCAGACTCTTCGTCTTATAAACCGTTCCAGCGATAAATGTGATATCACTGACCGCAATACCGCTGTCCAGAGCTTCTGCGATCTCAATGATCGAATGTTCTCCCATTCCATAAGATATCAGATCTGCACCGGAATCCAGTAGGATCGAACGTTTTAATTTGTCTGACCAGTAATCATAATGTGCCAGTCGTCTGAGACTTGCCTCGATCCCTCCGAGGATGATCGGTGTCTTCTTATATACCTGACGGATCAGGTTACTGTATACAACCGCTGCGTAATCCGGACGCTTTCCCATCACGCCTCCCGGCGTATAAGCATCCGTTCTGCGATGCTTTTTCGACACGGAATAATGATTCACCATCGAATCCATATTTCCCGCAGAAACAAGGAATCCCAGTCTCGGTTCTCCAAGGATCGTAATGCTGTTCTTATCTTTCCAGTCCGGCTGCGCAATAATACCGACTTTAAATCCATGTGCTTCCAGAAGTCTCGTAATGATCGCATGTCCGAAAGACGGATGGTCTACATAAGCATCTCCGGAAATATAGACAAAATCCAGCTGTTCCCATCCCCGTTCTTCCATATCCTTTTGCAAATCGGTAAAAATTTATTTTCTGACATTCTCTATCTCCTCTTCTGTCAGCAGCCGGTATTCTCCGGGCTTCAGATTTTCATCCAGGCACAGGGTTCCCATGCGTTCTCGCTTCAGATAAGTAACTTCTTTACCCACTGCAAGGAACATCCTCTTCACCTGATGGAACTTTCCTTCATGGATCGTAAGGCGGATCTCAGATTCTTCCGCGCTCTTCATAATGTCAAGTTTTGCAGGTCTTGTCATCTCTTCTTCCTCTGCGCCGATATTGATTCCTTCTGCGAACCGCTTTACATCCTCTTCTGTAACCATTCCATCTATTTTTGCATAATAGACTTTATCCACATGCTTTTTCGGTGCCAGCAGACGGTGTGCCAGATCTCCATCATTCGTGATCAGAAGTAATCCTTCCGTATCTTTGTCCAATCGTCCGACCGGGAAAAGATCCTTTCGTTTCTTCTCTTTGATCAGATCGATCACTGTAGTATCTCTCCGGTCTTCAGTTGCCGATACCACGCCGGCCGGTTTATTCAGCATATAATATTCATACGATACATAAGATATGTTCCGACCACAGATCGTCACTTCATCACAGGTCTCATCAATCTTTGTATCTGCTGCTTTTACCACTGTTCCGTTAACTGCTGCTTTTCCCTGACGGATCTGTTTTTTTACCTCCTGGCGGGTTCCCACACCCATCTCTGCCAGATATTTATCCAGACGCATCATCTTAACACAGCCTCCATCCCGGTAGATATTTGTTCTTCAATGTACCATTGGATACCTTCCCCCATCCAAGCGGGAACCCATCCACACATACCAGATACCAGCCTTTTGCTTTTCTCTCCGTCAGATCGTCCACATCCAGTGTCTCCCCTTTCAGGTATCGTCTGACTCGTTCATCTTCACACGGAAGATCAATGATCTGTGCATATTCGTCTTTCTTCAGACACATAGCAAATGCCTGGCTTGGTTCAAAACGGTTCTTCTTCAGTTCTCCGAGCAACAGTCCGGTTCTAAGAAACGGATTCCTCTCACATCCGGAAGTCCCTCCGGCATATAGTAAATGCGCTCACCATGGATATCCAGTCTGGAACCGTCCAGTTTCCAGGCTACCTGCTTCATAAACTCTTCCAGGTCGGCCGGAATCTTTCCCGCCTTCTTTTTTGTTTCAGTTCTTTTGCAGGCAGTGGTTCACCCTTTTGCAGAAGGGCTACATAATGGCCTTCTCCTTTCATCTTATGTGGGAAAATGCGGACTGTCTTTTTCAGTTCTTCGTCTTTTTCCTCTGTCACTTCCGGTATTCCCGGACAGAATCCCTCATAACTTCCATCGGAAGCACATGGAATTCAGGATATTCTTTCTTCAGATGTTCAATGATACGCTCATTTTCACCCGGGTCAAATGTACACGTCGAATATAGCATAAGGCCACCCGGCTTTAACATTCTTGCTGCCTGCAGAATGATATTCCGCTGCAGATTGCTGAAGAATTCCGGTCCATGTTCTTCCCATGCTTTTACCATCTTTTTATCTTTCCGGAACATTCCCTCTCCGGAACACGGTGCATCGATCAGGATCTTGTCAAAATATTCCGTAAAATAATTCTCCAGACGTCCCGGTTCCTCACTCAATACAAGGACGTTCCCGATTCCGAATACCTCTATATTCTTAAGCAGGCCCTTTGCCCTTGAGCTGCTGATATCGTTAGCGATCAGCACTCCCTCTCCCTGTAATTTTGCTCCTAATTCCGTCGCTTTTCCTCCCGGAGCTGCACATACATCCAGAACCTTGTCTCCCGGTTCTACCGGAAGGCGGTTCGCAGGTGTCATGGCACTTGGCTCCTGAAGATAATAAAGACCGGCAAAATAGTACGGAGCTTTGCAGGAGACACTTTGTCCCCGTCATAATAGAAACCATTTTCGATCCATGGAATTTTTTTAATCTCAAACGGACATATCTTTTCAAATTCTTCCACAGATATCTTACCTGTATTTACACGCATGCCATAGTATCTTGGTTCTTTATAGCAGGCAATATAGTCGTCGAACTCTTCTTGCAGAAGTGCCCGCATCTTCTCCTCAAATGCTGCTGGCAGTTCCATATATTTATCCTCCGTCATCTTTTTCTTGTTCTGACTGTCTTACTGTCGTCATTATGAATGTTGTTATTATTTCCTGTTATTTGCAGTTCTTAAGTACCAGTTTCAGGAATTCCCAGCTTCTCTGCGTAGATGCAATATCCAGACGTTCATTATATGAATGAATATCCAGAACATCCGGTCCGCAAGATACACAATCCAGATCCGGCCGTTTTCCAAGGAAGATTCCGCACTCCAGTCCGCCATGGATAATGCATATCTCCGGTTCTTTTCCGTAGATTTCTTTATATGCTTCTATCATGACCGGACGGAGCTCTGACTTTGGTTTGTATTGCCATGCCTGATATGCACTGGAAATTGTTCCTGTTCCTCCGAACGCTTTTGTCACAGCATCGACTTCTTCCAATACCTGCTGCTTTCTGCTGTCCACGGCGCTTCTGATCAGGAAAGCAGCTTCCACACCGTTTTCTTTCATAGATACAACACCAAGATTTAAGGAAGTTTCTGTCGCGCCGGCAACCTTACGGCTGTATTCTTTTAATCCATTTGGGCTTGCCTTCAGATATCCTACTACTTTTTGCGTAGTATCTTTTGAGAACACTACTGTATCTGTATTTTTTTCTGTTTCTGTTTTTACTGTCAGACCCGGTTCTTCTCCCATGAATTCCGCATTCCATACATCCTCCATATTCCGGATCATGGCCAGTATCTGTTCGGTATCTTCCGGTGCTGCTACGAGAGATGCATGTGCTTCCATTGCGATCACGTTGTCTTTAGAGCCGCCATAAATCTCACTTAAGTGGTAACTCTTTTCTTCTGCAATGTGATACAACAGACGTGCCATCATCTTATTTGCATTGCCACGCTGTCTGTGGATTTCTTCTCCGGAATGTCCTCCAAGAAGTCCCTGGATGGTAATCTTGATCTCATCACCGGATGCCGTCTCTTTTTCTACCGGAATCAGTCCCTGATAGCGGACTCCGCCCGCACATCCAACCGTCAGGGTCTTCTCTTCTTCCGAATCCAGATTGATGAGTTTTTTCCCTTTTAGTACAGTCAGGTCGATAGCTTCCGCACCTTCCATTCCAAGTTCTTCGTCCACGGTAAATACTGCCTCAATTGGCGGATGTGGAATCTCTCTGCTATCCAGCAGTGCAAGAGCCATTGCGACAGCAACTCCGTCATCTCCCCCAAGAGTGGTATCTTTTGCCTTTAAAAATCCATCTTCCACATACAATTCCAGTCCGTCATTTTCAAAATCATGTGTGGACTCCGATGTCTTTTCACATACCATATCCATATGCCCCTGCAAGATTACAGGTTCGCTTTCCTCATATCCGGGTGTTCCTGGCTGAAATATGATTACATTATTCACTTCGTCCTGGATCACTTTCAAGTCTCTTTCTTTTGCAAATGCGACCAGATAATCACTGATGCGCTTTGTATCGCGGCTTCCTCTCGGGATTGCACTTATTTCTTCAAAAAAGTGAAAGACTTCTTTCGGTTCTAATTCATTTAATACTGCCATTTTCCTACATTCCTCCTATGATACACTGAAATTACACTGATATCTATTATCTAACAGTCTTCATAAAAAATCAACCTTATCCATACAATGAATTAACAAGGTTCTCCGGGTGATCACATGTCCAGACATCCTGCCCTTACCATTCCGATATTGATTCTGTTTTTTAGCATGCTGTCATTTCCGCAGACAGTCTTTACCGGTGCCAGTTACGGACTTGTTCTGTGGTTCCGGCATGTCCTTCCCACATTGCTTCCTTATATGATACTGATCAATGTTCTGATCTGCACACCTGCACTTCACTGGATCTGCCGTATCACACTCCTCTTTTTATGTCCGCTTCTCGGCACCTCTTATTATGGCACATTCGCAGTACTCACCGGATTCTTATGTGGATATCCGATGGGTGCGAAGACCACCTCTGATCTTCTGAATGTCAATAAAATCTCGCGTTCGGAAGCCTCTTACCTTTTATCTTTCTGCCAACAATACAAGCCCTGCTTTATCTTAAGCTATGTAGTGGCCCAAAATATGAAGGAACGTAATCTTTGCATTCCTTTTTTCCTGATTCTTACATTTACACCGCTTATGTTGAGTTTTATCTTCCGCCTCTTCTACCGCCTGCCAGAATCCTCTTGTTCCTTTCCACAGGTAACACCCGGTTCTTTCTCCAATCCATCTGAAAGTATCTCTGACAGCTTTCTTGACCGTTGTATCTTGAATGCATTCGAATCTGTCACAAAAGTCGGAGGATATATGATGATGTTCTCTGTCCTGATACAACTGCTTGCTTCGGTTCTTCCAAACACTATCTTTTCGCTTCTTCTGTATTCCAGTCTGGAGATCAGCACCGGAATCAGACTGCTCTTTTCATCTGCGTTATATACAACTGAGAAGATTATCCTCTGCGCTTTCCTGACCTCTTTCGGCGGATGGTGTTGCATCGCCCAAACATATTCTATGATCTCCAGCAGCCAATTACCGATTCTTCCCTATATAACAGCAAAACTGGTCACCGCATTGGTAACCAGTCTTCTTATCTCCGCTTACATATATGCTATTTGATTGTATCTTAATCCAATGTATCGTCTTCCTGAATATCATAATCAGAAATCGGCATATCATCCGGATATGAATTTCCATCATCCAGATAATCATCCTGTCCGTACGTATCCTGCTCATAAGTATCCTGCGGATATTCTT
>ENA-OPZD01000375-OPZD01000375.1-human-gut-metagenome-genome-assembly--contig:-NODE-375-length-11605-cov-1.864262_pt1 | contig 11605 bp, 17 predicted proteins | sample MGYA00242479_ERZ504495 | MGnify/ENA primary metagenome ERZ504495 (study PRJEB26092, sample SAMD00036286) | human gut metagenome | host: Homo sapiens | study: EMG produced TPA metagenomics assembly of... | reverse complement strand
TGCAGTGGGAAACCTGTGGCGTTTTCCGTATCTGGCGGCAAAGGACGGCGGAGGACTGTTCTTAGTCATCTATCTGGCACTGGTCTTAACATTTGGATTCACACTGCTGGCATCTGACATTGCCATTGGCCGCAGAACAAAAGAAAGCGCTATCGGGGCTTATACCCAGATGTCGCCTAAATGGAAATTTCTAGGAATTTTAACCTTTCTTGTTCCAGTCCTGATCATGACCTACTATGCTGTTATCGGCGGCTGGGTCACAAAATACGCAGTTGTCTATCTCACCGGACAGACTGCCGCTGCAGCCCAGGACAATTATTTTACCTCATTTATCACTTCACCTGTATCACCTGTCCTGTTTGCCCTTTTATTTATGGGCGTAACAGCGTTTATTGTATACAATGGTGTGGAAGGCGGTATTGAACGTGTTTCCCGTTGCATGATGCCCATACTTCTGGTTCTGGTGGTTGTGATCGCAGGCTATTCCCTGACACTGCACCATGTTGACGAAAGCGGACAGATGCGTACCGGTATGGACGGCCTTCTTTATTATATAACCCCTCATTTTGAGGGACTGACCTTTAGCCGCTTCCTTCAGATCTTACTTGATGCCATGAGCCAGCTGTTCTTTTCCTTAAGTGTTTCCATGGGTATCATGATCACCTATGGCTCTTATGTGAAACCGGAAGTTAACTTAAATAAAGCTGTTAATCAGATTGAGATCTTCGACACAGGCGTTGCCCTTTTAGCAGGCGCCATGATCATCCCGGCAGTTTTTGTTTCTCCGGCACCGACGGAATGAGCGCAGGTCCAAGTTTAATGTTCATTTCCCTTCCTAAGGTATTTGCCGCCATGGGAAAAGCAGGTACCTTTGTTGGTCTTTTGTTCTTTGTAACAACTATTTTCGCTACTCTTACGTCCTGTATCTCTGTGCTGGAATCTATCACTGCCAACTGCATGGAGATCTTCCACACAGGCCGCAAGAAAACAGTCCTTGTGCTGACTGTGATCTACCTGGCTGCCTCTGCTGTTATTGCCCTTGGCTACAGTATCTTCTATATTGAAGTAAAACTGCCAAACGGCTCTGTGGGACAGTTATTAGACATCATGGACTATATCAGCAACAGCGTTATGATGCCGTTTATCGCACTGCTCTCTGCCTTTCTGATCGGCTGGATCAAAACACCGGACTATGTGATCGAAGAAATGGAAAGCACCGGCGATACTTTCCGCCGTAAAAAGCTGTACCGCGTCATGATCCGCTATGTGGTCCCGGTTATGATGTTTGTACTGTTTTTACAGTCTACAGGAATACTCTGACAACCGCCTGCGTCAGCAGGCAGTGGATCACAAGTTTACAAAGCAAACGGACGGCGTCAGCCGGCGCGTCCATTTTTTGTTCTCTGTTTTATTTTACAGCACCCATTCCTCCAGGAAATGAGCTGCCCCGTCCTCTTCATTATGCCCGGACACAAATTTCGCAGCCTGTTTTACATCATCTTCTGCGTTTTCCATTGCTACGGAGATGCCTGCAGCCTGAAGCATGGAAATATCGTTTTCGTTATCCCCAATAGCCAGAACATTTTCCATACTTATCCCCAATTTTTTACAAAGTGTACACAGTGCATTTCCCTTTGAGGCATCCACAGAGTTTAATTCTATGATCCCATCTCCGGTGCGACAAAATACGATACCCGGTATAGGGCTTCCTTTTTCCAGAAGTTCCTGTGCCAGTCCATCTTTTAAGACAAAAGCACCCATTTTCATCACTTTTACTCCGCTGGTCCTTAAAAACGCTCCCAGATCTTTTACATTTCCTTCGCTGAACCTGATATAAGGATATTTCTCAGAAAGCCCTGTTTTCTCCCAGCCCTCTGCCCGGAAAGTACCTTTGTCTGTATGGGCATATACAGCCACTGGGAATTGTTCCAGATACGCAATGGCTTCCACTGCTTTTTTTCTGTGGGGATCCCTGTTTCACAGATACTTTTTTCCTCCGGTACATCCATAAGCATGGCACCATTGGAGCAGATAGCATACTGAATGCCGTCTACATTATTTAATACTGCTTCTTTCATTCCTCCGATGGGTCTTCCGGAGGCAGGTACCAGGATCACGCCTTTTTTTTACGATCCTTCTTAAAAACATCTAATGTATAATCTGATATGCTCTTGTCATCATGAAGAAGAGTTCCGTCCATATCTACGGCTGCCAGCCGGATAGTTGTTTTTTCACTATGCATATTGATTCCTCCTATAAATAATGTTCTCCCAAAATCTTTTCTGTGCCTGATCTTGATCCTGACATCTGATTTTAAGTATAGCACATATTTCCCCCCATAAAAGTGTCAATCCTAGTGTCGAACCCTATTCCCCCGCTCTGGACATCTCCCCATTTTTCTCCCCGCTACTGCCGAAACCCTTTTCAAACTGGCGAAATCATTCAAAACATCTTTCTTTTCAGACTATTTTTTGTATAATTACACTTGTTATCAGGTAGACATAAAACACGCGCGAAAAGAATTCAAGTTAAATCAACAAACAGGAGAATCATGTACATGCTCAGCACAAAAGAAGAACTCTATCTTTACCTGGAAAAAATAAGCCGGGCTATGCCCTGAAAGATCTGAAATATTTTACGGCGAACCATATCAGCGAATCACTGAATATTTCCCGTAATCTGGCCAGTCAGTATCTGAATGAGCTGGTAAAGAAGAGCGGGCCATTAAGGTCAACTCCCGTCCTGTTTATTTCTTCCATAAGAAAAATGTTGAACGCGAAGCCCAGGTCGCCCTGGAAACCTGCGTATTCTCCGGTATGGACGATTTTCAGCGGAAATGCCGAAGCGATGAAATAAAAGAGATTTTCAGAAGCTATCGGTTATTACCTGAGTTTAAGTTCCTGCATTGAGCAGTGTAAGGCAGCTGTTAAATACCCGCCAAATGGTCTTCCGGCCTTGTTTAACGGAGCCGGCGGAACAGGAAAGTCTTTTCTTTCCAGGCTGATGTATGAATATGCTGTAAATGAACGGGTAATTGGAACTGCAGGCGCAGCTTCTCTCCCGCCTTACATCACAGTAGACTGCTCCGAATATGCCCAGAATGAAGAAAAATTTGCTATTTCCCTTTGCGGCAGCGAAGATGGAAAAGGCTGGCTTGCAAAGGCAAACGGCGGCATCCTTTTCTTTGATGAAATTGACAGGCTTCCATTTTCAGGACAGGAACTGATCTATTCCTACTTAATTTCGGGACAATACAAAGGATATCATGATGACGAACATGTTTTTGAGTCCAATGCAAGACTGATATTTTCCACCACAAAAGTACCGGCGGAAACACTTTATAAGCCACTTGCAAGGATGATTCCCATTGTGATCCCGGTCCCAACATTACATGAACGCACAGCCGATGAAAAAGAGGAAATGTTAGTCTCCTTCTTAAAAGCAGAAGGACGGCGCATGGGCGTAGATGTAAGCATCAGTCAGAATGCCTTCCACTGTATGCTGGAATTTTCCTACGAAAACAACATCGACGAATTAAAACCTGCGTTACCAGCAGCTGTGCCGGAGCTTATCTGGAAAAAACCAGCGATGGTATCGCTATCCACAGTTATCACCTTCCGGAATATATGCTCTCCTCCTTAAAACTGGAGGTTGAGGACAAAGACAAACGGATGATCCACTTAAACAGTTACAGCCGTGACACCTCTTTGGGGCAGACGGTACAGTATTTCCAGATCATGTTAGATGTCTTTGAAGATTACCGTCAGGATATGCTCAGTTTTGACGGCCTGATGATGGAATTCCGGAAACAATTAAATGATTATTACGACTATCTGATCTACGGACAGAAGCTTGTAAACATCAAGATCTCCACTTACGAACAGCTGATCAATCAGATTTTTGAAAATGTAGGTGAAATGTATGGCATCAGCCTTTCCAAAAATACAGCCACTTACTTGCCCGCCGCTTATATATACAGCTTCAGGGCGACCATCTGATCGACAACTGGATGAAACAAAAACCATGACGAGATTGAAGAAATGTTTCAGGCTGTAAGCGCTGTTCTTGAAAAAGAATCAGTCATCTGTTCTAGGATCGTAAACCTGATCAAACTGAATCTGGACATTGAAGCAGACAGTTTAAACCAGCTGTTTTTGCTTTTAGATATAAAAAACCAGAACCAGAAGATCCAGGGACTTTCCGCAGCCGGTATTATCTTAAGCCACGGCTATGCAACAGCTTCCAGTATTGCAGATGCCGCAAACCAGATCATCGGGCGAAAGGTATTTGATGCCATTGATATGCCTCTTGACATGCAGATGAGCGACATCACCGGGCTGCTGGAAAAACACATTGAACGATTTATCACCTGTCAGGACGTAGTACTTCTGGTGGATATGGGTTCTTTAGAGCAGATCCACAGCCAGATGGGCGGCCTGCGAAACTTAAACATCGGCATCATCAACAATATTTCCACTGCCTTAGCTGTTGATATCGGCCTTGGCATCTGTGGGAACCAGAAGCTGGAAGACATCCTGAAACGGGCCAGCGAAAGCAATGTCTGCACCTACCGTATCATCCACAATGTACAGAAGGAAGACGCCGTGATCTTCAGCGGAGAAAACGGCATTGACACAACGGAAAAGCTAAAAGAGCTGATCTTAAAGACTTCCGCCACTTCCATTCCTGTAAAATTTGTGGCTTACGATTATTACCGGCTGATGAAAAACGGCAGCATGATGAGATTTTCCAGCAATACCATGTAAAATGCATCATCGGACTTTTCAATCCGGAGATCGAGGGAATTCCTTTTATCTCACTGGAGGACATTATTTCCATGAATTCCGCAGAAAAGCTGACAAACATTTTCTCAGAGTACCTGGATGAAGAACAAATGGAAATATTTAACCAGAACCTGGTAAAGAATTTCTCCCTGCAGAATGTAGTTGAATCTATTACCATTTAAATCCTGACAAGCTTTTAGATGAAGTAGAACAGGCAGTGGGACGGCTTCAGAAGATCACAGGAAGGAAAGATCGCAGGACGTATCATGATCGGGCTTTATGTCCACCTGTGTTGTCTGGTGGAACGACTGGTCACAAAAACACCTATTGATAATTATCAGGATCTGGAAGGAATTTGAACAAAAACATGCCGACTTTATCAGGCAGGTAAGGGACAGCTTTCAGGATATCTCCCGGCATTACCGGGTGGCTCTGCCTGTAAGTGAGATTGCTTACATTTATGATTACATGCATTTGAATTCAAAAATAAGCTTTCCGGGCAGGCAGAAAGCCCGGCCGTCCGTGAGGACGAATAGGAGGTAAATATGGGTATTGTACTTGCAAGAATTGATAACCGTCTTCTTCATGGTATCGTGGCTACACAGTGGGGCCGGACGTCCGGTGCACAGCGTATCATGATCATTTGATGACACTGTTGCCAAATAATGAACTGACCAAAAGCCAGCATGAAGCTTGCCAGCCTACCGGAATGGCTATTTCCATCATTACCGAGGAAACAGCTTTAAATAACTTCAAAGCCGGAAAATACAATGACCACACTGTATTTGTCCTGGTTAAGAAGCCGGAAACACTGGTTAAGCTGTCTGATATCGGCGTAAAGATCCCGGAACTGGTCATTGGCGGAACTGTAAAGCCTGCTGAAGGCGAAGAAGCTGTAAAGCTTTCCCAGAGAGCTTACGCTAAAGCCGGATGACATTGAGGCTTACAAGAAATTAAAGGCTGCGGGAACCAAACTCTATGCACAGTATGTACCTGCAGACGCAGAAGTTTCTATTGACGAATTTCTGAAATAACAAAGGGGGAAATTGTTATGTCAATTAAGTGCTTTACAAATTGTACTGCTTGTCCTGGTGGCTGCTGAGATCAACGTTGACCGCCGCGGATTATCACTGACACATGCAACGACCTGTTATCGTAGGTTTCCTGTGCGGACTGATCTTAGGCGACATGAACAGCGGTCTTTACATCGGCGGTACTTTCACACTGATGTCCTTAGGTGTTGCCGCTCTTGGCGGTTCTTCTGTACCTGATTATGGCGTTGCAACCATTATTGCATGCGCATTTGCAAAAACAACCGGACAAGGACCGGAAGTTGGTATGACCATCGGTCTTCCTGTTGGTATGCTGGGCGTACAGATGGACGTTTTATACAAGATCTGCAACTCCTTCATTGCCCAGAAATCCCAGAAATATGCCAATGAAAAACAGTTTGGCAAAATGTATGCTATCCTTTACCTTTGCCCTGTTATGGTAGCTGTATTCATGGCATTCCCAACCGCTGTTGCATTAACAGCAGGCGCTCCTTTAGTTCAGGCTATCCTGGATGTGCTTCCTTCCTGGGTAACAGGCGGTCTGTCTGTAGCAGGAAAGCTCCTTCCTGGTCTTGGTATTGCCATGCTGCTCCACTACATGCCGGCAAAGAAGTACTTCAACTACATTCTGATCGGCTTTGTACTCAGCGCATACATGGGCGTACCGATCCTTGGTATCGCATTCCTTGGTGTAGCTTTAGCTTACAAGTTCTATATGGATGAAGAAGCAAAGGAAAATGTAGGATTTGCAGGAGGTCTTGAAGATGAATAATGAGAATGAAGTAATGGAAAAAGCTCCCGTTTTAACAAAAAAAGACTGTGTGAAAGGTAGCCATCCGCTGGTCTTTAATGGCAGTAACAACCTTTAACTACGATACCCAGCTTGCTCCAGCCGTTGTTTTCGGTATTGGACCTCTGCTGCGTAAGATCTATAAAGATGATGACGAATACGTTGAAGCATTAAACAACCATTATAAATACTTCAACACCATGCCATGGCTGGCAAATATCGTTCTTGGTGCTACTCTGGCTCTGGAAGACAAAGAAGGGATCACTTCCCTGGATGCTGTACAGAATATCAAGGTCAGCTTAATGGGACCTTTAGCTGGTATTGGTGATACCTTATTCTGGACACTGCTTCCTACTATCATGGGCTCCATCGCAGGATATATGGCTCTGGAAGGCAACCCTATCGGTGTTATCCTGTGGCTCATTGTAAACCTTATCTTCATCTGCATCCGTACCCAGTTAATGTGGATTGGATACCGTGAAGGTACCAAACTGATCACCAAAGTGGGCAGTAAGCTTGCCCGCATCACAGATGCTGCTTCTGTTCTGGGTCTTACTGTTGTAGGTGCTCTGTCCGCAACTGTTGTAACTGCAAAAACACCTCTGGCATTCCAGATGGGTGAAGTTAATCTGGCAGTTGCAGATCTGTTAGACAAGATCATGCCTTCTATGATCTCTGTAGCTACTGTCCTGGTACTGTATAAGCTCCTTGGAAAGAAGGGCATGAAGATCACTACCCTGATCCTCATTGTTATCATCTTCTCCATGATCTGCTCTGCACTGGGAATCCTGGCTTGATCATTTATAACTAACATAAGTAAACGGACATGTCGCCTGATGGTGACATCACCATAATGACGGTTCTGCCTGTCTTATTTGGCAGGCAGAGCCCTTTTTTATTCAACTAAGGGGAGATTATCATATGGTTGAAGTAAGCGCAGCAAAACGTAATATCACACCTCCATTCCTATGTACATGCGCGGTTATGCCATGAGAACAGGAAAATCTATTGGTGTTTTAGATGAACTTTACTGCAGGACTTTAGTCCTGCGCATTGACGGGGAGATTTTTATATGGTCCACCCTGGATCTGTGCCGGTTAGAAGAACCGATCTCTGATTATGCCCGCACAGTCCTTGCCGGAAAATATTCTGTTCCAAAGGAAAATATCATTATCGGAACCATTCATACACACTCTGGCCCTGATATCAGCTTTGAAGATGAAGGGGAAGACAGAAATCATCGCAAGGCAGTTTACAGGGAGCTGGTAATGAAACAGCTTTTTGACGCTGTAGACGAATGCTTTGACCGTGGTTTCTTAGAAGTAACACCTTATATGGTAAAGGGAACCATAGAAGGTGTATACGGAAACCGCAATTATATTGACAAACCAAGCGATAAAGATATCAACATGATCCTGTTCCGCAATGAAAACCATGTAGTTGCAGGTATGTTCCAGTTTACCTGCCATCCAACTGTCCTTGGCATCCACAACATGAAGATCAGCTCTGATCTTTTAGGAAATGTGGGAAAGGCCCTGGATGAAAAATACAATACCATTTTCATTACCATGCAGGGAGCCTGCGGTGATATGGGCAACCGCCAGTACCGTCAGGGAAATGACGAAAACGAGCTGTGGCGCGTACGTGATGAAGTAATGAAGCAGGTAAATGTTTTCGCAGAAGCAGAAACTCCTATGGAGTTAAAAGCTGGCTCTGTAAAAACTGCAGAATACACCATCCACCAGACTTATGATCTGGATGCTATGAAGGCACAGTTAGCTGAAGATGAAAAGAAGCTGGCTGCTGCTGTTACAGAGGATGATAAAAAGCTTCTCTGGTCCGGTGTCCGCCATATGAGAAGAAAGATCCAGTCAGGCGGCATCAATGTTACTCTCCGCTCTGTTATCTTCCATTTAGGTGACCTGGAGATGATCACCATCCCCGGAGAACTGTTCTCCACCTTCGGAATGGAGATCAAAAAGAACTTTAATGCTCCTATGCGCATCGTATGGGGCTATGCAAACTACAGCGCAGGCTATATCGTAGAGAAAGATGAATTCGGAAAAGGCTATGAAAGCATGCAGACTCCTTTCCTCCAGGGAGAAGCAGAACTTTACGTAGATCATCTGATCAAATCCCTGTAGTATCTGATCCCCGCCACACTATTATAAATATAACTATAACTATAAAACTATAAGGAGAAGCGTTATGAGAAGATATATTATCGCCTCCCATCATTACTGGCCCACGGCCTGAAAGACACATTAAATTTTCTTACTTCCATGGACGGCATCATTGATATCAGTGCCTATATGGATGACACCGATCTTCCTACCCAGATCAAAGAATTATTTGATTCCTTTGACCCGGAGGATGAAGTAGTCATGATGACTGATATGTTAGGTGGCAGTGTAAACCAGCAGTTCTGCCCATATGTAAACGATCATCGTCACCTGATCTGCGGTATTAATCTTCCATGTGCCTTAAGCCTGGTATTACAGCCTCAGGATATGCCTCTTACTGCAGAGACCATCCGGACTATTGTAGAAGAGTCCAGAAGCCATCTGATCTATGTAAATGAGTATAATGATGGGGCTAATGAGGATGACGAGTAAAAATCGTGAAAATCCACTTCATTGAACAGACATAAAAGAAGCAGCTGACTGGTTTTTCCAACAGCTGCTTTTTTCGTAGAAAAAGCAGGAATATATAAAGTCAGAAGTGTGAAAAACGCAAATTGATTTTATTGAAAAAATGATAAAACAGGGAATGAAAGAAGGGATATACATAGAAACAAAAACCGGCCTGCAAATGTCCAGTTCGCTGCCTGTTATGATACTTTTAAATCTGTCCGGCGGAACGCAGGATGCCTGTTCCTATTTTTACGTGATCACGTCTTTGCCAATGCACAGACAGGAAATATTGTTTTAATGGGATGCTACCTGATCTCCGAGGATCTACGAAATTCCATCCGTTATTTCCTTCCCGTTGCTTTTTTCGCACTGGGTGTATTAATGGCCTGCCTGATCCACTCCCGGTTCCGTCACACAGGAAAGATCCACTGGCGCCATCTGGTCCTGACTCTGGAGATTATCCTACTGTTTATCGTCGGTTTTATCCCGGGACAGTTAAACTGGCTTGCAAATGGACTTACTTCCTTTGCCTGCGCTATGCAGGTTCAGTCCTTCCGTACTGTACGCGGCAGTGCTTATGCCAGCACCATGTGTATCGGAAATCTGCGAAGTGGCATGGACCATTTTTATAAAGCTATTACCGAGAAACGAAAAGATGAGCTGAAAACAGCTGCCATTTATCTTACTGCGATCGGTTCCTTTACCATTGGTGCCGCCTGCGGTGGTCATCTTACCAATCATTTCTCCTACCGCACCATCTGGATCTCCTGCGGACTTCTGATCCTCTGCTTTTTACTGATGCTGATCGAAGAAGAGGACGATCTGGAAGCCGTGGAAAAAAGGAACGCAAAGAGCTGAAAATGGAACAGAAAGAATTAAAAGAAGAGCAGAAAGAGCTTCAGAAAGAAAAGCTCAACTGAAAGAAGAACAGCATATCATTCAGGAACTGGATGAAAAATACAGCATCACTAAGTACATAGAACAGGCACTGCGAAGATCTTATTTTCCTCGCAGTGCCTGTTTTTTATTTCCTATTAATTCATAGTACTACCATTGTAAACGCATCCATTTACTATGCAGTATAAGACTCTACCGTTACTGTATAAGCACTGTCTCCCTGTACATAAACAGTGCCGTCGCTTCCCTTAATAGTCACAGTTTTGCCTTCTGCGTCTTTAATGGTTCCCTTATTGGTCAGTGAAGATAACTGACTGTCTTTTGTGACGATCCATGTGGATTCGGCATCAATGGACAGATCTGCCGTTCCGCTGCCTCCATTTCCGACGCAGGACTCATCCTGGATGAAGCCGCCTGTAAGGATGCTTCCCTCTGTCATCTTAAATTTCAGGTTGCTGATACTGTCCCAAACCACATCTCCTTCCATTTTCTGGTTTTCTGCTGTAAAGGAACAATCCGCTCCGTTTGCACCGCTCTGTCCCCAGCCTCTCTTATTAGCATTTCCCGTACATTTTAAGAAAAATTCATTATTAGAAGACGGGGTAATATTTACATTGTTTAAATAAAAAAGTGCTTTCTGTATTTGTAGTGTAAAACAGACCGCCATTTTCAGAAGTCAGGCTGCCGCCGGTCATATTAAATACAGCATTTCCTACTTCAGAATCACCGGACATGCTCTGGTACAAGATCACTGTCCAGTCACAGTCATTTTGCTCATTTTCCTGGATATGACCGAACAGGTCACAGCCTGTCAGTGACAGGGAATTTAAGCCTTCAATGCACACTGCTTCAGAATTTTCTGCTGTCAGCTTTGCGTCGTTCACCTCAATATCTGCTGTACAGTAAACTGCCGGTGAGCCAGTTCCTGAAGAAGTATAACTGCCGCCCTTTACACGCATGGTGCCGCCGCCTCTATCGCTTCGGATCGCCGCGGAAGACTCACCAGAAGTATGTACCGTCAGGTTTTCTGCATTGACTGTACCGCCGCCTGCTGCGTGGATACCGCCTGCTGTATTTCCAGTTGTGGTAATGGCAGTATCAGAGATATTTACAGTGCCTTTGTCATAGGCAAACGCACCTGCAGCGCCATCTGCATCAGAAGTAATGGTTCCGCCGCTTAGATTAACAGTTCCGTCTGTGGCAAGAACCGATGCGCCTACTCCGTAAAAGCTGGAGCTGTCACCGCCTTTGCTGTCTTCGGATGTTCTGTTTACGGTAAAATCTTTTAGAGTAACATTAGCTCCGTTAGATACAAGAACTGCGCTTTCATCTGTGCCTTCTGAGGTATAGCTCTGTCCGGACTCTTCTGTATCACTGGTAAATTCCTTTACAGAGGAATAAGATGTGGGTGCGGACTGTGCCCCGCCTCCAGGACCGCCAGCTCCCGGT